>Ga0209062_1005252_pt1 | contig 12718 bp, 12 predicted proteins | sample Coa_R2_2_FD_187158 | JGI IMG/M metagenome (GOLD analysis project Ga0209062, IMG submission 187158) | Surface soil microbial communities from Centralia Pennsylvania, which are recovering from an underground coalmine fire - Coalmine... | ecosystem: Environmental > Terrestrial > Soil > Unclassified... | reverse complement strand
TGGCATGGTCGGGGCGATCCGGCAGGCGCTGGACGGAGCCGGACACCAGGGCGTCGGCATTATGTCGTATGCCGTGAAGTATGCCAGCAGTTTCTACGGCCCCTTCCGCGAGGCCGCGCAGAGCCCGCCGCGCTTCGGTGACCGCCACAGCTACCAGATGGACCCCGCCAACGCCCGCGAGGCCCTGCGCGAGGTCGCGCTCGACCTGGAAGAAGGGGCGGACATGGTGATGGTCAAGCCGGCGCTGGCCTATCTAGATATCGTGCGCCGGGTACGTGACGCCTGCAACGTGCCGGTGGCGGCGTATAACGTCAGCGGCGAGTACAGCATGGTCAAGGCGGCGGCGGCCAACGACTGGATCGACGAGCGCAAGGTAGTCCTGGAGTCCCTGACCGGCATCAAGCGCGCGGGGGCGGACCTGATCATGACCTATCACGCCAAGGACGCCGCGCGCTGGCTGTGTGGAGGACGGTGAGAGTAATGGCGACAGACACCCCCGAACAAAGAGAACGGGCGCCCATCTCGGGCGGGCGCCAATGCGTCAAGTATTCGTTCTTCAAGGTCGACCCGGCCTTCCGGCGCCTGACGCACGAGAAGCAGGCCGATCTCAAGCTCGAGCTGATCGGCACCATTCGCAGCTTCAACCGCCGCATGCTGCTGCGCGCGTACAGCCTCTTCGGGCTGCGCGGCGACGTCGACTTCATGCTGTGGCAAGTCGCCGAGGAGATCGACGCCTTCAACGCGCTGGCCGCGGCCATCTTCAGCACCGGCATGGCCCCCTATCTGCAGACCCCCTACTCGCTGCTGGGCATGACGCGCAAGAGCATCTACGACATCGGCCTGGACGACGCGGAGGCGGAGGAGCGCGTGATCATCCAGCCCGGCGACGGCAAATATCTCTTTGTCTATCCCTTCGTCAAGACACGCGCCTGGTATGCGCTGCCCTTCGAGGATCGCCAGCGCATGATGAGCGAGCATATCCGCGTCGGGCGCACCTACCCCGATTTCAAGCTCAATACCATCTACAGCTTCGGCCTGGACGACCAGGAGTTCGTGGTGGCCTTTGAAGGGGACAGCAGCGCGCGGTTCCTCGACCTGGTGATGGAGCTGCGCGAGACCGAGGCCAGCGCCTACACCTTGCGGGACACGCCGACCTTTAGCTGCATCAACATGAGCCTGCCCGCCGTGCTCGACAGCATCGGCGGCGCGGAGGTGGCCGAGCAGGCCGGACCCGACAGCGGCGCCGAGCAGAGCGGCTGGATGCAGGCTATACCCCTGGCCGACCTGCCGCCGGGCAGCGCGACGAAGGTGTACTTCGGCAGCCAGCAGGTGGCCCTGTTCAACGTGGACGGGCGTCTCTACGCCATCAACAACCGCTGCCCGCATGCGCGTGGCCCGTTGTGCGAGGGCCTTGTGCACGGCGCCGGCGGCGGCCCGGCGGTCACCTGCCCCTGGCACCGCGCCGACTTCGATCTGGCCACGGGAGAGGCCATCGACGGGCCGGTGCGCACGCCCGTCCGCACCTATGCCGTGCGCGTCGAGGCCGACGGCTACATCTACATCGCCGACCCGGCCGAGGTGGAGGTCACGGCCTAATGCAGGATCAGATGATGGACTTTGCAGTGCCGCCCTGGGACCGCCGGCATCTTGCCGGCAACGCGGGCCGGCTGGAAGCCGGCGGTCCCGGGAAGAGTGTCCCGCGACAAAGCAACCCGTCTGAGACAACATCTGTGCACGAGGAGTCGCGTTTCCTGCGTGCCTGCCGCCGCGAGGTGGTCGATGCCACGCCGGTCTGGTTCATGCGCCAGGCCGGCCGATACCTGCCGGAGTATCGCGCCATTCGCGCCCGCGTCGGCATGCTCGAGGCCATCTCCACGCCGGACATCGCCTGCGCCATCACCCTGCAGCCCATCGAGGCCTTCGATCTCGACGCCGCGATCATCTTCGCCGACATCCTGACCCCGCTGATCTGCATGGGCCTCCGTCTCGACTTCGTGGCCGGCGAAGGGCCGCGCATCGAGAATCCGCTGCGGGCTTCGCGCGACGTCGATAGGCTGGGCACGCCGCCGGCCGCCGAGACGCTGCCGTCTACCCTGGAGGCGATACGCCTGGCGGCCGCCGCGCTGGCGTCGCGCAAGATCCCGCTCATCGGCTTCGCCGGTGCGCCGTTCACGCTGGCCAGCTACGCCATCGAGGGCGGCGGCTCCAGAACCTACGAGCTGACAAAGGGCTTCATGTATGCCGAGCCGGCGGCCTGGGCGCGGTTGATGGAACGCCTGGCCACGGTCACGGCCGACTACCTCGTCCAGCAGGCCAGGGCCGGCGCGTCCGCCCTGCAGCTCTTCGATTCGTGGGTTGGTGCGCTGAGCCCGCTGGACTACGCACGGTACGTGGCACCCTACACGGCCAGGGTGATCCAGGGCGCGCGCGGTGCCGGCGTTCCCCTGATCTACTTCAGCACCGGGACGGCCGGGCTGCTCGGCGAGATCGCCGGGCTGGGCAGCGAGGTGGTCGGCGTCGATTGGCGTATCGGCCTGGACGCCGCCTGGCGGCAGCTCGGCTACGACCGCGCCATCCAGGGCAACCTGGACCCTGTTGTGCTGATGGCGCCCTGGCGCGAGGTGCGCCGCCACGCCGATGCCATTCTGGCCCAGGCCGGCGGTCGCCCCGGGCATATCTTCAATCTGGGCCACGGCATCCTTCCGGCCACGCCGGTCGAGACGGTGCGCCGATTGGCCGCGTATGTCCACGAGCGGACGGCGCGCAGAGAGCAGGTCGTGGTATGAGCGACGCACCGATCGGCGTGCTGCTGATGGCCTACGGCGGGCCGGAGAGCCTCGACGACCTGCCCGGCTACCTGGCCGATATTCGCGGCGGCCGCCCCACGCCGCGCGCGGTCCTCGACGAGATCAGCGAGAACTACCGCCAGATCGGCGGACGGTCGCCGCTGCTGGAGCTGACGCGCCGGCAGGCGGGCGCCGTCGAGGCGCTGCTCAACGCCTCCGGCCCGGCGTACAGGGTCTACCTCGGCATGCGGCACTGGGCACCCTGGATCGAGGAGACGGTGCGCGACATGATCGCCGATGGCATCACGCGGGCCGTGGCCATGGTCCTGGCGCCGCACTACAGCAGCCTGAGCATCGCCAGGTATCACGCCAAGATCCGGGCCGGCCTGGAGATGTATGACGGGGACATCGACATCGCCTACATCGACAGCTACCACAATGCGCCGGGCTACATCCAGGCGCTGGTCAACCGGGTGCGCGAGGGCCTAGCCCGCTGGCCGGAGCCCGAGCGCGACGCGGTGCACGTGGTGCTCAGCGCCCATAGCCTGCCAGAGCGCATCCTCAAGATGGGCGACCCGTATCAGGACCAGCTTTTCGAGACGGCGCGCCTGGTGGCGAGCGGCGCGGGGCTGCGCGACGACCGGTGGAGCTGGAGCTATCAGAGCGCCGGGCGCAGCCCGGAACCGTGGCTCGGCCCGCAGATCGAGGAGCACGTTGCCGCTCTCGCCGCACGCGGCGTCCGCGGCATCGTGAGCGTGCCGATCGGTTTCGTCTGCGATCACGTCGAGATCCTGTACGACATCGATATTAAGGCCCGGCGGGTGGCGCGGGAGCACGGCGTGCGCCTGGAGCGCCCGCCCGCGCTGAACGACGATCCCCTGTTCATGGAGACGCTGGCCGGCCTGATCCGCGATCGCGCGTCCGGCTGGTTGTCCGGGGCGTCCGGCCCGGTCACCCGGGCGGCGAACGCGGGAGTCTGACCATGCTCGTGGCGGTGGTTGGCGGCGGCATCACCGGCCTGGCCGCCGCCTGGGAGCTGCAGAGCCGGGGTATCGACTACGTGGTGCTCGAAGCCTCCGACCGTCTGGGGGGCAAGATCGTCACCGAGCGCGCCGATGGGTTCGTGATAGAGGGTGCCGCCGATGCCTTCCTGACCCAGAAACCCTGGGCCTGGCAGCTCTGCCGCGAGATCGGGCTGGGCGACCGCCTGATCGGCACCAACGACGCGCAGCGTACCGTCTACGTACTGCGGGGCGGCAGGCTGCATCCCATGCCGCGCGGCATGCGCCTGATCGTGCCGCTCGACGCGGCGGGCCTGCTGGAGTCGGACCTGTTGTCGCCGGAAGGTAAGGGCCGCATGCTGGCCGAGCCGGAGATACCGGCACGGCAGGAGGCCGGCGACGAGAGCCTGGCGTCCTTCGTGCGACGCCGCTTCGGCGAGGAGGCGCTGGAGGTCTTCGGCAACTCCCTGCTGGCCGGCATCCACGTCGGCGACTCCGAGAGGCTCAGCTTGCAGGCCACGTTCCCCAATTACGCGGCGCTGGAGAGCGCCCACGGCAGCATTACGCGCGCCGCGCTGGCGGCAGCCCCGGCGCCCGGCGCGGCCGGTGCTCCCTCCTCCATGTTCGTATCGTTCCCGAGCGGCGTGAGCGAACTGGTGGAGGGGCTGCAGGCGCACCTGACGGGCGACCTGCGCACCGGCACGGCCGTCTCCCGCCTCGACCCGGATGGAGTCTTGCGGACGGGCACCGGCGAGGTCATCAAGGCCGGCGCGGTGGTCCTGACCGTGCCGCCCGGGCAGGCCGGCGATCTGCTACGGGAGATTGCACCGGAGCTGGCATGGGAGTTGGGCGTATTGCGGACGGAGAGTTCGGCGACCGTCTCGCTGGGCTTTCGCGCCGAGCAAGTTGGGCGGCCCCTGGACGGCTTCGGCTTCGTGGTGCCCCATAGCGAGCCGACACATCTGCTGGCCTGCACCTGGAGCAGCACCAAGTTGCCGCACCGCGCGCCGGAGGGCCACGTCCTGTTGCGCGCCTTCTTCGGCGGGCCGTGGCACGGGTCCGACGTGGCCGTGCCGGACGATGAATTGGTCGATCTGGCGCTGGACGAGCTGCGCCCGTTGCTGGATATCGGCGGCGCACCGGTGCTGAGCCGGGTCTTCCGCTGGAGCGATGCCAACCCCCAGTACGACGTCGGCCACCTGGAACGCGTGGCGCGCCTGCGCTCGCTCTGTCCGCCGTGGCTGCATCTGGCCGGCTGCGCGTATGGCGGCGTCGGCATCCCCGATTGCGTGCGGCAGGGCCGTGAAGCCGCTCGCGACGCTCTACGAGGGCTGTAAGTCGTGCATATCTTGTTGCCCCGGTGAAGAGCGGGCTGCTATACTACCACAAGATTTCAGTTGGCGGCGCGGCTTCGCCGCGTGCAGCTTTCCGGCCATGGCTATGTGGACCGGCATGAAGCCCTGCTAATCTAATGGCGCGAGAAGCGCCGCATCCAGGAGAAGACACGTGCCCAATATTAAATCCGCCATCAAGCGCGTCAAAGTCGCGGAGAAGAAGCGACTGCGCAACAAGCCGATTCGTTCCGCCGCCCGCACGTACGTCAAGAATGCCCGCAAGGCGATTGACGGCGGGAATCTCGAAGCGCCGGAGACGCTGCAGGCCCTGCAGAAGGCGCTCAGTTACCTCGACCATGCCGCGACAAAGGGTGTCATTCACAAGAACAATGCGTCCCGGCGCAAGTCCCGCCTGATGAAGCAGTTCAACAAGGCGCGGGCTGCTGCCGGCGCCTCCTCATAGCCAGGGGAGCGACGCCGATGGCAGCGGTACGTGGTGCCAACCGTGTCATCAGAGAGAGCTTGCCCGCACGGCCTGATCGCCGCATCGCGCGATTGGGCTTTGTCTTGCTTGCCGTTTCTGCGCTCTTTTTCGGCGTGAGTTTCGCGCGTGAGAGTCTGGTCAGCCGCCAGATCGAGGCCAATGCTGCGCGATTGCAACAGGAGATTGCCGCGGCTAACGCGCAAAACAGCCAACTTGAGTCGGAGATAACGTATCTTGGCAGCAAGTCATACGTCATGACCGAGGCGCGGTCGAAGCTGGGCATGGCGCAGCCGGGCGATACCCAGGTACACGTGGTGGTGGGACCTCCGCGGGTGAAAGTCGTGAAGGTCCCGGTCCCGGCGGAAGCGCCGCACGAAGGGCTATTCATCTCCTTGCTGCGCGCCATCTTCCAGTAGCGATGCACGCCAACCCGTGTGTTGGGGCGGAGGGAGTAGGATTCGAACCCACGAGGAGCTTGCACTCCTGGCTGTTTTCAAGACAGCTGCAATCGACCGCTCTGCCATCCCTCCGGGGAGGTTCCACAGCTAGTTTAAGCGGTCGTGCCCAGGGATGCAAAGGACATGGATGTGTTTCTTCAGATCCACCGAGCCGTCGGGCCTGAAGGTGATGCCTTCCGCCAGCAACAGCGCTCGTTGCTGCTCGGGATGTCCCCCGTTCCAGGCGCGGCTGGGCTCGCCGCGGTGATTGACGACGCGATGAGCGGGGATGCGGTCGGGGCAGACGGACATGGCGTGTCCAACCAGGCGGGCATGTCGCGGCCAGCCCAGGGCCAGGGCAATGTCGCCGTAAGTTGTCACGCGGCCGGCGGGCACCTGCGCCACCAGTTTGTAGACGCCCCGGCAAAAGTCAGGGGTCCGCGGAGAGGAGCGCGAATCTGCATCCACACCACGAATGTAGGGCATGGCCCGTGCCTCGCGCCGCGGATTATGCACGAACTTCACGGACCAAGGTAGTGGGCCCATTGGCCATCCCCGCGGTAGAGCGTTATGTTCTATACGGACCAAGGTAGGGGGGCCATTGGCCATCCCCGCGGTAGAGCGTTATGTTCTATACTCCAGGTGTGGCCATCGACGCATCTCTCACCTACACCCGCGATTTCCTGTGCCTGGACTACCCGGCGTCCTGGTCTGTGCGCGAGAATCGGCTCGTCGGGCTCACGGACTTCTGCCCGTCGTCGGACCCGAGCGGCGCTTACCCGGCTGGCATCGCCCTCATGACTCTACCCGAGACCGGCATGGACCACGAAGCGCTGCTGCGGACGGGCATGTTCTTTCTGGTGCGCGACCTGGAGGCTCCCACCGTGGACCGGCTAGGCGAGCGGCACGCCGGCCACCTCGATTGGTATCACCTGGTGGTGCAGGGCCGCGCCCTGGCCTCCCCTGGAGGTAGAAACTACCTCCACGTCACCAAACGCGTGGCGCTCAGCCGCCCCGGGCCGGGGGTTGTGACCCTGGCGCTGTATGGTCCGACCGAGATGGTCGAGCTGTTAGTTCCGGCGTTTGAGCGGTTGCAGCAGTCGGTTCGCCTAGTACGCTAGAGTGATGTCCATCACGGTCACCGCTATTGTTCTGGCCGCCGGCAAGGGGACGCGCATGCGCTCGGCCCGGCCCAAGGTGCTGCATCTCCTGGCCGGTTGGCCCATGATCGGGCATATCTTGCTGGCTACAGATCGTGCCGGGGTCAATCGCACCATGGTGGTGCTTGGCCACGGCGCGGACCTGGTGCGGGCGGCCTTACCGCCCGGAACGCTCAGCGTGGTGCAGGAACCGCAGTTGGGCACGGGCCATGCCGTCAAGGTGGCGCTGGATAGCCTACATGGCGAAGATACCGATGTGGCGCTGATCCTCAATGGCGATATACCGCTCATCAGGCCGGAGACGCTCTGCCTGCTCCTGCGCAGCCATGCCCGGAGCGGCCACACCTTGACCCTGCTCAGCGCGCTCGTCTCCGACCCACACGGCTATGGGCGCGTCCTGCGCGCCGACGATGGCCGCGTTATTGCCCTCAAGGAACAGAAGGAATTGACCCCCTCCGAAGAGGCCGTCAATGAGATCAACTGCGGCGTGTACGTCGCGAGCATGCGCTGGCTGCGACGGGCAGCAGCGGCTCTTCCCGTGCACCCCGATGGCGAGTATTATCTGCCCGACCTGGTGCCGCGGGCCATGGCGGAGGGCGGTGCAGGAGTGGTGCGGGTAGATGATGCCGCGGAGGGCCAGGGCGTCAACACGCGGGTGGAGCTGGCAGCGGCCGAGGCGCTGATGCGGCGGCGCATCAACGCGGCCCACATGCTGGCAGGGGTCACCATGATTGCCCCTGAGCTGACCTATATCGATCCGGGCGTCTCGATCGGGCAGGACACCATTCTCTATCCCAACACCTACCTGCGCGGCGAGACGGCGATCGGGATGAACTGCGTGATCGGCCCCGATGCGGATCTGCGGAATGCCAGCGTCGGCGACGGCACACAGATTTTTCGTTCCATGGTCGACGCGTCGCGCATCGGCCGGGATTGCCTGGTCGGACCCTTTGCGCGTCTACGGCCGGGTACCGTGCTGGAGGATGGGGTCGAGATCGGCACCTGCGCGGAGGTAAAGAACTCGACCATCGGCACCGGCTCGGCCTGTCACCACTTCAGCTATATCGGAGACACGACGATCGGCAGCGGCACCAATATCGGCGCCGGCGCGGTGACGTGTAACTACGACGGCGTGCGCAAGTATCCCACCGTGATCGGGGATAATGTCTTTGTGGGCAGTGGCACCATGCTGCGCGCGCCAGTCACGCTGGGCGACGGCAGCCGCACCGGCGCGGGTGCGGTGGTGCTGCACGATGTCGCGGCCGGGACGACGGTGGCCGGCGTCCCCGCCCGGACGATAGGTGAGTAGGGCGTGGAGGGGCGATGAGCATGCATCCCAACCTGCAGGTATTTAGCGGCAGCGCTAATCCCGCACTGGCGGTGGAGATCGCCGAGGCGCTCGGTATCCCCATGGGCCACGCGCTGGTCTCGCAGTTCAAGAACGGAGAAACCCGCATCCGGGTCGAAGACAACGTGCGCGGCGCCGATGTCTTCGTCGTGCAGCCGACCTGCAAGCCGGCCGATCACAACATCATGGAATTGCTGCTGATGATCGATGCCCTCAAGCGCGCCTCGGCCCAGCGCATCACCGCCGTGATCCCGTATTACGGCTACGCCAAGCAGGAGAAGAAGACGGCGGGGCGCGAGCCGATCTCGGCCAAGTTGGTGGCCAATCTCATCACCACGGCCGGGGCCAATCGGGTGCTGGCGGTCGACCTGCATGCGCCGGCCATCGAAGGCTTCTTCGATATCCCCGTCGATCATCTGCGCGCCGGCGGCGTGCTGGCGGCGCACCTGCGGCGTCTGGACCTCGACGATATCGTGGTCGTTTCCCCCGATGCGGGCGGCGTCTCGCGCGCCAATGAGTTTCGCAGTCGCGTTGGCGCCTCCCTGGCCATCATCGCCAAGCAGCGCCCGCGACCGGACGTGGCCGAAGCCCTGGAGATGGTGGGGGACGTGCGCGGCAAGACGGCGGTGTTGGTCGACGACCTGATCTCCACGGGGGGCACGGCCATCGAGGCGGCCAGCATGATCCTGGATCGAGGGGCGCGCGACGTGTATATGTACGCCACGCACGCGGCCATGACGCCCGAGGCCATCGACCTCATCCATCACAGCCCGTTGCATGGGTTGGTGGTCACCAACACCATCCCGCTGACCGAAGCGCAACGGAGTGATAAAATAGAGGTATTGACGGTTGCACCTTTGCTTGCCGAGACGATCAAGCGTATCCACGCAGGCGAATCGGTGAGCGCGCTCTTCACGTAAATACAGGGGTTGCGACCTTCTGTATCGGGAAGGGTTAGTGTCAGCACCGCCGAAGGAGTTTGTCTGCGTGGATCCTCATAGTTGGGGTCCTATTTCGCGTTTCGTTCCCCTCTCTTACCACGGGCCCCTCTTCGCCAACGGGCATCCGCGTTTCCCACATCTCGATTCCGCGTCGGCCTTTTTCTTGACGCCGCACCACTGGTCGTCCGACGACTGGTGGCGGCTGCTCTTCCTGGCGCTTCTCTTGCTGGTAGCGGCCTTTGCCTCGGGCTCGGAAACGGCTTTGACCTCGGTCGGCAAGTTGCGCATCCGCCACCTGATGGAGCAGAACGTGCCCGGCAGCCGCTACGTCGATGTGCTGTTCCGCGATCCCAACCAGTTCCTGACGGCTATCTTGATCCTGAACATGGTGGCGATCATCGTGGCCTCGGGCGTGGCGACGTCGCTGGCCATCGACGTGTTCGGCGACAACGTCAACGACCTGGTGGTCTCGCTGATCTTCTCGGTGATCGTCTTGATCGTCGCGGAGATTGTCCCGAAGTCGCTGGCCATCCGCACCGCCGAGCGCACCGCGCTGCGCGTGGCGCCGATCATCGCCTTCCTGGCGCGGGTGCTCTCTCCCTTTGTCTACTTCTTCCGCGCCGTTAACAACCTGGCGGTGCGGCTCTTCGGCGTGTCCGGGGCCGCCGGCCCCTTCGTCAGCGACGAGGAGCTGGTGATGCTGGCGACTATCGGCGAGGAGCAGGGTGTGCTGCGCGAGGAGGAGCGCAAGCGCATCGAGGCGGTGGTGGAGTTCGAGGATATCGCCGCGCACGAGGTGATGGTGCCGCGCGTCGACATCACCGCCGTGGCGCTCACCTCGACCCTCTCGGATGCCATCGACGTCGCCTTGCAGGCCGGCCACTCCCGCATACCGGTCTACGAGAACAGCATCGACAACATCGTCGGCGTGCTCTACGTCTGGGATATGCTCCGCTACGCGCGGGCCGATCGCTATGATACCCCGATCAGCCAGATCCTGCGGCCGGCTTACCGTGTGCCGGAGAGCAAGAGCATCGGCGATCTCTTCCGGGAGCTGCAGCATCAACACGTGCACATGGCGATCTTGCTGGACGAGTACGGTGGGACGGCCGGGCTGGTGACGATCGAGGACCTGCTAGAACAGATCGTGGGCGAGATTACCGACGAGCATGACCCCGGCGAGCCGGAGTACGTGGAGCAGGTCGGGCCGCACGAGTATATCTACGACGGCCGCGTGGCGCTCGACGAGGTCGCAGAGCACTTCGATGTCGAGCTTGACTCCGACGAGTTCGATACCGTGGGTGGGCTCGTCTTCCACCACGTCGGGCATGTACCCCTGGTCGGCGACGAGGTACACGTCGATGGCCTGCTGTTCAGGGTCGAACGCATGGAAGGAACGCGCATCGCCAAGGTGCGCGTGGTGCGCGCCGCGCCGGAAGCGGAGACCCCGGAAGAGGTGACGCGCCCGCTCGACTCCGACTCGCCCACCATGGTGACCTGAGCGGTCCGCCATCATCCGCACATTCGCGGGAAGTATTGACACAAGGAGGTGCACATGGTCCCCGCCTATCGCCCCGAGCCATTGACCGATTTCAGCCGGGAGAGCAACCGGCACGTGATGACCGCCGCGCTGGACGAGGTATCGGCCCGCCTCGGCGCCCGTTACCCGCTGGTGATCGGGCCGGACCGCCTGGAAACCGAGGCGACCGTTGCCTCCCTGAACCCATCCGATCCCGCGCAGGTGATCGGCTATGCCGCGAGCGGTGGCGCCGAGCACGCCGAGCGTGCCATGGACACGGCGCTGGAGGCGTTCAAGCACTGGAGCCGCGTGCCGCATCGCGCGCGCGGCCGGGTGCTGCTCAAGGCGGCGGCGATCATGCGGCGGCGCAAGTTCGAGCTAGCCGCGTGGGAGATCCTGGAGGCGGGTAAGAGCTGGCCGGAGGCGGATGCCGACGTGGCCGAGGCCATCGATTTCCTGGAGTACTACGGGCGCCAGGCCATGGACCTGGAGCTGCCGCAGCCCATCACGCCGCTGTCCGGCGAAGACGACGAGCTCGACTATATCCCGCTCGGCGTGGGCCTGTGCATCCCGCCCTGGAACTTCCCGCTGGCCATACCCACCGGGATGACCTCGGCGGCCATCGCCGCCGGCAACGCCGTCATCTTCAAGCCGGCGCGGCCCACGCCCGTCATCGCCTACCAGCTCGTGGAGATCTTCGAGCAAGCGGGGTTGCCGCCGGGCGTGCTGACCTTTCTGACCGGCGACTCCTCCGTGGTGGGCGAGCCGCTGGTGTGCCATCCCAAGATGCGCTTCATTTCGTTTACCGGCTCGCGCGAGGTCGGGCTGCGCATCAACAGGCTGGCGGCCGAGACCGGCGAGGGGCAGATCTGGATCAAGCGGGTGATCGCCGAGATGGGCGGCAAAGACGCCATCGTGGTCGATAGCTCGGCCGATCTCGCCGCCGCCGCCGACGGCATCGTGACCTCGGCCTTCGGCTTCCAGGGCCAGAAGTGCTCGGCCTGCTCGCGCGCCATCCTGCTGGACGATGTCTACGACGCGGTCCTCTCCGGGGTGGTCGAGCGGACGGCGAGATTGCGCCTCGGCCCCGTGCGCGACTATCAGAACAACGTCGGCCCCGTCATCGACGAGAGCGCCTACAAGAAGATCCTGGGGTATATCGAGGTCGGCAAGGGCGAGGGACGGTTGATGATCGGCGGAGCGGCGGCCGAGAGCCCGGGGTACTTCATCCAGCCGACGGTCTTCGCCGACGTGCAGCCCGGTGCGCGCATCGAGCAGGAGGAGATCTTCGGCCCGGTGCTGGCGGTGATCCGGGCGCGCAGCTTCGATCACGCGCTGGAGATCGCCAACGACACCATCTACGGTCTGACCGGCTCCGTCTACGCGCGCGAGCGCGCCAGGATCGAGCAGGCCCGGCGCGAGTTCCACGTGGGCAACCTGTACATCAATCGCAAGTGCACCGGCGCCATCGTCGGGGTGCACCCGTTCGGCGGCTTCAATCTCAGCGGCACCGACTCCAAGGCCGGCGGCCCCGACTACGTCAAGCTGTTCATGCAGGCCAAATCGGTGGCCGAGGCGCTCTAGCGGTACTTTGTTGACTACAGGAACGGACGGACATAGAGATAGATGCCGTGGCCGTGCCACAGGTGGTCAAGCAACGCGCTCAGGGGCGCGGGTGGGGGCGCACTCGACCAGCCGCGCCAGTAGC
>Ga0209062_1005251_pt1 | contig 12719 bp, 7 predicted proteins | sample Coa_R2_2_FD_187158 | JGI IMG/M metagenome (GOLD analysis project Ga0209062, IMG submission 187158) | Surface soil microbial communities from Centralia Pennsylvania, which are recovering from an underground coalmine fire - Coalmine... | ecosystem: Environmental > Terrestrial > Soil > Unclassified ... | reverse complement strand
AGAAGGTTGGCAATGTCTGGAACGAGGTAGACAGAGCCTCACAACTGCTGCAACAGGATTCCGCTCTGCTCAACTCGACCATCGCGTCGCAGAACGAAGCGATTAACAAGATTGCGCAGGCGCGCAGCAATGCCTCGGCGATCAAGACTGCTCAGGGTACAACTGATACCAACGCTGCCCTCGAAGCGGCAGGCGAGATGACGGGTGGTATCCGTGTCTTTGTCGAGAACTATCCCGATTATGGGGTGGGAAGCAATTCGCACACCGTGCTGGTGCAGCTTGAAGGCTCGTTCAACCGCATCGAATATGCGCGCGGCCAGCTTATCAAGGAGCAGACAGAGTTCAATAAGTGGCTGCTCACGCAGATCCCCATGAACCTGTTCTATCATCCCGTGCAAATTCTCGGCGCGAACGCCAATCCAGCCGAGCAGGTACCCGTGCCGCACTATGTGCAGCCTACCCCCTAGTGCTGAAGTTGTCACGCTGGTACCCACGCCGTTGCAGGCGAATCATACCGGCGCATTGTTGAGGCACATCAACAGAGCATCATCGGGTTGGAGAACCTGACCGACATCCGAGAACGTAGCAGGAGATGCAAGGGCAAGAAAGCGAGCAAGGAGCAATGCAAAGCCAATGGACAGGCTTCCAGATGGGCCTTTGCTCAATTGCAGGGCGCCATTGCGGACAAAGCGGTACTCGCAGGAAGCATGGTTATTAAGGTTGATGCTTCCTTATGAGATACTTCACCCCGTCAGCAGCCCGATCAGGCGCATGGCGTTACCAGAGTAGACCGCAGCCAGGTCCTCGCTGGAAAGACCGGTTGCGTCGATGTCCGCTATCGTCGCCTCGACCGCGTTGGAGGGTCCAAGCGGCATGTCGGTGCCGAAAAGCACGTGTTGCGGGCCGAAGAACTCGAGGACGCAGCGCACTGCGTGTGGGGCGCCGAAGAGTGCCGTGTCGACGTAGAACCTGCGGAAGTAGTCCAGCGGCGGTCGCGGAAGTCGGTCCTTGACCTGTCGATAGCCGGGACCCATCGCGAGGCGGGCAGAGAAGTGCGGCACCATACCCCCGCCATGGTGCGCAATCACAAGCTGACGCGGGTGGCGTTCCATGTGGCCGGAATAGACGAGGCGTGAGAGGGCAGCGGCAGTCTCGTAGGGCCAGCCGATTGACCACCACAGGCCAAAGTCGGACCGGCTCTCGCTCGCATAGTCGGCCCATGCCGCGCTGCGTGTCGGGTGAAGCCAGACGGCACGTCCGGCATCCTCCAGCCTGCTGAACAGTGGCTCGAAGCGAGCATCGTCGAGCGGCATGCCCAGAACGTTGGTGTAGAGCAGCGCGCCCAGCGCGCCGAGCTGCGTCAGTGCGCGCTCAAGCTCGCGCAAGGCAAGGTCGACGTCTGAGAGCGGCAACGCGGCAGCGAAGCCGACGAAGCGATCAGGAAACTGCTGAACCAGTTGCGCCATCTCGTCATTGGCGATGCGGGCAAACTCCGCCGCGACTGCTGGCGGCCCGACCTCTTCCAGCGGCGGTACGGCGAGTACCAGCACCTGGGCGTAGTCCCCATACGACTCGATCTTGCGCCACCTGGCATCCAGGTCGGTCAGCACCGGATCGAAGGTGAAGACGCCCTCACGATAGTAGTCGAGCTGACCGGGAGCCATGGTTTTCTCCAACTGCCGCTCCAGCCGCTCAAGATACGAACGAGGTAGGATGTGCGCAAATGCATCGATCTTTCTCATGTGTGACTCCTTTGATGAGGTTGCCTTCAGTGTTTGCAGCTTCGGGTTGCTCAGAGTCCGTCCCGTTTCTTCCCTGGGAACGGCATCATATGCCCGCGTGATGCGTCGTGTACAATGTCCGTAGATGTATATTATGCCACAATCCCCCGATCAGCAATGGGGCATGGATACACTCCTCTGGCCCTATCGGGGAGGAGCCGAACGGCTCCTCTTAGATGCCATGCCGATGGTGGATCGTGACTTTCCGGCTTCACATGTGGACTCGCTGCTCGATGCACATGAGCCGAGAAGAACGGTCCCACTTGATCTGATCTTCGACGTGTCTGCGCATTTCCCGACAGTTGGTCGATAAGAGGACATCTTTTTACCGCTTTTGGTGGTAGTATGTCGAGAAAAGAAACAAAAAGGAGGAAACGGTATGGCTGAACAACTGATGGAGGCAACGTTGCGCGCGGCTCTGTGGCGGCAGTTCGGCGCGGCCATCGAGATGCTGGAACACGCCCTGCTGGCTTGCCCCACCTCGCTGTGGAGAGAGCGCCTCTGGCGCACCTCTCCGCCACCGGAGTTCCCACCGCAGTTCGCGGAGTTCTGGTATGTTACCTTTCATGCACTGGTCTGGCTCGACCTGTATCTCTCAGGTGTCCCGGAGGAGGAATTTGCTCCCCCGGCTCCTTTTGTCCAGGGGGTACTTGATTCCGTAGAGGCGCTGCCCGAACGGCCCTATAGCAGGGAGGAGCTGCACGCCTATCTCGCGTCCACGCGCCAGAAGTGCCAGACAACACTGCTCACGCTTTCCGACGAGCAGGCGTACCGGCCCGTCGAGTATCCCTGGTCACAGGGGCAGCCCCTCAGCTTCCTGGAGTTGCAACTCTATAATCTGCGTCACGTGCAGGAACATGCGGCCCAACTGAGTCTCTTTCTGGGACAGCACGCCATCCCCAACGAGGCGATCGACTGGGTCGTGCGAGCGCAGGAGGAAGCAGGCCTCTGAGGCGTGCGCACGCTCAATGGGGTTTTGACTGCTACCGAATGCAGCCTCGTGCCACCTGCGCTCCATCCCGTCTCTTGAAGCGTTGCCAGGATTGAAAGAAACGAAGCACATGATTGCATTGAATTGGCCTCAGGTGCATGCCTGGCGCATGAGCCAACAAGGCCTCTCCCCGCGTTTTCCAGCGCAGGATGTCGCTCTTGCGGTGACACGCACTGCCGGGATTCAGGCCCAGGTGATGTCGGCTGCCGAGCTGGCGCTGTGTAGCCGCGTGGAAGGACTCTCTCCATACGATGTCCAGGCAGCGACCTTCAAGGATCATAGCCTGGTGAAGACCTGGGCCATGCGTGGCACTTTACATTTACTCTCGGCAAAAGAACTTCCTCTGTATGTCGCGGCTCGTGACTGGCAGCAGACGGCGAGCTGGTCCAGGTATTTCGCGCAGTTCGGTCTGACCACCCTGGCGCAACAGGAAGCCTTTCTCTCTGCTATTCCACACGTCTTGGAGCAGGGACCGCTGAGCCGCCAACAACTGGCTGACGCGGTCGCCAGGCACACGGGGATGGTTCACGCACGCGACTTCATTCTCTCTGAGAGCTGGGGGACTCCCTTGAAACCGGCAGCCTATCGCGGGGATCTCTGTTTCGGGCCAGGGCAGGGGAAGACGGCTACCTTCATGAACCCCAGAGTCTGGATGGGGGAGTGGCAGATCATCGAGCCAGAGCAGGCGCTTCAGGAAATAGTCCGTCGCTATCTGTGGGCGTATGGCCCGGCGACTGCCGACGATTTTCGGTTCTGGTGGGGATGCGGCAAAACCCAGGCCAGATCCCTCTTCCACGCGCTCGCAGAGGAGTTGGTAGAAGTCGAGGTCGAAGGGTGGCGAGCTTACGTCCTGCGTGCAACCCTTCCCTTCATGCAAAGCATTGAACCGGTGGAGCAGATCCACCTGCTTCCCTTATTCGATGCCTATACCATCGGGGCAGCGCCACGCGGCTGCGAACCCCTGCTCGCAGCTGCCTACAGGCGCCAGGTTTTCAACCAGCAAGGGTGGACCTTCGCGGTCATTCTGGTCAACGGTTCCATTCAGGGCGTCTGGAACTATACACTCCGACGCTCGCAGATCGTCATCAAGGTAAACCTGTTCTGCTCATCCACAACCGCGATCCGCAAAGGGATTGCAGCCGAAGCGGAACGCCTCAGCCATCTCTTCGAGAAAGAGGTCGTGCTGGAAGACGAGACAGCCTCCTCTTGAAGCACTCCTGAAGATACAGCTCGTAATGCTACCCGTGGGGAAAGGAACTCTAACACCTCGTGTGTCCATCTGGAAAGGAAGTCGGGCCAGATACCGCAATTCCCGGAGAGATAGCCTGAAAGTTGACAACTACGAGGAAAACAGAGCAGAATGAAGAGCGAGGAAACTCCTCTTTTTCTGGGATTTCAGCAGGACATCGGAGAACTCTTCCAGATGTTGCAGGAATGTGAGGAAGCAGAAAGGACAGATAGATGGCACGCTATCTTTTTCGCAATGCGAAAATTCTGGACGCCGAGCGCGGCGACTATCTTGCTGAAAGTTCGGTTCTTGTGGAGGGAGAGCGCATTGTGGAGGTGGGAGAGGCTGACGTGCAAGCCAGCGATGCGCAGAGCTTCGACCTGCACGGCATGACCTTGATGCCCGGCCTGATCGATGCCCATGTCCATGTGACCGCCGTCACCGCCGACCTTGCCGCGATGACCGAGTGGTCCCCGGCCTATGTGACGGCGCGAGCGGCCCACGTGCTGGCGGGTATGCTGCAGCGCGGCTTCACGACGGTGCGTGATGTGGGCGGGGCCGATTATGGGCTGGCACAGGCCATTGCAGAGGGGTATCTGGAGGGACCGCGTCTCATCTTTGGCGGCAAAGCACTCTCGCAAACGGGAGGGCATGGCGATGTGCGCGGCCCGGGTAGACAGGCGTATGATCTCTGTCACTGCTGTGCTGGACTGGGAACCATCTGTGATGGCGTGGATGCGGTGCGCAAGGCCGCCCGCGAGGAGATACGACGCGGAGCCTCCCATCTCAAGCTCATGCTGAGCGGCGGGGTGGCTTCTCCAACCGATCGCGTGGATTCGGTTCAGTTCTCACGCGAGGAGATCCGTGCTGCCGTTGAGGAGGCCGAGGCCGCCAACCTCTATGTCGCCGGACATGCCTATACCTCGCGGGCGATCAATCGAGGCCTGGAGTGTGGCGTGCGCAGTATCGAACACGGCAATCTCATGGACGAAAGCAGCCTTCCCCTCTTCAAAGAGAGCGGAGCCTTTTATGTGCCAACTCTGGTGACCTATTCGGCCCTGGCCGCTCGCGGACGCGAATCCGGGCTGCCGGAACACAGTTATCGCAAAGTATTCGATGTGCTGAACGCGGGCCTGCATGCGCTGGAATTAGCGCAGCGGGCGCAGCTTCCCATCGTGTATGGGACCGATTTGCTGGGGGGCATGCACGACGAACAACTCAGAGAGTTCACGCTGCGCCGCCAGGTACAGCCGCCAGCCGATATCCTATGCTCGGCGACGACGGTGGCCGCGCGCTTGCTGCGCATGGAGGGGCAGGTGGGCGTGGTGGCTCCTGGAGCTTATGCCGATCTGCTCGTCGTTGAGGGAGATCCCCTGCAAGACATTGCCGTCCTCACCGATCCGCAGCGTCGGCTCAAGCTGGTCATGGCGCGTGGTAGGATAACGGCCAATCGCCTCGTGTAGGCGCGCTCGCTCTCCCCCTGCATTCTTCGCCAGGGCTTTCTCATGCTGAGCAGAAATGGGGAACTTTCCATCGCCATCATCCTCCTCGCCCCCGGTGGCGAGTCTGGGTCTGCAAGAGGGATGGACTTTTCATCGTAGCTCAAGAGTTCGGCCAGATTGTCCCAGATTAGGATGAGATGCAGAGCTGGAGCGGGTTTGGGATGCTCAGAGGACCACCAGTGCTGCCACGTCAGGAGCAAAGGGTGATCATACCGAACTCTTCGCCGATCCAATGAAGCATGAGCAGGTGCGAATGCTCTATTACAAGCTGCCCATGGCTCCTCGCCTGTTCGTAGCTTTAAGCCGAGGCCGCGCTGGCAATAGTTCGGCGCGCCACCTCCTCCAGCGAGGTCAATGCGATGCCAAAGGTGCGAGTTATCTGAGTCATGTCTATCGGTGAATCGAACAGGTCGAGGCCAGCCAACAACTGCGGCACAATCTCCGGCAAGCCAGGGATTAACTCACCCGGCGCCACGCTTCTAAGTGTGATGGGACGACCGAGTACACGCTCGTAGATCGCCACCACATCCCGAAACGAGAGCGGTTCCGGCCCGCCAAGCAGCAGTCTCCGATTGAGGGCCGCCGAGTTGTCGAGAGAGGCCAGGGTGAAGGCCGCTACGTCGAGCATGGAGATATACGAGTGCTTGCGGCGGCCCTCCCCCACGATCGTGACGGGCTGGCCCTGCATCGCCGGTATGCCCACCACCAGGGGAATCAACACTTCCATATAACCATTGGGGGCGATGATCGTGTAGGACAGACCGCTCTCACGCAGGTAGTTTTCGGCCTTGCCTTTGGCCTGCCATATAGGGACCGGGCTGCTCGCATCCGCGAAGGCCACTGACACGTAGATGAACTGCTTCACCCCCACAGTCTTCGCCTCATCCATCAGGTTGCAATTGCCCTGCCAGTCTACAGTGTATACCGTGTCCTCCCCACCACGCTCCCCGGCGCTAGCGGTCGTGACGACGATATCCACACCGTCACATAATCCGGCGAGCGAGTTGCGATCTTTCAGGTCGCCCATCACGACCTGCGCTCCGGCATCTGCCAGGGGCCGGTAGTTTGACTGCGGGCGGGCAAGAACGCGCACGCTTTGCCCTTGCGCCAGCAGCATTCGTGTAAGGGTACCTCCGAGTTTGCCGGTTGCTCCAACGACCAGGATCATAACTTGTCTCCTTTCTGGATGTTGCTCCCTTTCCAGGAAAAATGTGTGCTGCATGCGAGATGAAAACAATAAAAGATGAAGAGATTCTGGCTCGTTCCAGAATCTCAACTGACCGGCTTGATGTTCTGATTGACCCGAAACAAGTTGGTCGGGTCGTACTTGCTCTTGAGCGCAACCAGCCGCTCGTAGTTGCTGCCGTAGGCGGCGATTACCCGCTCCTGTCCCTCGTCGTGACTCAGGAGGTTGACATAGACGCCGCCGGTTGAGAAGGGTCGCATGGCTGTCCAGAACTCGCGGGTCCACTGGATATGGCGCGGCGACTCGCCTGGTTCTCGCCAGGAAGACTGGATGTTGAACACGAACTGCGCATTCCGGTTGCCTGCCGCCGTTGCCTGCTCATCGACACGGCTGATGGCGCCTCCGAGCTGGGCGAGCAGCACAGCCGTGAGCGGCGAGGACAGGTGACTCGCATGGCTGATGATCGTTTCGATGGTAGCATCGCTCAGTCCCGGCAGGTACTCCGATTTCACGTAGTAGTGCAGCCCGCTCGGCGACGAGCTGTCGAGCATCGACTGGAATCGGACAAAGGGCATTGGCTGGATCAGATCAGCGACCGTCGCGCTGAAGTTCTTCAGCGGACGCATCACCTGTTCCCCCTCCTCGATCGAGCCGCTGTAGCAGGCGGTAATGCCAATAATTGGTTTGCCGTGAATATGCGGTGGCAGAAACGGCGCGGGCGGGGCGATCCTCAGCACAACTGCAAGGGTGAGTTCATCGGGGGCAGCGGCGGCAGCGTCACGGTAGAAGCGCAGCACCTCTCGGGCTTGCTCTATTCGATAGAGTACCATCCCTGCCATGACCATGGGACCGACTGGATGCAACTGGAATTTGAATGAGGTCACGATACCAAAGTTACCGCCCCCGCCGCGCACACCCCAGAACAGGTCGGTGTTTTCTCGCTCACTGGCCGTGATAAGCTGGCCATCAGCCGTGACGACATCAACCGAGAGCAGGTTGTCGCAAGCCAGCCCGTACTTGCGCGAGAGCCAGCCGAAGCCGCCGCCGAGTGTCAGCCCGGCCACTCCCGTCTGAGAGACCATGCCGACTGGTGTTGCCAGACCGAAGGCCTGGGTTTCGGAATCGAGTTCGCCCAGAGTAACGCCAGGCTGAACATGGGCAATGTATGCCTGGGGATCCACCTGCACGCTGCGCAGCAGTGAAAGGTCAATGACCAGTCCTCCATTGCAGAGGGCATTTCCAGCAACATTGTGGCCTCCGCCACGCACTGCTAATGGGAGCCGGTGGGCGCGGGCGAAATTGACGGCAGCAATGATATCGGCTGGCCCGCTGCAGCGGGCGATTAAACCGGGTCGTTTGTCGATCATACCATTCCAGATGGAACGGGCAGCATCATAGTCGGCGTCTCCGGGACGCAAGAGTGGGCCGCGAACATGCGTCTTGAGTTCAGCCACCGCTGCATCATCCAGTGGCGTGTCGTGTTTCGTCGTTGTCATCTTTCTTTCACTCTTTTCCGCATCAGCCGCCGGAAAGGCATCGATGAAACGCCGCGCGACCTGTTTGTTCTCTTCTACAGGCATCGGTGGTCCTCCTTCCTGTGGAGTGATAATGATGTATATCCTCCGGCGTACATGCGAGCAGAGGAAGCATTCCTTTCGCTCTGTATCATCGGATGCGCCTTGTCAGTAGTATGCCCGATTCGCCTTGCGTTCACCACGAAGTCCTGCACGCACTTACCCACGCACCTGTCCCCTCAAACGGAAGAGTGTGGTACAATGAGAAAACGTAATCCCGGCATGTTCGCATCAGCACGGAGAGGAATTGCTGAGAGGTGCGTTGGAGATGGCAACAAGCCGCTTTTCCTCCTTCGGTGAACTCCTGAAAACGTACCGGGCTGCTGCCAGTCTCACGCAGGAAGAACTGGCCGAGCGCGTAGGCATGAGCGCCCGTGGTATCAGTGATCTGGAGCGCGGTGTGCGCCGCACGCCCTATCGCAGGACGGTTGAGCTTCTAGCGGAAGCACTGCATCTAACCCGGGAGGAGCATGACGTTTTCGTCCAGGCAGCCCGTCGCGGGGATCGGTCAGTTCCTCCCCCGGCAGATGTCACAGCGAACGCGCGCGCCTTGCTGCCTGCACTTGTCGGTCGCAGATCCGAACTTGTGCTGTTGCAATCCCTGCTGGATGGCCTGGGAGCGCCGGTCGTACTGCTGACCGGCGAATCCGGTATCGGCAAAACACGCCTGCTGCGCGAAGCTACGACCCGTGCCAGAGCTGCCGGGTGGATGGTTCTGGAGGGCAGTTGTTCGCGACGCGGAGGACAACTCCTCTACGCGCCATTGTTAGAGGCGCTGGAGGGATGCATACATTCCCAACCGCAAACGTCCTTACGAGCCGGGCTTGATGGCTGCACATGGCTGGCCCTTTTATTGCCAGAGTTAGCGGAGCAGGGATTGCTGCCCCTTCCTACTGTGCAGGTCTCGCCGGAGCAGGAGCGTCGCCTGCTGTTCGCGGCAGTGGCTCGCTACCTGACCACGATTGCCGGACCTGCGGGTACGCTGCTGGTACTCGACGATCTGCAATGGGCCGGTGCTGACGCCCTCGACCTGCTCCAAACGCTTCTGCACAGCGTTCCTTCGCTGCGGGTGGTGGGTGCCTACCGCAACAGCGAGATCACTCTGCACGACCCGCTTGCCACCATGATTGCCGACCTGGCGCGCGAGGGGATGATCAGGCAGGTCGAGCTTGCTCCCCTGACGACTGAGGAGGCGAGAATGCTGCTCAGCAACGTTCTGGGAGAACGCACAGAGAGCGGGAAGGCGGTGATCGAGCGCGTCCTCGAACGGGCAGGCGGTATCCCCTTTTTCCTGATAAGTTGCGCCAGGGGGCTACAGGCAGGTGCGCTGGAAGCCGAAGAGGGAGCGATGACGCTGCCCTGGGATGTACAGCAGACCATCCGCCAGCGCGTGGCAGCCTTGCCTGAAGCGGTCCAGGAACTGCTGAGAGCAGCTGCGATCATTGGTCGGGTTATCCCAGGTGAGGTACTGATCGCGGCAGCCACACGCCCGGAACAAGAGGTACTCACAGCAGTGGAGGCAGCGTGCCAGGCACGTCTGCTGGTCGAAGAAGCGGGAGCCTATCGCTATCAGTTTGCGCACGACCTGATCCGTGAGGTGATCGAGGCAGACCTGAGCGCCGCGCGGAGGCGTTCGCTGCACAGGCAGGTGGCGGCTGCTTGGGAGCAGGCGTCAGGGATGCCCCCGCCAGAAGTGCTGGCCTATCATTACGCGCAGGCAGGAGACCTGGCAGTCGCGCTTGCTCATCTCTCGCGGGCGGCAGAACGAGCGCGAGCCGCCGGAGCCCATCACGAGGAGGCAAGCTTGCTGGGGCAGGCCATTGCCTTTGCCGGGCAGGCCGGGCAAAGGGAACTGGCGCTGGATCTGCGGGTGCGGCGTGGGAACGCTTTGCGGAATGCGACTCTGTGGGCCGAGGCGGAGACCGAGTTGACCGGCGTACTCGCGCAGTTGAGTACAGGACAGGAGACGCAGCGCACCGAGGTCTTGACCATGCTCGCCGAGATACACCCCTGGACGCCGGACTCGGATATTCCTGGAGCGCGGCGTGAGGCGTATGAGGCGCTCAGGCGGGCAGACCAGATCGGACGGGCTGACCTGGCGGCGCGTGCGATGACGGTGCTGGCGTTGGCCGATGGTTCTGATGGGCAGCCACAGGCGGGCCTGGAGCATCTCCGCAAGGCGCTCGCACGCACCAGGGAGACCCACCTCGCGGAACTGGCGAGCAGCGTAATGCAGGCAGGCATGTTCGAGTATTGGCTGGGTCATTTCCAGGGTGCGGTTGAGAGCAGCCGCCGCGCCTTTGATCTGGCACACCATGCCTACGACACCTTCTCAATGGCGCAAACGCTGGGGATTCTGGGGCTGGCCCTCGCTGGGCAGGGACGCTATGCCGAAGCCTTCGAGACGTTCGAGCAGGCGCGCACTATCGCGCAGGAACGCGGAACGCGGCCCTGGCTGGCACGCACGCTAGCCTGCCGGGGAGGCGTCCACCTGGACCTGTACGACTTCGCGGGAGCGGAATCGCTCGCCCAGGAAGCGCGCGAGGTGAGTCGCTCCGTGCGCTGGCTCCAATCCGAGACCAGCGCGGGCATCGATCTGCTGCTGAACTTCGCGCGTCGTGGCGAGGTGGGACGCGCCGAACGCCTGATGGACGAAGTGGCGCAGGTCGTAGCCGTCGCACAGGGGACGCATGGTTGGCTCTGGCGGCTGCGCTTTGCAACGGCCAGGGGAGAAATTGCCCTGGCGCGTGGCGCCTGGGAAGAGGCGGCCTCCCTTGCTGAAGAAGTGATCGCGCAGAGCCGTCGAACGGGTCGTCTGAAATATGAGGCACGCGGGCTGGATATTCGAGCGCGTGCGCTAGCTGCGCTGGGTCGGACGCATGAGGCGATCACCTTGCTGCAAAACGCGGTAGAGCTGATCCGCCCAACAGGAGATCCAGCTATGTTCTTGCGTGCGGCCACTGCCCTTCTAAGCCTTGCCGGTAATGACGCCTTGTTGGCGGAGGCGAAGGACCGGGCGCGGGCGATTGTGCAGGCACTGCCCGATGAAGACCTGATTCGTCACTTCCAGCATGCCGAGGCCATTACTGCCCTCATATAGCATGCTGGAGGCTGAGGACAGAGAATTCATTGCTTTCCCGCCGGGTCTGTCCAGGATTTTCGTCTGGTCCGTTGGTAAAAAGGCAAAGAATACACTATGTCAATCATGTTCAACAAGCCGATCAGTTCCCCCGTCCTGATTGGCCGGGAGAGAGAAATAGCTGCCCTTAGCGCGCTCATCGGCGAGGCGAAGCGGGGACACGGCCAGGTGCTGCTGCTGAGCGGTGAGCCTGGCATCGGCAAATCACGCCTTGTTGCCGAAGGGAAAAGACAGGCCAGCGAGCAAGGATTTCTCGTACTCCAGAGTACCTGTTTCCCCACCGACCGTACCTCTCCCTATGCCCTGCTGCTCGATCTGCTCTCCTCCTCACACGCAAAAAACCTGCTTTTCGCCTCTCCTGCCGCGCCGTCACCACTGCCACGCGAACTGACCACGCTTTTCCCTGGGCTGCTGGACCATACTTCTGAGGAAACGCCGTCGCGACTGCTCGAGCCAGAACAGGACAAACGGCGCCTGATCGTGGCGCTCAGCCAGTTCTTCACGGGCTTAGCAGACACGCAGCCGCTTCTGCTCACCGTCGAAGACCTGCATTGGAGTGATGAAAACAGCCTGGAGTTCCTGCACTTTTTTGCACGCCGTTGTGCAACTCACCCACTGCTCCTGGTTCTGACCTACCGCGATGACGAGATACATCCAGGGTTGAGCAACTGGCTTGCCCAACTGGATCGCGAACACCTGGCGCAAGAATTCGCCTTGACTCCTCTTTCGCGCAGCCAGGTCGATGCGATGCTGAAGGCCATCTTTGGTCGACAGCAAATCGTACCGGCAGAGACCGTCGATGCTATCTACGCACTGACCGAGGGCAATCCCTTTTTCATTGAAGAGATTCTGAAATCGCTCGTCCTGGCCGGTGCCATTGTTCCCACGCACGAGATGGAGGAAGGCCAGCCCCCCAATGAATTGCCCATTCCACGCAGTATCCAGGGCGCGGTCGAGCTTCGACTTGAGCAGGTAAGCGATGCTGCCCGGCAGGTAGTGACGCTGGCAGCCGTTGCTGGCAGGCGTTTTGATTTTGCCTTACTTCAAAAGGTCACGCACCACGATGAACCGGAACTGCTCTCGCTGATCAAAGAGTTGATCGTCGCCCAACTGGTCGTGGAAGAATCCGAGGAGCGGTTTGCCTTTCGTCATGCCCTCACTCGCGAGGCCATTTACCGACAACTCCTGCTACGCGAGCGCAAGCTGCTGCATCGTACCATTGCCGAAACCATGGAACAGCTTTACGCTTTTACTCTTGACGCCCACCTCAGCGAGGTAGCCACTCACTTTTATGAGGCGGGTGTGTGGGACAAATCGC
>Ga0209062_1005246_pt1 | contig 12722 bp, 8 predicted proteins | sample Coa_R2_2_FD_187158 | JGI IMG/M metagenome (GOLD analysis project Ga0209062, IMG submission 187158) | Surface soil microbial communities from Centralia Pennsylvania, which are recovering from an underground coalmine fire - Coalmine... | ecosystem: Environmental > Terrestrial > Soil > Unclassified ... | reverse complement strand
ACAGGGGAAAGCGCCGAGTGAACCGCAGGCCGACGGCGGAGACGAGGATTTGCTGCGCTCGGTGGGCATTCCCACGGATGGCCCCGGCCTCCTGAATTATTTCCGTTTGCGAAGTCGCGGCGTGGCCGCGCCGGAACGGGTGGCCGAGCTGATCGAACAATTGGGAGATAAATCGCCGATCGTGGCGCAGAAGGCGTCCGGCGAGCTGGCATCCCTTGGAGCACCGGCGGTTCCCCTGCTGCGGCAAGCGGTCAAGGACCCCGATCGGCAACAGATCGCACGGCTGGCGCAGCGCTGTTTGCAGGCCGTCGAGCAACATCCCGGCCAGGTGTCCTCCGCCGCCGCGCGCTTGATCGGCGTTCGCCGCCCACCGGGCGCTGCCGAGGCGCTCTTGATGTTTTTGCCGCAAGCCGAGGATGAGGGCGTCGTCGAGGAAATTCGCCTCACCCTGGCGGCCGTGGCCTATGCCGGCGGCAAACCCGATCCGGCGCTCCTCAAAGCCGTGCAGGATTCTTCGCCCATCCGCCGCGCCTTGGCCATCGATACGCTGTGCCACAACGGACTATCCCTTTCGATCTTGGAACAGCTGCCGCTGCGCGAGCTGATGCACGATCTTAATCCGTTGGTTCGGCTTCGTGCTTCTTTGGTCCTGGCCCGCGCCCGTGATGCCAAGGCCGTCTCCACGCTCATCACCTTGCTCTCCGAGCTGCCGCTGGATCAGGCGCGGCAGGCTGAGGAGTTTCTGACCGAGCTGGCCGGCGAGCAGGCCCCCAAGACGGCGCTCAGCGGCGACTCGGCCGGGCGTCAGAAATGCCGCGATGCCTGGGCGACATGGTGGCAAGCCAGCGAGGACAGCAACCATCTGCTCGACGAGCTGCGCAAGCGGACGGTGACGGAGGCGCTGCGGCAAAAATGCGAGGGGCTGATCCAACAATTGGGCGACGCGGACTTCGCCGTCCGGGAAAAGGCCCAGGCCGAGGTCAAAGCGATGGGTTCGATGATCCTGCCATTGCTGCGCCAGGCCACGCACGATAAGGATTTGGAAATTCGCAATCGCGCCCGCGACTGCCTCAATGAAATGGAACGCGACAAGAGCGTGCCGCTGTCGCCGATTACGCCGCGTTTGATCGCCCTGCGCAAACCCGCCGGCGCCGCCGAGTCGCTCCTGGCTTTCGCGCCCTATGCCGACGAGGAAGCGACGCTGCCGGAGGTGCAGCTGGCCCTGAACGTGGTTGCCTTCAAGGACGGCAAGCCGGAGCTGGCCGTCGTCCGCGCCTTGAGCGATCCCCAAGCCACGCGGCGGGCGGCGGCGGCCGAGGCCTTGTGCCTGGGCGGAGACCGCGCCCATCTGCCGGCCATCCGCAAAATGTTGGCCGACAGCGAACCGGCTGTGCGTCTCAAAGCCGCCCTGGCCCTGGCCGGCACCGGGCAACGCGATGCCGTCCCGGTGCTCATCGAGCTGCTGAACGAGCTGCCCACCGCCCAGGCCGAACCGGCCGAGGAGTATCTGCAACGCCTGGCCGGAGAGCAGGCCCCGAACCTGCCTTCGGGCGACGATAACACCGCCCGCAAGAAACGCCGCGACGTCTGGGCCGCCTGGTGGAAGGCTAACAGCGAGCGCGTCGCCCTCGTCGATCGCTACCCGCCCGCCGGCATCGAACGCTATCTCGGTTACATCTTGCTGGTTATCGCCAACACCGGCGAGGTCCTGGAGCTGGACCGCGATCGCAAGGTGCGCTGGCACCTGAATGGCCTGATGAATCCCCGCGATGTGCAAGTGCTCGGCAACGATCGCATCCTGATTGCCGAGTGGAACGCCCAGCGCGTCAGCGAGCGGAATCGTCGCGGCGACATCATCTGGCAAAAGCAAACACAGGGCACCTATCCGCTCGCCGCCCAGCGGCTTCCCAACGGCCATACCTTTATCGCTTGTCAAAGCAAGCTGATGGAAGTGGACCGCGCCGGCAACGAGGTCTATTCCATCGGCCGCCCCAACGACGTGATCATGGCCCGCCGCATGCGCGACGGCCAGATCATCCTCGTCAGCAGCAATAGCCAGGTCATCCGCATGGACACAACCGGCAAACAGCTCAAGAGTTTCAATGTGCAAATGATCTGGCAAACCGGCGTGAACATCCTGCCCAACGGCCACGTCATCGTCCCCGCCACCTGGATGAATCGCGTGATGGAGTACGATGCCGAGGGCAAAATCGTCATGCAAATGAACGCCAATCAGCCCAGCTGCGCCGACCGGCTGCGCAACGGCAACATGCTCGTCGCGCCGCAGCAATGGCCGTCCAAAGTGATCGAGACGGAGCCATCGGGAAAACAGGTGAGCGAGTTCGCCGTCGCCAATTTCCCCTACCGCATCCGCACGCGCTGAGCGGTAGAAGAAATACCGTGCCCGCAGCTTATTTAGGTGGTTAGGTGGTTAGGTGGTTCGGTAGTTCTCCCTGGTTCCCAAACTCTGTTTGGGAACCGTTCTCGCGAAACTCTGTTTCGCCGAAGCCTCAAGCGCCTGCGTGGCCCGTGCGAAACAGAGTTTCGCGGACGGCGTTCCCAAACGGAGTTTGGGAACGAGAAAACGAGAAAGGTGAGGAGAGACTGTATGGAGCGGACGAAATCCCATTTCTGGATTACGCGGTTGGTAGCTCTTTTCGTCACCTTGTCACCTTGTCACCTTGTCACCTTGTCATCTGCCGAGGCGGAAGACAGAGATGTGAAGGCGCTCAAGTCGGCGGGCATCCCGACCGACGGTCCCGGCCTGGCAAGCTACTTCAAGCGGCGCACCTCGACCATTTCGGATGAGTCGCGCATCAAGGAATTGGTGCAACGCCTGGGCAGTGATGAGTTCAAAGTGCGCGAAGAGGCATCGCGGCAACTGGTGATGCTCGGTCCTCGCGCGCGTCCCTTCTTGCAAGTCGCCCTCAAGAATTCCGATCCGGAGATTGTTCGCCGCGCCCAGGATTGTCTGGAGCGCATCGCGAGGGGAGCAACGAGTTCGTCGCTGTGCGCCGCGGTGCGCGTGCTGGCGCGGTGCAGCCCGCCGAACGCTGGTGCCGTTCTGCTCGATTACCTGCCCTCGGTCGAGGATGAGCGTGTCATCGAGACCATCCATCAAGTGCTGCCGTCGGTGGCCGTGCGCGACGGCAAGGCAGAGCCGGCCCTGGTCGAAGCGCTAACCGACAAATCGCCGGTCAAACGCGCCGCGGCCGCCGCCGCCTTGTGCCAGGCCCGCCTGCCCGACGTGTTGCCGAAGGTGCGCAAACTCTTGCACGACGGCGATGCCCAGGTCCGTCTGCGCGTCGGCCTGGCCCTGGCCGCCCACGGCGAGAAAGACGCCGTGTCCGTCCTCATCCGTCTGCTCGATGAACTGCCCTGGCGCGATACCGATCCGATCATGAATCTGCTGGAGCACCTGGCCGGCGAGAACATGCCGCCGGTCGTTTACGGTCCCGATGCCGAATCGCATCGCAAATATCGCCAAGCCTGGGAATCGTGGTGGAAGGAGCAGCAGGCCAAGGTAGACCCGGCCCGTCTCGAACAGGCGCTGCGTCTGCGCGGCTTCACAATGGTTGTGTTGCTCGATGAGGGCGTGATCGAGGATCTCAACGCGGCCAATCAAGTGAATTGGAAGATCGATAATATCGCCATGCCGCTCGATGCTCAACTGTTGCCGGGCGAGGAGCGCGTGCTGGTCGCCGAGCATCGCCTCAACCGTGTCAGCGAGCGCAATCTCAAGGGCGAAATCCTCTGGAAAAGGATGGTCGCCGGTCCGCTGATGGCCCAGCGTCTGCCCAACGGCAACACGTTCATCGCCACGCGCAGTATGCTCTTCGAGATCGATAAGAACGGCAAGGAAGTGTTCAGCTACAGTCGGCACGATGGCGCGGAATTCATGCGAGCGGTCAAGCTGCGCGACGGCGACATCGCTTGCCTTGTCTCGTTCGGTGGGGCGCTGGTGCGCTATGTCCGTCTGAGGCCGGCGGGAAAGGACTTCAATGAAGACAAAAGCTGGGGAGTGCAGGTGCGGACCTCCGGCGGCCGCGTCGAAGTGCTGCCCAACGGCCACGTTCTCATCCCGGAGATGGACAACAACCGCGTCGTCGAATACGATGCGGACGGCCAAAGCGTGTGGGAAGTGGCGATCGAGCAACCCATCGCCGCGGTGCGATTGGCCAACGGCAACACGATCGTCACGTTGTGGGGGAACCGGGCCATCGAAGTGGATCGCGCGGGCAAGCAAGTTTGGCAGTTCAAGACGGACAAGGATGGCTCGCGCGTCACCCGCGCTTTCCGCCGCTAATAGGAGATGACGGGGTGACCAGGTGACAGGGTGACAAGGTGAATGATCGTCATGAGACCGGGCACAGATCATTTCTGGAGCGTCCGCCGCCTTCTCCTGTTGTTCTTTTTGTCACCTTGTCACCTTGTCACCTTGTCACCTTGTCATCTTCAAGCGGAAACAGACGCCGATGCGGATGAGGAAACGCTGCGCGCGGCCCGGCTGCCGGCCGATGGACCGAGTTTGTTGACCGTGTTCCGCAAGCGCACTCCCAATGCCGATACGCAAGCACGCATCAAAGCGCTGATCGCGCAGCTCGGTAGTGATTCGTTCACCGAACGCGAAGAGGCCAGCGAGGAATTGGCGGGTTACGGCGTGGAGGCCGCGGGACTTCTGCGTGCGGCGGTCCGCCAGGGCGACCTCGAAATCCGCTGGCGCGCGCGGGATGCCCTGGCCGTCATCGAGCAGAACGAAGTATCCGCGGAAGTGCTGATCGCGGCGCTGCACGTGCTTGGCCGTAGCAAACCGCCGCGGCTGGCTGAGGTGCTGTTGGATTATGTACCACACGCCGCCAACGCCGATGTCACCGAGGAAGTATGCCTGGCCCTCATAGCGGCGGCCCCGCGCGACGGCGAGGCGGACCCGTGGCTGGCGCGCGCCTTGACCGCCGCCTCGCCGATCCAGCGTGGCGTCGCCGGCGCGGCGCTCTGCCGCGGCGGAAGTCGCAAACAACTCGCCGCCGTCCGCCGCTTGTTGCGCGATCCCGATGCCGACGTTCGCCGCCGTATTGCCCTGGCGCTGTTGGAAGCGCGCGATAAGGCGGCCGTCCCCGTCTTGATCGACCTCCTCGCGGAGTTGCCGCAAGAATACGCCGAGCACATCGAATCCATGCTCTTGCAAATCGCCGGAGACACCGCGCCCGTAGGTCAGGCTTTCCAGCCTGACAGTCAACCCCTTCGTCAGGCTGGAAAATCGGATCTCCGCGACGCCTGGGCCGACTGGTGGCGGCGTCAGGGCGATGCCCTGGACCTGGCGAAGATCGAACTGGCGCCGAAGTGGCGCGGCTACACCCTGGCGGTTTGTACGACCGCAGCCGTGCGCGGCCGAGGCGTCAGGAACGGCATGGTTCGCGAACTCGATACGCGGGGCCGTACGCGCTGGGAGATGAAAGGGTTAGCCTATCCCGTGGATGCTCAGGTCCTCGATGAGCACCGAGTGCTCGTGGCGGAATACCGGTCGGGTCAGGTGACGGAACGTAACCACAGCGGCGACATCCTCCGCCGCATCGATGTCCCCGATATGCCCCTGGAAGCTCGGCGTCTGCCCAACGGCAACACCTTCATTGTCACGCGGAGCCTGGTTATGGAAGTGGACCGCGCCGGCAAAGAGGTCTGGAGGGTTTGGCCCAAAATCACGATCGCCGCTGCCTGTCCGCTACCGCGCGGCCAGCTTGCCATCTGTGCCTTGAGCGGAGAGCTTGTCCGCATCGAGCGCACGGGCAAGGTGCTTGCCGAGAAAGACATTGCCACTCGCTTCCGTCCCTACGGCACGCACATCCAGGCACTACCCAACGGCCACGTTCTGGTGCCGCTGTTCAACGAGAACAAAGTCTCGGAATTCGATCGAGACGGCCGCGAAGTTTGGTCGGTCCGCTTCGCCCGACCAGCAAGCGCTCAACGTTTGCCCAATGGCCGCACTCTGGTTGCGGGATTGGGGAGCAATACCATTGTGGAATTGGACAAGAATGGCCGCGAAGTAAAAAGCATTTCCTGCCCTGGCCCACTGATGTGCGTGAGCGGGCGATAAACGACAAGGAGACTCGATGAATCTGCTGACCACGTTCGCCGGTTCGATGATGGAAGGTTTTCTGCCGCGCGGCTGGGACCTGGCGAAGATCGATTTACTCGCTGGCATGCCGCTTCTGCTCCCTTCGGCCGCCGAAGGAGAAGGAGGGATAAAGCGGGAGACGGCCATGCGGCAAAAATGGTGGCATCCGCAGTTCGAGCCGGTGTCGTGCGCCACATTCGAGGATTTCGATATTTACATGGGCCACGAGATCGCCCGCGAGATCCAGCTGGCCGGGCAAGCCGGCCGGTCCATCGCCTTCATCCTGCCCGTCGGTCCGATGGGCATGTATCGCTGGACGGTATGGTTCCTCAACGAATGGGGTGTCTCCTGCGAGCACGTCCACGGCTTCAACATGGACGAATGGTCCGACGCCGAAGGAAACACGCTTCCGCCGGAAACGCCGGGCGCTTTCCAGCACGCAATGGAGGAGGCTTTCTATGGCCCCCTGGGCAAGAACACCGTACCGCCCGCGCAGCGCCGTTTCGCCGTGAAAGCGGAACTGCCGACCTACGCCGAACAAATCGCCGAATTGAAAAAACATGACACGAAACTCGTGACGGTGTTCGGCATCGGCCGAGTTTGTCACATCGCCTTCTGGGAGCCGCACTTCGCCGGCGAGTTTGCCAATGAAACAGAGTGGACGAAACAAACGCATCGCCTGGGAGCACGGCTGCATCCGTTGACGATCGAGCAAAACGCGCTGACGAGCTTCCGAAGCCGCACGACGTTGGTCCCCGCGTTCGCCAACACGATCGGGCCCGCGCTGTTCTTGGCCGCCGACCGCATCATCGGCGGCGCAGACGGCATCCTCGGCCGCGGCATGCAATGGCAAGGATTATCGCTGCGAATGACGCTCTTGCACGAACCGACGCCGTGGATTCCCAGCAGTTACATGCCGACCCTACCCGGCCGCTTGTTCTATCTGCGCGAGCTGGCCGAGCCGCTGACAGCGGAGTGTCATTAAAAGAATTTCAACCACGAAACACACGAAAGACACGAAATAAAGAAAAAAAAGCTGGGGAGAAGGATTCTTTAATCTTTGCTTGTCTTCTTTTTTCTTTTTTCGTGTCTTTCGTGTGTTTCGTGGTAGAATTCTTCTTTCGGCGATATGGTACTCAGTCAACGAGGCCGGCCGCCTCTTGCCGTAGTCGCTCGAGTACGCGGCTCTTGGCCAGCAGCACCGAGTTCAGCGACAGTCCCAGCGCCTCGGCGACCTGCACAGCCGGTTCGCCTTCCAGGACATGGCGAAGGAACGCCTGCCATGTCATCGGGGAAAAGTCGCCCTGAACGCGCCGCAATAGCGACGCGACGACGTGCTCGTCATGCTCGCGGTCCCACAGTTGGCTCAGGGCGCTATCCGGTGACTCCAATGCGCCGAAGTCGCTGCCGCTGATTGGGGTCGGCCGGTACTTCTGCCCGCGGAAGTAGTTGCGGATTCGGTGAACCAGAATCGTCCGCAACCAGACGCGGAACGCTCCCTGGCCGCGCCGTTCGAATCTGGTGAGTTCGCGGAAAACGACCACGAGCACGTCTTGCGCCAGGTCATCGACATCAGAGGCAGGAACCCCGGCTCGCGCCATCCAGGCGCGGAGCAGGGGCTGATACAGTACGAGCAGCTCCCGCCAGTCGTCGTTGGTGGGCGCGCGGGCGAGTCGCTCCAGCAGGCTGACAGAAGTTTCCATGAGCGATCCCTCAGTGCGTCAGGGATTCTCCTTGGCGGGAGGCGGGGCGGGTAATCGCCACAGGCGAACGGTCTTGTCGTTGCTTCCGGACAGGACATAACGTCCATCAGGAGAAACCACGATTGGACCAAGTGTGGACGTGTGGCCCGTGAAGCTGTGCAGTTCCTTCCCCGTCTCCACATCCCACAGACGGATGGTTGTATCGCAGCTGCTCGACAGCGCGCGATGCCCGTCCCGCGTAAAGACCACTTCAAACACCTCGGCCGTGTGCCCGACGAATTGCCGCAGCTCCTTACCAGTCTCCACGTCCCAGAGGCGTAGGAGTTTGCTGTCGGTGTCGGTGGACAGAAGGCGGCGGCCGTCGGGTGAAAAGGCTACCGAGTAAACCGTGTGCCCGTGCCCGGGGAACTGCCGTAGCTCCTTGCCGGTTTCGATATCCCATAGGCGCGCCGTTCCATCTTTGCTTGATGAAGCGAGATGGCGTCCGTCGGGCGAAACCGTGACCCCGTCAACTGACCCCTCGTGCCCCTCAAATGTCTGGACTTGCTTGCCGATCTTTACGTCCCAGATCCTCAACAGGCCGTCCCAGCCGGCAGAAACGACGTGGCGGCCGCCAGGGAGGAACGCGATGCGATTGGTCCGTGCATTGTGACCTTGTAGACAATGTAACTGTTTCCCCGTTGCCACTTCCCATATCCGAACTGTCTGATCGAAACTGCCGGAGCTTGCGAGGAGGTTCCCGTCCGGGGAAAACGCAAGGCCGACAACCGTAGAGCCATGCCCCGTAAAGCGCCGGATCTCGTGTCCGGTGGCCATGTCCCAGAGCCGCACGGTATAATCCGCTGCAAGAAGCCAACCATGGCCCTCGACCCAGATGCCGCCGCTACCGGAGGCGGCGAGCCGCCCGTCCGGCGAGATCGCCACGGAATGCACGGCCGCCTCATGTCCCAGGAAGCACCGCACCTCACCGACTGCTTCCCGTGGCTTCTTTTCGACACGTTCGATCTTCGCCAGGGTTTGCTTCCCGCGTGTCAGCGTCACCTTTTCGATATTCAGACTCAGTCTCTCCGGCGCCCCTTCCAACTCCAGCTCGTAGACGCCAGAACGGAGAGCGAGCTTGATCTGCTTGTCCGTCTTCGTGTCGATGATGCGGACCAACTTCCCGCCTTGTTTGATGACAACCTCGACATCATCGCTCTCGGCCGTGATGACCAGTTCGCCTGTGTCGGTCTGGATGCGGTAGGCGGTTACGCCTCCAAGCACCACGCCGACAAATAAGAGTGCCGCCACCAACAGCTGGCGGCGCGGCCAGCGCTGCGACTTGCGGCCGGAAGACACCGTTAGAGGGGCGGAGGAAGGAGCCAGCTGCGGCCTTGCGAACGGCTTCAGCGCCGCGGATACATCCCCGGCTGTCTGATAACGATCCTCTGTCTTCTTGGCGAGAAGGCGCCCAATGATGGTAGCCAGCTCCGGCGAGACCTCGGGGCGCACGTGGCGGATGTCGGGCAATGCTTTCTCCCGGTGGGCGAGAATCTTCCGCAATGACGTAGCAGCCGGGTACGGGACGCTCCCTGTTAGCAGGTAGTAGAGCGTGCAGCCAAGACTGTACACGTCGGCGCGGCCGTCCGCCGCATGGGGATCCTCGGCCTGCTCGGGCGCCATGTATTCGGGTGTGCCCATGACGACGTTCGTGTTCGTCAGTCCGTCGCCTGGCTCTGCCGTCAGCGCGGCAAGGCCGAAGTCGAGGACTTTGACGGTGCCATCCGAATTTAGGATCAAGTTGTCCGGCTTGACGTCGCGATGGACCATGCCGCGCTCATGAGCATGCTGGAGGCCGAGAGCTGCTTGACGCACGTATTCGCATGCTTCGGCCACCGGAAGCGGGCCGCGCTGCCTCACCAGCCGACCCAGGCTGACGCCTTCGACATGTTCCATCACCAGAAAGAGCGAGCCGCCGGCGTCCTCGGCGTCGTAGGTGGTGACAATGTTCGGGTGCGACAAGCGGGCGGCGGCACGCACTTCGCGGCGGAAGCGCTCTACCGTGGCCGGGTGGGCCGTATAGGCACGATTGATGATTTTTAGCGCGACGGGACGTTGCATGACGCGGTGTTCTGCCGCATACACGGCTCCCATGCCGCCCTGCCCGAGGAGGCGTACGACACGATAGCGCTCGTGATGGGCCAGTTCCGGCGGCGCTGTGTCATGGGCCTCGATATGAACCGCTTCGGTTCGGACAAACGAGGCAACATCCGGTGCTAACGAGACAGTCTGAGAAACAGCTGTGAGCGGTGGCGTAGTCAGGGCTTGCGCCATCGCATCGGCAATCGGACCGGTCCCGCAGCCCGTGCGCGCATGGACGCTGCGCAGTAATTCGACAAGCTGTCGCTGCGAGCGTTTGCCGCGCGCTCCTGGCAAGACGTACAGGATGCGACGTGGATCTCGATGGATACGTGCGTCTCGTAGTCGAGGGTGCCCAAGGTGAACGCCGCCAACTCTTCGACGCTGGGATGAACGTCTGCGACCGCCATTGGCCTTCTCCGTGCGTAGGATGAACGAAGTTCTCTACAATAAAGAAGTGCATGGCGGGCCTTATCTTGTCACAAAACTGAGAAATAGTCTAGAAAAATCCGTAGTCCGAGTAGAATTTCAACCACGAAACACACGAAACACACGAAAAAAAGACAAAAACGGATAACCAACGACACAAAGAAAGCAAAGACAAACATGTGACTGATTTCCCTATCTTCTCTTTATGTCCTTTACTGGTCCTTTTTGTCCTTTTATCGTGTGGTTCGTGGTCTCATTCTTCCTCCGGCAATGCGTCGAGCAGCGCGGCGCAAACTGCACGTGGATCGTCGGCGCGAGCGACGGCGCCGCTGACAGCGATGCGTCGCGCTCCCGCGGCGACGGCGGCGCCGATCGTTTGTTGGTCCACGCCGCCGATCACGAATGCCGGCAGCGTCGTTTCGGCCATCGCCTGGCGCACGAATTCCAGACCCGCCAACTCCGCGAAGTCCTTGGTGCCGGAAGGGAAAGTCGGGCCGATGCCGACGTAGCTGACGCCGTCGAGGATCGCTTGCCGCAGCTGTTCCAGGTTGTGCGTGCTGACGCCGATCAGTGCGTCGGGTCCGAGGATGCGCCGCGCCTCCTTGACCGGCAGATCGTCTTGGCCCAGGTGAACGCCGTCGGCCTCGACGAGGCGGGCGATGTCGGCCCGGTCGTTGACGATGAACAGCACGCCGGACTCGCGCGTCCAGCGCCGCACCTGTCGAGCACGATCGAGCAATTCGCGGTCGCTTTTGTCCTTTTCACGGAGCTGCACCATATTCGCTCCACCCACGGCGGCTTCGGTGATAATCCAGTCGAGCGTCGCCTCACATTTCGAGCCGGTCAACAGCAGGTAGAGCCGCGCTCCTTGCAGACGTTGACGGGCTGTGACTCCGAGGAGCAGGACGCGCTCCAGTGTGTAGGCGCGGTAGCGGAGTTGTTCGAGCGCCTCGCCCAATCGCGGGCTTTGGATTTTGCCGTATTCCTCCAGGCTGCGCAGCGACTCTTGCAAACGCTTGATGTTGGCCTGCACCACGTCGCGCAGCGATTCACGCTCCAACTCCGACGGCGTGGATAGCTCGGTGCCAACATCGTGTTGCGTCTCGCGCGCCGCCAGGAGCAGCCCCGGCGACAACTCAGCCAGCGCCGCCGTTAGATCGTGACGCCATTCCTTCAAGGTGCGGCACAGGAACGCATCGTCGAGCACGAACCGGCAATAATCCTCAAGGACGCGCAGTCCTTCGCGGGCGCGGTTGGCGCAAGCATCGAGAAGGCGGGCGGTATCCATGCGCTCGGTCAGGCCGCCCAGGCGCAGCGGTTCCTCCAATTTCGGAGGGGGCGGACGATCCGCAAGGATCAGAGACTCCAGGCCGGCGAGACGCAGACCGAACGACGTCAGCTCCGCGGCAAGCGCTTCGTCGCCGCGGATCAGCGCGAGCAACAAAACCTCGCTGGCGACCGTGCTCTCGCCGGCTAATTCGCGGGCCAGATCGCGCGCGGCAAACAGCATCGAGCGAATGCCTGCGTGCAGCGGCAACGATGGCGGTTGTTCGGGAGCCGGCGTCTCGGGAACGGCGCGACTGGCCCGAAAAGCCGCGGCGTCCAGCCCAGCCGCGACCGCCAACGAACAAGCCCGACCCTCTTCCTCCGCGAGCAAAGCGTGCAACAGATCGATGGCTTGTACTTCGGACAAGCCAAGATGGTACGCGTAAAGCTGGGCCGTCTCCAGCACGCGGGCGACGGCCGGGGTTAATTCGGGCAGTATCACAAAACGTCCCTCCGCTTGAGATGGCATAAGGGAAGTTTTAGCGAAAAACTCAGTCAGCGAGAGATGACGCCCCCTCGTTCCCACGCTCCGCGTGGGAACGCACGCCCGGCCGCTCTGCGGCCCGTCTCGCTGCGGGAGGCTGGCCGCGACGCGGAGCGTCGCCAACGCGCGTTCCCACGCGGAGCGTGGGAACGAGGAGGCGCCAGCCCGCTGCGCAAGCAAGGGGATGACACCAACTCTGTTTTCTGTTCTCGTTCCCACGCTCCGCGTGGGAACGCACGCCCGGCCGCTCTGCGGCCCGTCTCTCTGCGGGAGGCTGGCCGCGACGCGGAGCGTCGCCAACGCGCGTTCCCACGCGGAGCGTGGGAACGGGGAGGCGCCAGTCCGCAACGCAAGCAAGGGGATGACACCAACTCTGTTTTCTGTTCTCGTTCCCACGCTCCGCGTGGGAACGCACGCCCGGCCGCTTTGCGGCGCGTCTCTCTGCGGGAGGCTGGCCGCGACGCGGAGCGTCGCCAACGCGCGTTCCCACGCGGAGCGTGGGAACGAGGAGGCGCCAGCCCGCTGCGCAAGCAAGGGGATGACACCAACT
>Ga0209062_1005244_pt1 | contig 12727 bp, 11 predicted proteins | sample Coa_R2_2_FD_187158 | JGI IMG/M metagenome (GOLD analysis project Ga0209062, IMG submission 187158) | Surface soil microbial communities from Centralia Pennsylvania, which are recovering from an underground coalmine fire - Coalmine... | ecosystem: Environmental > Terrestrial > Soil > Unclassified... | reverse complement strand
CGCGCGAAGCCGATTCCAAACGAAAGGCAGCCATCGCATCGGCGGTCCGCGACAACGTCACACAAGGGCTTGGCCTGCCTCCCGACCAGGTCGAGCTTGTCCCGCCCGGCAGCATTCCCAAGACCTCCAGCGGCAAACTCCGCCGCGAAGAGACCAAGCAGCTCTTTCTGGCGGGCAAGCTCTCCGCCGCCAAGCCTCCGGTCTGGATGCAAATCGCGAGGCTCGGAGCGAGCGCCGCGACCAAGGGCTTCGGCCGTGCCGTTCTCTCGGCTGTCAGAGGAGCGGCCCGCCTTGCCTACGGCGTCTATTTCCTGATTGTCTTTGTGCTCTGGATTGTCCCCACCTGGGCGGTCGTGCAGCTTTTTCGCGATCATCGCGCGGCAGGGAGCTTCACTTCGCGGGCGCTCAAAGTGTTGTTCGCGCTTGCCGGCATTCGCGTCGAAGTTCTTGGCAAGGAACACATGAATACCCCCGGCGCAAAAATCTACGCTTCCAATCATGGCAGCTATTTCGACGTGCTTCCGCTCATGCTCGGTCTCGGCGTCCCGTACCGCTTTGTCGCCAAGAGCGAAGTGCATCGCATGCCGTTCATCGGAACCTTTCTCCGCCGCATGGGGCATCTCTCCTTCAACCGCAGCGATTCCGCCGCGCGCCTCCAGCAGGCCGGAGAAATCGAGGATTATCTCCGCCGCGGCGAATCCGTTTTTGTTTTCCCGGAGGGCACGTTCACGCCGGAAGATGGCGTTCGTCCCTTTCAGCTCGGCGCCTTCCGCGCTTCGGTGGATACCGGGGCTCCCATCATCCCCGTGTCGCTCGAGGGCTCGCGCCGCGTCCTGCGCGACGCGACGTATCTCCCCCGGTTCAGCCACATCCGCATCACTCTCTCTCCACCCATTTTTCCCCGCGTCGCAAGCGATGATCCGAATGCCTGGCAGGAAGTCATCCGCCTGCGCGACACCGCCCGCGAGGAGATCGCCCGCTTCTGCGGTGAGCCGATTCTCTAGTCCACCCCTCGCAAATTCTGGCGAGGGCTCTCCGTCGAAGCGTTGACCTTTCTCGGTGCTTCTCGGCCTTATTCCCTCCTTGCGCCGCTTACAACTTTGCGCCGTCCTCCTGCATCTGTAACAGTAACCAAAAACACTGGAAATCGCGGCACGCCTTCCTGCCTGGGGCGGCCGCAAACCGCGCAGCCGCGCCAATACCTGCTGGCTTGCGCAAAACTCATGTGGAGGCTCTATGAAATGGAAGGTCGTGGTGTCCTTATTCGCGGTTCTCTCGTTTTGCGGTGTTGCCGCGCAGGCACAGGATGTTCCGAAAGTAGATATCTTCGCCGGTTACTCGTATTTCCGCGCCAACCCCGCCACGTCCGGCGTCGACAGCTTTAGCTTGAATGGCGGAAGCGGATCGGTGGCCTACAACGCGACGAGCTGGCTCAGCGGCGTGGCCGATTTCGGCGGATACACCAGCAACAACGTTCTGGGCACCCACACGGGTGGCACGCTCTCGACGTATCTGTTTGGGCCCCGCGTGTCCATTCGCAAATCCAGCCGCGTGACGCCGTTCGGCCAAGTGCTTTTCGGAACCGCGCACATCGGCTCGACGATTTTCGGCGTCAGCAATTCAGCGAACGCCTTTGCGATGACGGTGGGCGGCGGGTTTGACGTCAACCTCAGCCATCACTTTGCCGTGCGGCCGGCTCAGGTGGATTACCTCCTGACCCGTTTCGACGAGTCCGCCAACAACGCGCGCTCGCAAAACAATCTGCGCGTTTCGACGGGCATCGTTTTTCGCTTCTGACGCACTGGCATCAAAGCGCTCGCCGCGACTCTCGCGTTGCCGCTCGCAAGGAGCCGCAAAAGCAGCGGCCGCGCGGGGCGCGGCACAGGTTCTTTGAACATGACGCAATTTCCTAGCAGCTATTGTTCAGTTTTTCATGGGCGGCGCGCAGACTGCTCCGCCGCTCACGAAAGTTGGTTGCATGGTGCAGGCAGAAGGGCCGCGTCTCAGGCAGGGCGCGGCCCCGCACCATTTGCGCTTTCCCCTCACTGCCCGAGCGTGTAGATCACCGTAATCGTGGTGTCCACTTGCACGGGCTGCCCATTCAGCACCGTCGGCCGATACCTCCATTGCCGCACGGCCTCCAGCGCCGATTGCCGGAAAAGCGCATCTCCGCTCATCACCTCCAGGGACTGGATGGTGCCGTCCGTGGCGATGATGGCGTGCAACTCCACTCGGCCTTCCCTGCGCGTCTGCCGCGCCAGCGGCGGATAGTCCGGCTGCACCCGCCGTATCAGCAGCGCCGGATCAAGATGCGTCATATGCACGATCTTCGGCGTTTCGGCAGGCGGCATCGCCGGGCTTGACGCGCTGCTCGGAATCGAGATGCATGGGTTGCAGGCGACACCGCCTTCGATCGGCAGTCCTGGAATGGATTCGCGCGGATTTCCTGGCTCCGGTGCCGGCTCGGAATTTCGCACAGGCGCATTCGGCGTGGAAAAATTCAGGCGGAAATGCTCGAAAAGGCGGCTTTGTCGCGGTTGCCGCCGCGGCGTCCTGTCCTCCGAGCTACCCGCAAAGCGATAGACCGGTGTCGGAACAAAATCCGGCCTCGCCATCAGCGCTGGCTTCGCAAACAGCGGCGCGATCGCCACGGCCACCAGGAGCACACTCTGCGCCGCCACCGATAGCGCCAATGCGCGTCGCTTGATTTTCCGTTGCCGCGCCCTCTGCTCCGCGTCGCCATCCACAAAGCAGCCTTGCAGCGCACCAAAGTCTTCTCGTTTCCGTTCTTCTCCGGACATCACACACCTCCGCGAAGCCTCTGCGAACCTTCTGAATTTGCGGCGCAGGCTTCCTGGGTTGCTCGACAGATTGCAGGAAGCCGGCGCCGCGCTCGCAGGGATGTGAGGTTGCGCGCGTCCTCATTGCGTTGGACACCGCCGCGGCCGCCAGGTTCCCTCGCCGCCCGGCAATGGTTGCTGGCGAGCACGGCGCCACTTGCACCATTCCCGGTGCGCCAGCAGCTACTTATCTCCTTTGCACCGCCAGCCCACCGTCGCGCATCTGATGCGCTAAAGGACGTGGATCTTTAGGGAGGCATGGGCCATGGACCGGATCGACAGGCACTATCCAGAAACAGTTGGGATGCGCCGCACCGGGTGGGCCGCTCTGGACCGCGATCCGCAGTTGGATAAAATCGAGTTCGTCTGTCCTCACTGCGGCGAACGCGACACCAAAAACGCCCGCCGCGAACGCACGCACTATCATTTCACCGATGGCTTCTTGCAGGACCTGCAGGGCGAAGTCACGCAGTGTCATGCTTGCAAGCAGTGGCTGCGCGTCGTTCCAATCGTGCTGTTGCACGACCAGGATGAAACTCGCCGCTTCGCGGCGGTTTTTTCCGGCGAGCTCTCGGAATCCGCGACTTCCGCACGCTGACTCTTGTCTCGCCAGACTGTTCCCGCGGAGCCTCACTCTATTCGCAGGTTCAGGCCAGCTTCAAGACACTGCCGCCCGTCTGCGCTGGACTGCTTCGCGGTTCCCTGCTAGTTTCAAGGCGAAAATCTCGAAATAGGGGAAGCTCCGTGTCGGGCATCGAGAAAGTCTCAACCATCACCATCGCTGTCAAGGACGCCAATGAAGCTGAGCGCTGGTTCACCGAAAAGCTTGGCTTTGAAAAGCGGCGTGACCTCGCCGGCCCAGGGATTCGCTGGCTTACCGTCGCTCCAAAAGCTCAGAAGGAAGTGCAGTTCTTGCTCGCAACCTGGTTCCCGGACCTCATCGGGAAAAATGCCACTTGCGTGGTCGACACGCAGGACTGCCGCAAGACCTACGAAGAGCTAAAGCAACGCGGTGTGATTTTCAGACAGGAGCCCAAAGACAGGCCCTACGGAATCGAAGCCGTCTTTGTGGATCTGTACGGCAACCCCTACGCCCTCGTCCAGCATAAGCCTGTCTGAACCTTCCCCCTTGACAAAAAATGCGGCAAATCCTGCAAAACGGCGCAGACCGTCTCGTCTGCGCCGCTCCAGCACCACCCATCTGTCCTTACCGGTAGTAGCGCCAGCAGTGATACCGCGCATCCCAGAAGCGGTGCCGCACAATCACAACACGCCGCGGCCCGTAGAATCCCGGTCCCACATAGACCACGGGCGGCGCGTAGAATCCGCCGCGCACGACAACCCGCGTTACCGGCCTGTCGCAGAAATATGCCGGATGCGCCGCGGCGCTTGCGGATCCCAAGGTCGCCAAGAAGCCGCCCAGTACGACGCCGGCCAGCACCAATTTCCCCGTCATGGTGCCGATTGCGGATTTCAAAAGATGCAGTTTCATCGCATCCTCCTCGAAACCACCTTGCATCTCTGAAAACACCTCAGCGCCTAAAATGTCGCGCCCCGCAAACACCCTCCTTTTTGCCTCTTTTTTCGCGCCCCTAGCCGGCGCGCGGGTCAGTACGTCTGCAGGAAATCGTCCACCTGCATGTGGTATTTCTCGAGCCCCGTTCGAATCTGATTAAACGCGTCGTCGACGGTGTCCGCGAATTTCAGCAACTTGAATTCTTCCGCGTTGATCATCCCCCAGCGCACCATGGCCTTCAAATTCAGCACTTCGTCCCAATACTTGTGCCCGTAAATCAGGATCAAATTATGTTTCGGCAGCTTGCCCGTTTGCCGCAGGGTCATCATCTCCCAGAATTCATCCATCGTCCCGAACCCGCCTGGAAACACAATCAGCGCCTTGGCGATCTGCGCGAACCAGAGCTTGCGCATGAAAAAATAGTGGAAATTGAAGCTCAGCTCCGGACTGATATAGGGGTTGGCAAACTGCTCGTGCGGCAGCTCGATCGAAAGCCCTATGGATTTTCCGCCTGCCTCGTACGCTCCGCGGTTCGCCGCCTCCATGATTCCCGGCCCGCCGCCCGAGCAAATCACAAACCGCCGCGGTCGCGGCCCCAGCGTGCTTGCCCACGCGGTGATCCTCTTCGAAAGCTCGCGCGCCTCCTCGTAATACCGCGCCATTTCCACCGCGCTCTTCGCCTGCCGCACCGCCGCGCGATGAATCGCCAAATCCGTCTTCGAGAGCCGCTTCGTCTTGGCCTTCTTCAGCCGCTCGAGTCTGGCTATTGCCACATCTCGCGGGCCGATCCGCGCCGAACCGAACATCACGATGGTGTCTCCGATGCCCTGCTTCTTCAGTTGCACCAGCGGATGCAAATATTCCGCCAGAATTCGCAGCGGCCGCGCCGGCGTGCTCTCCAGAAAGGCGGCGTCCTCGTGCGGCGCTTTCGGCGCGTGCTGCGGTTTCAGTTTCCCGTTGCGTCCCGTTTCCGACATGCGCGGCTCCCAGAATGCGAACCTCCATTCTAGGGATGCCCCTTTCGCGCCAGCAACTCCGCCCGCTCAAATTGCGTCGAATCTTATACGCTGTCTCTCGCTTCGTTAGCCTGTAACGAAGCGAAGCCGTCGGGTGCCCGGCTCGTTTCTGGCCGCGCGGAGGAACCATGAAGCGTTATGTCGAGGCCGCCTTCTTCAGTTTTCTGCTTGCCCTTTTCGCAAATCCCGCCGCCCGCCCCCAGGCCAGTGCAGGCCCTCTTGCACCCGTTCCCGGCACTCCCATCCAGCAAGCTCCACCGCAAACCAAATTGCAAATTCAGGTTTCGCTGGTGAATACGCCGGTCACCGTGCGCAATTCCAAGGGCGAGATGGTCCACGATCTCGACGAGTCTGATTTCCGCATCACCGATAACGGCATCCCGCAAAAAATAGTTCACTTCGATCTCGGCGGCGATCCCATCTCTCTGGTCGTCTTGGTTGAAACCAGCTCGCATATCGCTCCACTGCTCCCGCAGCTTCGCAAGACCGGCATCCTTCTCACGCAAACCGTCATGGGCCCCACTGGCGAAGGCGCCATCATCAGTTTCAACGACGAAATCAATAAAATTCAGGACTTCACCACCAGCGCCGACACCATCGAGCAACAGATGGCTCACCTCCAGGCCGGCACTTCCGGCCTGCGCCTCTATGACGCCATGGCCGCCGGTATCGAAATGCTCACCAGCCGACGGCAGGCCACGGCCGATGCCTCCGGCCGCCGCCGGGTCATGCTCATCCTTTCTGAAACCGCCGACCGCGGCAGCCAGGCCAAGTTCGGCGAAGTTCTCCGCGCGGCGCAACTCGCCAATGTCACCATCTATAGCGTGGGCCTCTCCACAACACGCGCCGACCTCGAAGCCCCGCCCGAAACCATACAGCCGCAAATTACTCCGCCCGGCACCATCAGCGGCGTTCCGTTTCCCGGCTCGGCTCCCACTCCGGAAAACATGGGCGCGCGCTACGGCTACGGCAATCTCATGAACGCGGTCGTCTGGGCCGTCACCCACGTCAATGACAAGCTGAAGGCCACCCCCTTGCAGATCGCCACTGCGGGCACCGGTGGCGCCAATATCTCGACCTACAAGGACCGCTCCATCGAGAGCGCCATAGACGAAATCGGCGGCGAGCTCCACTCCCAATACACGGTGAGCTACAAGCCAACAGACCTCAACGCTACCGGATTCCATAAGATCGACGTCACCGTTAACAAGAAAAACCTTAAGGTCCGCGCGCGCCCCGGCTACTACCTCGGCCAATAGCTCTGCGCTCCTTCGTCGCTTTTTTGCTCTGGCTTCAGGCGTTTCGCGCTGAATGTGGCGGGCTTGCGCGAGGCGCTGCGCTTCTTACACTCGCGCCTCTTTGTCAATCGAGGATGAGGCGGCTGCCATCTTGTTCAGCGCGCCGATGACTTTCGCCCGAGCTTCGAACACATAGTGGCTTAATACCCTGGCTGAAGCACAGGACGACTTTCTTTCACAGGGGTTTAAGCTTGCGGTGTGGCGAAAATCGACGGCTTCACGCCACTTGCGTCCAGAATCCCGCTTCGCGCGAAGCCAGCAGCGCGTCCTTCCTGGCATTCCACCGCAAAAAATGGTCCGTCCGCAGGTGTTCGGTGTGATGCTCCCGGCTCTCCCAGACTTCGTGCAGCAAGAATGCATTTGGCGCATCCAACGAACGGAATAGATCGTACCGGATGCACCCTTCTTCTCTTCTTGTCGGTGCAACCAGCGCTCGGAGTTCCGCTTCGAGCAGCAATTCCTGCCCTTCGCGTGCCCGCAAGATCACGACCAAAGTTACCGCCGATTTCGGCAGCTTTCCGGCGCCGCCTTTTGCTTTTCGCGAGGTTTTTCCGCGTCCGGAACCCGGCCTCCTCGCCCTGCTCCCATCCGGTCTCTTCGCTTTGCGCGTCGCCATAGTGGCCGGGATTGTAGGCGCATTATTGCTTCCGCGCAACTCAGTAACAAACCTGTTGGCTCCTGCACTAGGCGGCTCGCTTCCCGCCTACTTCGCTTCCTTCCTCCCGGCGTCCAGGCTGTCGAAATTCATGATCGCGTTTAACACCATTCCATACGTCCCCCGCGTCTCCCCGCGATACACCGGATTAATCGAAAACAGCACCACGTGCCCTTTCCCAGCCGGCACATCCACCACCGCCGGATGCTGCGCAATCTCGTTCCCGCCCTCCACCAATCCCGAAACGAGCAGGTCCTTATTGTCGGCATACCGGAAGATCACGCGCGCCCGCCTTTCCTCTGGAATCACGCGGTAACCGTTCCGTTTCTGTTCATCCGTAACAGGCGGCGCTTCCCAAATCTCCGATTTCGGCTGTTCTGGCGCCGCCTCGTTCACCCGTCCCACGGTGAAGTCGGGATCGTCTATTCCCCCGCGCCCCGTTGGCCGCTCATGCATCTCTTCGCCAAGCCGCCGCCGTCCACGCGTTCCGGCGATGCTCGTCAGCGAAAATACCGGCCCGTTGTCGCAATAGACGGAAACCTTGTCGTCGTAGCCGTACGCAATCGGGCTCGCCCCGTCCACCAGCCGCGCTGCCAGCACCGACCCGACAATCTTCATCTTCTCCCCGCCCCCCGCCGTCACTCCTTCCGCCATTCCCAGGGAGAGCACGAGCCGCGAAGTGTCCGTGGCCGTCAGCAGGAGCCCGCCGCTCTGCACGAATTTCTGCAGCTTCGCCACGCCCTCCCACCCCAGTCCCGGCCGCATATCGTCGGTCCAGTCATTTTTTCCCACCAGATTCGGCGTCTCCGGAGTGTTCTTCCACGGCAGCGGATTGCCCCACTCCGTCGGAATTCCATTCACGACCGCGCTGGCGCTCGAGAAGAATCCCACCGGCGGAAACAGGATGACGTCGTACTTCGCGTTCAGATCGTCCATCTTCGCAATCGCCTGCGTGCTCATGTAATCGTACGGGACGCCGATATTGTCCAGCGCCAGCCGCCACCAGCCCTCCGTCTGCGTGCTCAGCCACGTGTGCACCAGCGCTATCCGCGCCGCTCTCACGGCATGGGTCTTCACGCTCGGCGCGACCCCGAGCGCTACTGCCTGCAATCCCGCTTGGCTCGCCGCGCGGTCCAGTTCCTCTCGGCTGACGCCGCGAATCAAGAACGTCCCGCGGTTGAACTTCGTCCCCGCGCTTTCAAACGGCTCTTCCACCGCTTCGATTGCCGCGTTCTTCAGCTTAAAGCGCAGCGTCGCCAGCGCCGGCTCCGCGTGATTGTTGACCGCAAAGACTATCCCTTCTCCGCTCGCCCCGCCCTTCGGCGCCACGTTCGTAACGCGCTCCATCGCCACGCTAAGCACCTTCGGGTCCGTAACGCGTGCCACTTTAACGTTGAACAATTCTCCGAACGTCCACCCCGTATCATCATAGGGCGTCTTCTGCGGGTCCTCCGGGCTCCAGTACTGGTGATCCAGCAGCGCGTCCGCGATCCGCGAATACGGCTGGTCCATCCGAATGATGTAACTCCCCGGCGGAAATTCCTTCGTCACCGTCGCTGGCTGCTGCTCCTTCTCGCCCTCTTTCCCCTTCGCCGATTTGTCCTTTTTCGCCGGCATCGCCACGCTAAACGCCGTCTTCGCCCGCGAAATCTCCACCGCTTGCTTCCGCATCACTTCGAGCAGTTGCGCTTGCAGCGTCGTCCGCGGGTCGTCCGCCGGCAGCACGTAAGCCGCCGGACCCTCCGCTTCCGGCTTCTGTATCGAGCGCTTCGCCTTCAAGTAGAAATTCTTTAGGAAAAGCCGCTTGTTCTCGTTGAAATAGTGCAGCGAAGTGAGCAGCCCCGTTTGCTCGTAGTTGTTGTTGTCCCTCTGCGACCACAGGGCCTTCGGCAGCGGCGGATTCTGCCGGTACCACGTCCGTGCGTACTCCTCCGGCTCGAGCGTCCGCTCCTGCGTGTCCGCTCCGCCATTGCCGAATGTCTCGTAGAGCCGGCTGATCCCGTTGTGCATCGCCGCAATGAACATCAGATAGCCCGGCGACCAGGTGTCGAAATCTCCGTGCGCGAAAACGCCCGGCATCCCGAATCTCGTCATGTCCGCCACGTTCCGCGAACCGATCATCTGCCATTCATCCGCCAGAATCGGGTCAATCCACGCGTTGTACGGCCCGTCGCCGATCGTGTTGTCGTAGAGATAGGGCACTGATTCGTGCAGGTCGTGCAGCACTTGCGCTTTCCATCCCACGTATGTGTTCAGCACGTTCTCCGTCAGCTTCAGCGTCACGGCCATCGCGTCGCGATTGTTGTCGTGCGCCACGTACTTGCCCCAGTAAATCAGCGGCGGATAGAAATCCTTCGGATGCGCCAGATGCCACCGGTACAGGTCCACCATGCGGTCGCGCCCATCCACTTCCACCACCGGCGTGATCAGCGTGATCACCCCGTCCCGGATTTCCTTAATGTATGGGCTTTCGTCCACGGCCAGGCGGTACGCCAGCTCCATCAGCGCCGTCGGCGCGCCTGTCTCCGGCGAATGGATCGTTCCCGTGATGTAGTAGATCGGCGTCGCCTGCGCCACCAGCCGGTCCGCTTCCGCGTCGTCCAGGTTGATCGTCCGCGGGTCCGCCAGCTTCCCCAGCCGCGCTTTGTTTTCGTCCAGCCTTTTCAGATTTTCCTCGGAGGATACCGCCACCGCGATCATCTCGCGGTTTTCCTCCGTACGTCCGATCGAGAAAACTTTCACCCGCCCCGGAAGCGCCTTTTCCAGCAGCCGCATGTACTTGTACACGTCTTCCGCGTATGGCAGGATTCCCGGCGCTCCCGAAACATCCCCCAGCACCGCTTCCGGCGTTGGCACGCCCTTCGCCGCCGGCAAATAGTCCACAAGAGGCGACGAGAAATACGGCGCCGTCGTGTACTTCTTGATCTTTGCCGTATACGCCTCATCCACCGGCTGCCTCATATCGCGTCCCGGCGGCGTCTCTCCGTCTCCGCCCGGTCCGCCTAGCGCAACTGCCGAAAAGCCCGCCGCTCCGATAACCAACAGAGATGCGTATAGACACGTGCGTCGAAGCAGCCTGACCATGTCAGTCCCCCTTTTGAACGAAGGCGGGATTGTAACGCAAAATTCCGCGCGCTGCGCCCGCGCCCTGCCTAGCCTGGACACTTGCGCTTGCGGATCGTTGTCTCGACCAAGTGCTTGCTCCGATTTTCGCCGCAAGACCTGCAAAAACGCTCCTGTGTCAGAAAGTCTCAGCAATTCGCGGGTTCGCTATTTTTCCGCTCGTGCAAACACCAGGCATACCGGCGAAGCCACCGCTGCCTCTCCACTCTCTCGCGTGAGATCCCCCGTCGCCGTATCAATCTTGAACGTCACCACCGTATCGCTCCACTGATTCTCCGCCAGGAGATACCGGCCCGCGGGATCAAGTGCGAAGTGCCGCGGCTCCTTGCCGCCCGTTTTCACCCGGCCTTTTGCCGTCAACGTTCCGGTCCTCGCGTCCACCGCAAAAATGGCGATGCTGTCATCGCCGCGATTCGAGGTATAGAGAAATCTCCCGCCCGGATGCATGGCAATCTCCGCCGCGTCGTTCCGTGCGGCGAATCCATCCGGCAGCGCCGAAATCGTCTGCACCTTTCTATATTTCTCCCCTCCCTCATTCGCAAACACCGTCACCGTGGATTTGATTTCGCCGAGCACGTACATGAACCGCGCATCGCGCGAAAATGCCAGGTGCCGCGGCCCTGTTCCGGGCGCTAGTGCCGCTGAAAATACGCCGTCTACCCCGCCCGCATCGCCGCGTGCAAGCGTTCCGTTCGCCGCATCGAATGTGTAAATCAGCACGCGGTCCAGTCCGAGGTCGGACACATACGCGAAGCGGTTCTGCTCCGAAACCTCGATCCAGTGCGCGTGTGCACCATCCGCCTGCTGCTTGGCCGGACCGTGCGCGCCTTCGTCGCGAAGATTCGAGGTAGCTGCTCCGAGTTTCCCATCCGCCATAATCGGGAACACCGCCACGTTTCCCGAAGTGTAGTTCGCCACCAGAACATACTTCCCCGTTCGGTCAAACGAAAGGAAGCACGGATCCTCGCCAAGGGCGGGCACTTGGTTCAGCAGTGTCAGCGTGCCGTCCGCGTTGCGCGAAAACGCGCTCACTGTGCTGGCTTTGCCCGCTTCGTTCACCGCGTAAACGTGCTTCCCGTCCGGATGTACCGCCAAAAACGAAGGGTCGCCGGTCTTCGCGGCGACGCCCATCGGCCTCAGCTTGCCGCTCGCCGCGTCGTAGCGGAACGCGTAAATCCCTTCGCTCTTCGTCTTAGTTGTGTACGTCCCCACGTACGCGATGTACTGCTCCGCGTCCATGCTTTGTGGCGTGCCTTTGCTCTCTGGAATGGATGTCCGCGCCGCAAGGAAGGGCGCGAGAACCGCGAGAAACCATGCGGCGGAGCGCACTGTAGTTTTCATGGGGACGGAATTGTACCAGTGCTTGCCGTCAACTTGCAGCGCGACCTAGTGCGGCTCACGAAAGATTTTGGGCTCGGCGCGAATCGCCATCAGCCGGCCGTACCGCACATCGCCCGGGCCCATCTTCCAGTACGGCAGCAGCACGTTCACCACGTTGCCTTCGCGATGCTCGAGAAATACCTGGATGGCATCTGTCTTCGGCTCGTTCGGATTGGCCGCAAAACGAATGTCAACGGCGATTCCCGCCGCGCGAATGCCGCCTTGCTTCGCTTGCGCGCGCAGCGCTTCTTCCAGAAATTGCAGCGCTTTAGGGGCGTTCGGCCGGTCATCGCCGGCGTGGCCCGCGACGCGGCAAATCGCACCGCCAGAGGACATCTCCGCCGCGAAAGGCAGAAACGCGCCTCGCTTCGCGAGACTTTCCTTCGCAAAGCTAAGCAGCGCGTTTAGCAACGGATCGAAATCGGCGTGCTGATGGCTCCGCACCTTTGCGCTTTCCGAACAAGCGGCGGCTTACTTCTTCTCCTCCTCGTGATTCTCTTCCTGGATCACCGCGGCACCGGCCACCGAGTCGTTGTCGTCGAGCCGCAGCAGCCGCACGCCCTGTGTTGAGCGGCCCGCCTCGCGTATTTCATTCGCGTGCACGCGGATCACTTTGCCGTGCTCGGTGATGATCATTACATCCGAATCTTCCGTCACCTGCAGCGTGCAGACGACCGAGCCGTTGCGCTCCGTCGTTTTCATGTTCACCACGCCCTTGCCTCCGCGAGATGTGATGCGGTATTCCGCGAGAGGGGTGCGTTTTCCGTAGCCTTTCTCCGCCACGGTCAGCATCAGCGTCGAGAGGGAATCCTTGATCTGCTCGTTCTCGAGCTCCTCGAGATTCTGGCTCGTGTTCTTGTGCTCCTTCGCGATCACCGCGAAATCCGGCTGCACCGCGT
>Ga0209062_1005241_pt1 | contig 12733 bp, 12 predicted proteins | sample Coa_R2_2_FD_187158 | JGI IMG/M metagenome (GOLD analysis project Ga0209062, IMG submission 187158) | Surface soil microbial communities from Centralia Pennsylvania, which are recovering from an underground coalmine fire - Coalmine... | ecosystem: Environmental > Terrestrial > Soil > Unclassified... | reverse complement strand
CTCGGCAACGGCGGCGGCCACGGCCCCCATGTACGGGCCGCGTTCGGGGATGAGGTCATCGGCCGTGAACCGCCTGATCGTGGTCGTCGCAGAGCCACGGGGCAGGAACTCGCCGTCCAGCTCGGCGAGGGTCCCGGCGTGCAGGGCGGCGGCAGCGGCGGCGTCGAGCAGCGCCAGGCCGTCCACCTCCACCGGGTCGGGCACGTACGCCGTCAGAGGCAGATCGCGCCGCAGCAGATAGATATCCTGCAGCTCGCGGTCCACGATCCCCGGCTCCAGGCTGACGACGGTACGCAGCCCGATGGACACAAGCTCCTCCAGTGAAATAGTGATGCCGAGTTCTTCGTAGGCTTCGCGTACGACGCCGGCCAGGCCCTCCCCGGCGCGATAGTGCCCGCCGATGGAAGCGTCGAGGCGGCCGGGCCAGGTGTCCTTGTCGGCGGCGCGGCGTTGAAAGAGCAGCGTACCGTCTCCCTTGAAAATCCAGATGTTGGCGCTGCGATGCCAGTCGCCGTCGCGATGCACGAGCTCGCGGGCCTTGGAGCGGCCCAGCGGTTGGCCGCTCTCATCATACAGGTCGAACAGTTCCGGTTCGTCATTCATGGCTGCACCGGTCACGAGGTGAGCACCGTGGCGGCCCGCGGGTCCCAGGTCAGGCGCACAGCGGCGCCGGCAGCGCGCGGCGCTTCGTCGCCGGCCGGGCGCCGCACTGTCACGCTGCTGCCGTCGGGCAATTGCACCACGTACTGTATGGCCGCGCCCAGGTAGACCGCCTCGGCGATGATGCCTTCCAGGCCCTCCGTCGTCTCACCCGGCCCGGCGAAGCGGATGCGCTCCGGCCGCACGGCCACCGTCACCTCGGCCTCGCGGCCGGCGCCGCCGGCCTGCGCCTGCATCACCTGTCCGCCGTGGAGATGCACGCCGGCCACGCCGTCGGCGACGGAGACAACGCGCCCGGCAATCAGGTTGGTCTCGCCGATGAAGTCCGCCACGAAGCGCGAGGTGGGACGCTCGTAGATCTCTTCGGCCCGGCCGATCTGCAGCACGGAGCCCTGCGACATCACGGCGATGCGATCGCTCATGGCCAGGGCCTCTTCCTGGTCGTGCGTGACGTAGATGAAGGTGATGCCCACCTCGCGATTGAGCGTGCGCAGCTCGATCTGCATGGCCCGGCGCAGCTTCAGGTCGAGCGCGCCGAGCGGCTCGTCCAGCAGCAGCACGCTGGGCCGGTTGGCCAGGGCGCGCGCCAGGGCCACGCGCTGCTGTTGCCCGCCCGACAACTGCGCCGGCTTGCGCCGCTCCATACCCTCCAGCCGCACCATGCTCAGCGCCTCGGAGACGCGGCGCCGCCGCTCGTCCGAGGGCACGCGCTTCATGCGCAGCCCGAAGGCTACGTTGTCGTGGACCGTCATGTGCGGAAAGAGCGCGTAGTTCTGAAAAACCGTGTTGACGGGCCGCTTGTAGGCCGGCAGGTGCTGCACCGCCCGCCCCTCGATCAACACCTCACCGCTGCTCGGCGTCTCGAAGCCCGCGATCAAACGCAGCGTGGTGGTCTTGCCGCAGCCGGACGGGCCGAGTAGCGTCAGGAATTCGCCACGCCCGACCGACAGGGAGACGTCGTTGACCGCGGCGACGTGGCCGTAGTGGCGGGCCACGTGGCGCAGCTCGATGGAGACGGGAACGTTGCTCATGCCTGCTCCCTCAGGGCGGCCTGCGAGGCGATCACCAGGACCACCGACACGGCGATGACCAGGCTGGCTATGGCGTTGAGCTCCGGCGTGAAGCCGATGCGCAGGCGCCCCCAGATCTCCATCGGCAGCGTGTTGTCGCGGCCGGTCAGGAAGAACGTCACCACCACCTCGTCGAAGGAGAGCGTGAAGGCCAGCAGGGCGCCGGAGAGCACGGCGGTGCGAATGGAGGGCAGGGTGACGTGCCAGAAGGTCTGCAGCGCGTTGGCGCCCAGGTCTCCTGCCGCCTCGGCCAGCTCCTTCGGCACGCGCACCAGGCGCGCCAGCACGTTGTTCAACACCACCACGATGCAGAAGGTGGCATGCCCGATCAGCACCGTGGTGAGCGAGAGATCGATATTGAAGAAGTGGAAGAACAGCAGCATGGCGATGCCGGTGACCACGCCGGGCAGCACGATCGGCAGGGTGGCCATGAACAGGAAGACCTCCCGTCCGGGGAAGCGGTAGCGGTGGATGGCCAGGGCGGCCAGGGTGCCCAGGACCACGGCGATGCTCACGGCCTCCAGCCCGACGGTCAGGCTGTTGCGCAGCGCCGCCAGCAGCGCATCGTCCAGGCCGATCTTCTGGTACCAGGAGAGCGTCCAGCCGGCGATCGGCCAGCCGTTGATGGTGGAGGTGTCGAAGGAGAAGAGCACCAGGATTACCAACGGCAGGTAGAGGAATAGGTAAACCAGTACGCCGGCCGCCGCCACGGCACCGCGGCCGAGGCGATCTGCTGGTGACAGTGGGGCTTGCATCATCGCGCCGTCCCCGCCGCACCGACCCGGTTGGCCAGCACCAGAAAGACGGCCACGATCACCAGCACCACGGCGCTGAAGGCCGCGCCCAGCGGCCAATTGAAGGTCACGCCAAACTGCGAGGCGATGACGTTGCCGACGAGCTGGCTATCCGGACCGCCGAGCAACTGCGGCGTGATGTAGTCGCCCATGGTCAGGCTGAAGGTGGCGATGGCGCCGGCCACGATGCCGGGCACGCTGAGCGGCAGCACCACGTGCAGGAAAGTCCGCCAGCCCGGAGCACCCAGGTCGCCCGCCGCCTCCAGCAGGGAGCGCGGTATCTTCTCCAGCGCCGTGTAGACGGGCAGGATCATGAACGGCAGCCAGACGTGCGTGAAGGTGATGAACATGGCCAGGTTGCTGTAGAGGAAGGCGGGGGACGGCCGGCTCAGGATATGCACGGCCACCAGGAACGAGTTGAGCACGCCGTCCAGCCCCAGGATGGTCTTCCAGGCATAGGCGCGGATCAGATAGCTGCTCCACAGGGGGACCAGCACCAGCATGAAGGCCAGCGTCTTGAGGCGGCCAAGCCGGAAGGCGATGAGATAGGCGATGGGGAACGCCAGCACGATATCGGTGAGGGTCACACCCACCGCCATCGTGATCGTGCGCAGCGCCACGTCGCGGAAGAGGGGATCGGTGGCGATGCTCTGGTAGCTGGACAGCGTGAACTGGCGGACGATCACCATGTTCACGGTATCCGTGCTCCAGACGCTGTGCAACAGCAGGATGCCCAGCGGCACCAGGTAGAATACCGCGAGCCAGAGCAGGGAGGGCGAGAGCAACGGCAGGGCACGCAGTATAGCCGGCAGCTCCCGGCGCGAGGACGGTGTCGCCAGCCGCGTCGGTTGCGCTACATCCACCGTTGCATCTCCACGGGCCCCGGCCAGTCGACGAGGCGGCTATCCCGCAACCGCCTCACCTGCCGCCGGGGACGACGAGCCGCTAGCCCTTGACATCCAGCCAGATCTTCTGCCACTCGCTGTAGTTGGACGGCTCCGTCCACATTTTCAGCTTGTCGAAGTAGCTGAGATCGTCCATGTGCAGGGCGTGCACGCGCTGCTTGCCGAGCGCCGGGATGGCGGCGGTGGAAGCGCCGGAGTAGCCGGTGACGTTGATGACGCCGAGCTGCCCCTGCGGGCCGATCATGTAGTTGATCCACTGCAAGGCCAGGTCGATATTGGGGCTGTATTTGGAGATCATCCAGGTGTCGGCCCAGCCGGTCGCGCCCTCGCGCGGGATGGTCTCGCCGATGGGGAACTTGGCCTTGCGCAGGTCGTTGGCCATCAGCGGCCAGGCGTTGGAGGCCACCACTTCGTGATGGATGAAGGCATTCTCCAGGTCGGTCGACGAGCCCCAGTAGAAGCGCAGCAGCGTCTTCTGCGCCAGCAGCGTCTTCTTGACCTGCATGAGCTGCTTCTCGTTCAGATTGTAGACGTCTTTGTAGCCGAGGTAGAGCGCCACGTCGGCGATGGTGATGGGGTTATCTGCCGTGGAGAGCTTGCCCTTGTAGCGCTTGTCGTAGAGGACGCCCCACGACGGCGGCGGTGAGGAGAAGGTGCCCTTGTCGTAGATCAGCGAGTCCGGTCCCCAGGTGAACGAGACGCCGTAGCGCTTGCCGTTCATGGTGTTCCAGGCCGGCCAGTGGAACTTGGGGAAGAGGTACTTGAAGTTGGGGATCTTGCTGACGTCGACCTCCAGCAGCGTGCCGGAGCGCATCAGGCGGCGGGTCACGTCGCCCGAGGCCGAGATGAGGTCGTAGGTCTTGCCACCGCCGGCCATCCACTTGGCGAACATCTCGTCGCTGGAATTGGGGTTGATGCCGGTGACCTTGCAGTTGAACTTTTTCTCGAACGGCGTGACGAACGATGGGTCGTTATATCCCGCCCAGCAGATCAGATTGAGCGTGCGCTGGTCGCGCGGATTGGCCGCCTCGGCCACCGCGTCCAGACCGGTCGCGGACAGCGCCGCCGCGCCGGCCACGGAAGCCGCCCCCTCCAGGAAGCCCCGCCGCGATAAGGGATTGGTCACTCTATCCTCCTTGACGCGCCTACAACCGGCGATAGCAGCCGGATGATGAATGCTGTGAGTATAGCAAGGGTCATTGCCCCGTGCAATCGCCGCGGGCGGACGACGGGCTACTGCAAGCTACGCCAGATGCGCCGGGCGCGCTCCGGGTGGAGGTAGATCCAGAGCGACAGCGCCAGGTAGAGGACGGTCAGGACACCGTTGGCGCCGCTGACCCGGCTCCTGAGCAGGGCGCGCAAGGCGGGTCTGTCCGGCACGTGGCCGTTTTGAGAAGGGGCGGCGTGTGTTCGACGATGGCGCATATCAGTAGTATACGTACCCCCATGCTACGCAGTTCGCTACTATGACACCATATGAGCAATACGGTCATTACCGGTGCCCCGGCCACGGCACGCCGCACCAGCGTCGTCTCGGCCGCCGCCATCCTGATGGCCAGCTTCGTGCTGAGCCGCCTGCTGGGGTTGGTGCGCGTCTTCGTGCAGAATGCCACGCTCGGCGCCACCGGACACCGCGCAACCGCCTTCACCACGGCCTTTGCGCTGCCGGATCTCATCTTCACGCTGGTCACCAGCGGAGCCTTGGCCTCGTCGTTCATCCCGGTCTTCACCGGGATGCTGGAGCGCGGCGAGGAAGAAGCGGCCTGGCGGGCCGCGTCGGGCGTGCTGAACAGGGTCTTGATCGTCATTTGCACCGCCGTGGTCGTGGCGGAGGTCTTTGCGCCACCGATAGTCGGAGTTATCGGCAGAGGGCCGGATTATGACCTGACTCTGACCCTGACCCGCATCATGTTGCTACAGCCGTTGTTCCTGACCATCAGCGGCATCCTGATGGGGCTGCACAACTCCTATCACCGCTTCGTGGCCACGGCCGTGGCGCCGCTCGCCTACAACGTGGCCATCATCGCGGGTTTATTGTTCTCCGGCTGGATGCACGGCGCCGTGGAGATAGCGGCCTGGAGCGTCACGCTCGGCGCCCTGCTGCAAGTCGCGGTCCTGGTGCCCGGCCTGTCCGGCTACCTGCACCTCATCCGGCCGGGCCATGGGCTCAACGAAGCGGGCGCGCGCGAGATCTGGCGCCTGATGCTGCCGCGCGTCGTTGGTCAAGCCGGCATCCGCCTGAGCTGGGTCGTGACCATCGCCGTGGCCAATCACGAGTACCTGGACCGGCCGACCGCCGCCTTGCAGACCTCTTTCAATCTGACGGCACTGCCGATCGGCATCATCGGCAGCGCCATCGCCACTGCAGTCTTCCCGACCTTCTCCAGCCTGGCAGCGCGCGGCGACGATTCTGCGCTGGGGGCAGCCTTCGCGCGCACGCTGCGCACCATGCTGTTCCTGGCCATCCCGTCGGCCATCGGCCTGATCGTGCTGCGCTATCCGATCACGCTGCTGTTCGAGCACGGCGCTTTCAGCGCGCACGACGCCGACGTGGTCGCGGCGGGCCTGGTGGGCTGGGGCGTCGGCATCCCGGTACTCGTCGCGGTCGAGATACTGCCCCGCGCCTTCTTCGCCTTGAAAGATACCTGGACGCCGGTGCGCATCAACCTGGTCACGCTGGCTATCGCCGTCATACTGAGCATCATCGGCGGCAAGCTGACGCGGGGCGACAGCGCACTCGGCGTTTGCATGCTGGCCGGTGTGGTGTCGCTCACCGTGGCCATGGAGGTGACGTGGCTGTGCATCGAGCTGCGACGCCGCCTCTCCAACATCGGCCTGCGCTCGCTGGCCTATTCGGCGCTGCGCTCCCTGGTGGCTGGCGAGGCCATGGCCGCGGCGCTACTGGCCCTGCTCTACCTGTGGCATCGCCTCGGGCCAACCGGACAGGTGGGAAACCTTCTACTGTTGATGGTGGCCTTACCGCTGGGCGTCGCCGTCTACACCGGCTGGGCCTACGTCGTGCGCGCGCCGGAACTGGCCACGGCCTGGGCCATGGTGCGCGCACGCCTGCACCGTTAACGTATTGGCCGGGGGCAAGAGCCGGCGGTTAAAACCGCCTGGCAGGGACACGCCGGCTAAAGCCGGATACGGGCTGTAGGGGCGTATGGCATACGCCCTCGTACCCCTGCCATGACACTTTAGTGTCAGGCATCGCCCTCCCCTCCCGAGGTCGAGGTGCGGCGCCGAAAGAGCCCGCGCAGCCGCCCTCCCGCCGAGCCGGTCGCGGCCCGCGTCGTCGTGCCGGCCTTCGGCGCCCCCCGCGCAGGCGGCGCGACGCGCCGAAAGGCCTCCACGATGGCCTCTGGAGTGAACGGCTCGCCGACGCAGACGATGTCCCTGCTCTCCAGTTCGGCCACGATCCCGGCGCGAAAGGTGCCTTCGATGTGCGTCACGATGCGCAGGCCATCCTCCTTGTCGACCTCGTCCAGCAGTTTGAGAATCGCCCGGTAGCGCTGTGGATCGGACGGCGCGCCCAACTCGTAGACCAGCACCTCGAAGCTCTTGAGGATGCTGCCCGGATTGGGGGGCATGCCGCTCATGTTGGAGACGCCCCAACCGGGAAAGTGGGCGCGCAGGACCGCGCCGTACATTTCGCGGATCGCCATGTTACTGTTGCTTATCATCAACAAGACGCGCATCCCGGCACTGCCCCCATCGTGACGGCCCCAACACCATATACTGTAATGCTGCCAGATAGCAATGGTGTGAGCCAGGACGATGACAACGTACGTTATGGGCATCGATGCCGGCACCTCGGGCCTCAAAGCCCTGGTTGTCGACCAGGACGGCACCGTCCATGGCCGCGCAACCGCGACCTACACGCTCTCCACGCCGCGTGCCGGCTGGGTAGAGGCGGAGCCGCGAGAGTGGTGGCAGGCGCTCTGCACGGCGACGCGCCAGGCGTTGGCCGCGGCGGACCTTCCGGCAGAGCGGATCGCGGCGGTCGGCTTCTCGGGCCAGATGCACACGCTCGTGCTGCTGGATCGCCTAGGCGACGTGGTGCGACCGTCCATAAGCTGGGCCGATACGCGCAGCCTGCACGAGCGCCGGCTGATGGAAGAGCGGGTGGGGCGCGAGCGCCTCATCGCCCTGTCGGGCAACCCGGCGCTGACCGCGTTCACGGCCACCAAGCTGCTCTGGGTACGGGAGCACGAGCCCGAGCAATGGGCGCGGGCGCAAACGATGCTGCTGGCCAAGGATTATCTGCGCTGGAAGCTCACCGGACGGCTGGCAACCGACCCTTCAGATGCGGGCGCCACCGGCCTGCTGGACGTGCATCGGCGCACCTGGTCCGACGAGATCGTACAGGCCCTGGAGTTGCCGGCCTCGCTGCTGCCGCCCATCATCGGCTCGGATACGGTCGCGGGAACCGTCTCGCCGGGGGCTGCGGAGGCTACCGGCCTGCGCGCCGGGACGCCGGTGGCTTGCGGCGCCGGGGATCAGGAGTGCGCGGCGCTCGGCTGCGGCGTGACCGATCCCGGACCGCTGCTGATCACCGTCGGGACAGGGGGACAGGTCTTCGCCGCCACGGCCGAGCCGGTGATCGACCCTGCCGGTCGCGTGCATACGCTGCCCCATGCGCCGGCCGATCGCTGGCACGTGATGGCGGCGATCCCCGCCGCCGGGTTGGCCCTGGACTGGCTGCGCGGTAGCATGGGGAATGTGCCGTCCGAGAGCCGTCCGCCGGCAGCCTCGCCGCCGCTGTTTCTGCCTGCCCTGGCCGGAGAGCGCACGCCGACCATGAACGAAGCCGCCAGCGGCGTTTTCTTCGGCCTGGATCTGACGCACCGGGCGCCCGATCTGGTCGCGGCCGTGCGGGAGGGCGTCGCGATGAGCCTGCGCGCCTGCGTTGACGTGCTCGATGAGATGGGCCTTTCAACGTCGCCGATCCTGGTAACGGGAGGTTTGAGCAACGACCAGGCGTTTGTGGGCGTGCTCGCCAGCGTGCTGGCGCGTCCGCTATACGCCGCTCAGCAACGGGAAGGCTCGGCCTTCGGTGCGGCGCTGCTGGCCTTCAGGACGCTGGGGCACGCGTCGCTATCGGCTCGACCACGGGAATCGACACTGCTGGCCACGCCCGCTCTAGGGCGAGCGGACCGCCTAGAGCAGCGTTACGCGGCGTACAGGCAACTGAGCACAGTTATGGCGCGCTCTCAAGAAGCCGGCCAAGTGTAGACTCAGGGATGCTCCCCCACGTCGTGGCCGTCGCCGGGCCGGATGGGATTGCCGCAGTCGGGGCAGATGACCAGATCGACGTCAAGCGAGGCGGCACCGGCAAGCTCCCACTCGAAGGGGCGGCTAAGGGCAAGGGCCGCGGCCGACTGCCAGTCCTCGGCGTATACTTCCTGCTCGTAGGTCTCGGTACGCTGGACGCGATACAGGCGCTTGTTGCGGTCGCTATCGTGAAGCATCGGTCTGCCCTCCTGGCATCATGGTCTGAATGATGTTTACCACATCGCGCGGTTGGCGCATTCGCCGAGCTTATGTACCTGGACAATCATCACTTACTATGCAAAGAGCAGGCTCAATCTTTGTGATCTGGGCGTAATGGTATAGAATGATAGATTGGGTGAAGCCCCTGGGAGCGCCGAGCCTAGACGGAGGAGCCTCGGCAACCGGGCGCACCGGCAGACACAACAACTATCTGGAGGGAAGAAAAGGATGAGCGCATACCCCAAACCACTCGGAGATCGCATTCTGGTCAAACCGCTAAGCCGTGAGGAGACGACCAAGAGCGGCATCGTGCTGCCCGACACCGCCAAGGAACGCCCGCAGGAAGGCACCGTGATCGCGGTCGGCAGCGGTGAGCGCCTCGACTCCGGCGAGCTGCGACCTCTCGACGTCAAGGAGGGACAGCGCGTGCTGTTTGCCAAGTACAGCGGCACCGAGATCAAACTCGAGAGCGACGAGTATCTGTTCCTGCGCGAGAGCGACGTTCTGGCCATCGTCGAAGAGTAAGCGTTAGTGTAAGGGAGGAGTAACCGCACATGGCAAAGATGATCGTCTACGATGAAGAGGCGCGCTCGGCATTGCAGCGCGGCATCGACACCCTGGCCACGGCCGTGACCGTCACGCTGGGCCCCAAGGGCCGCAACGTGGCGCTGGGCAAGAAATGGGGCGCGCCCAGCGTCATCAACGACGGCGTGACCATCGCTAAAGAGATCGAGCTACCCGACCCGGTCGAGAACCTGGGCGTGCAACTGCTCAAGCAGGCCGCCACCCAGACCAACGAGGTGGCCGGCGACGGCACGACCTCATCCACGGCGCTGGCGCAGGCCATCGTGAACGAGGGCATCAAGGCCGTCGTCGCGGGCGCCAACGCCATGCAACTGCGCCGCGGGCTCGAGCGCGGCGCCATGGCCGCCACCGAGGAGATCAAGCGCATCTCCGTGCCGGTCAAGAGCCGCCAGGACATCGCGGAGGTCGCGGCCATCTCGGCCTCCGACCCCGCCATCGGCGAATTGATCGCCGAGGTGATGGACAAAGTCGGGCGCGACGGCGCGGTGACGGTGGAGGAGGCCAAGGGCCTGAGCACCGAGATCGACTACGTCGAGGGCATGCAGTTCGACCGCGGCTACATCTCACCGCACTTCGTCACCGACAGCGCGCACATGGAAGCCGTGGTCGAGGACGCCTACCTGCTCATCACCGATAAGAAGATCAGCGCCGTCAACGACATCCTGCCGCTGCTGGAGCAGCTCACGCAGAGCGGCGGGCGCGACCTGGTGGTGATCGCCGAGGACGTGGAGGGCGAGGCGCTGGCCACGCTGGTGGTCAACAAGCTGCGCGGCACGCTGCGCTGCCTGGCCATCAAGGCCCCCGGCTTCGGCGACCGCCGCAAGGAGATGCTGCAGGATATCGCCATCCTGACGGGCGGGCAGGTCATCAGCGAGGAGACCGGCCGGCGCCTGGAGGTGGCCCGCGTGGAGGACCTGGGCCGCGCCGAGCGCGTGGTGGCCCGCAAGGACGACGCCACCATCGTGGGCGGCAAGGGCAACCCCGAGCTGATCCGGGGCCGCGTCAACCAGATCAAGGCGCAGATCGAGGAGACCACCTCCGACTACGACAAGGAGAAGCTGCAGGAGCGGCTGGCCAAGCTGGCGGGGGGCGTGGCGGTGATCCGGGCCGGTGCGGCCAGCGAGGTGGAGATGAAGGAGAAGAAGGCGCGCATCGAGGATGCGCTGGCGGCGGCGCGGGCGGCCTACGAGGAAGGCATCGTGCCCGGCGGCGGCGTTACCTATCTGCGGGCGCGCCGGGCGCTCGACGGCGTGGCGGCCACGGGGGACGAGAAGATCGGCGTCGACTTGTTGCGCCATGCCCTGGAGGCGCCGATACGCAAGATCGCCGGCAACGCCGGCCTGGATGGCTCCGTCGTCACCGCCGAGGTCGAGCGTCGCGCGCAGGAGGAGCGGAACCCCAACCTCGGCTTCGACGTGGTACGGGAGCAGTACGTCGACCTGCCACGGGCGGGCATCATCGACCCGGCCAAAGTCGCCCGCATCGCGGTGGAGAATGCCGCTAGCATCGCCGGCATGATCCTGACCACCGAGGCCATCGTCGCCGAGAAGAAAAAGGAGGAGAAGGAGTTCGCGGCGTGAGCGGGGCCGGCGAGCGGGGGTAAGGCATGCGCTCTCTGATCTACGCCGACGCGCGGTATGGTGCCGCCTTCTGGGCCGCCTACGGCCTCTGGTTCGCACTGGAGGCCGTCGGGTCGCTGACACAGCGGGCGCGGCAGGGCGTCCGGCAGGATCGCGGATCCTACGGCGTCCTGATCGGCCTGCTGTACGCAGGGCTGGCGCTTGGCTTCTGGTCGTCGCTGAGCCTCCCGCGGGCGACGATCGCGTGGCACCAGCCCCTCCTGGTCGCGGCGGGCATCACCTTGATCCTCGGCGGCCTGGGGCTGCGCTGGTATGCGATCAGGGTGCTGGGCCGCTACTTCACCCGCGAGGTCGCGGTGCAGCCGGACCAGCAGGTGGTCCAGCGCGGCCCCTATCGCTTCATCCGCCATCCCGCCTACGCGGGCACCCTGCTCACGCTCCTGGGTATCGGGCTGGCGATGACGAACTGGGCCAGCATCGTAGCCATCATGGCCTGCGGCTTGCTCGGCCATCTGTACCGCGTGCGAGTGGAGGAGCGGGCGCTGTGCGCGACGCTCGGCCCGGCCTACGCCGCGTATATGCGGCGCACGCGCCGGTTCATCCCCTTCCTGTGGTAGGCGATGGACCGGTGTCCCGAAGGCGGCCGGCGCCGTGAGCATAGCTCCTCCCATTCCCCCGTCGTCGCCTTCGCCGCGGGCGGCGGTGTACCACACCATCTCCCCGGCTCCATCCGGGCGACGCTTGGCTTCCTTTACCACTGTAACCATGTACCCTAGGGGAAAGCGAGATGCTGTTTACGGCGTTGGAACGGGCCACGCCGACCGAGGCGCACCGCCAGCGGCTGCTACAGCGCCTGGGCAGCGCTGAGCCGGTGGACGCACGACCGAAAGAAATAGACCAGGAGGAGCGACAATGATTACTCAGGAGCAGCTACGGCATCTTGCCGACTTCGACGGCGGACCCTACCCCGTCTTGAGCCTGTACCTGAGCTTGGACCCGGCGCGACAGGTGCGCCGCGGCTACCGGGTCGTCTTCACAGACCTCGTCAAACAGATGGAGGGCGGATTGGACGAGGCCACGCGGGAGGGCCTCCGGCGAGAGGTCGCCCGCGTCGAGCGCTACCTGGACGCGACGCCCCCGCGCGGGAAGGGTCTGGCCCTCTTCTCTTGCGCGCCGCACGGCCTCTGGCAGGTGTATCCCCTGCCGGTGCCGGTGGCCGATGCGCTGCACCTCGGCCGCACGCCCTACATCCGCCCGCTCCTGGACGTGCTCGACGAGTACGAGCGCTATGCCGTGGCACTGGTCGATAAGGAGAAGGCCCGCCTGTTCACCGTCTACCTCGGTGCGATCGAGGAAGAGGAGACGATCGCCGACTTTGTGCCGGGCAAGCACGACCAAGGCGCATGGTCTCAGGCCAACTACCAGCGCCACCACGAGGCCCACGTCTCCAGGCACCTGCGGCGCGTGGCCGAGCACCTCGCCGGCCTGCTGCGGTCGCGCCCCTTCGACCGGCTTGTGCTGGCCGGCCCCGAGGAGGCGACCAGTGCGCTGCGCGCGCTGCTCAGCCGCCCGGTCCGCGCGCGCCTGGCCGCCGTGATCTCGGCCGAGATCTTTGCCCCCAAGGAGGAGATCCTGCAGCGGACGCT
>Ga0209062_1005234_pt1 | contig 12764 bp, 10 predicted proteins | sample Coa_R2_2_FD_187158 | JGI IMG/M metagenome (GOLD analysis project Ga0209062, IMG submission 187158) | Surface soil microbial communities from Centralia Pennsylvania, which are recovering from an underground coalmine fire - Coalmine... | ecosystem: Environmental > Terrestrial > Soil > Unclassified... | reverse complement strand
CTGCGCGCCATCCGCGACCGGCTGGGCGAGACCGCCGTCCTGAGCGTTCGCGTGGGCGACCACCGGGTTCACCTGGAGCAGGCCGAGGGCACGCTGCCGATTCGCCGCCATGTCGAGATGGGCGAGCGCGTGCCGCTGTACGCGGGCGGCGCCAGCAAAGTGCTGCTGGCGGGGCTGCTCGATACGGAAATCCGCGACTACCTGGCCCGCGTGGCGCTGACCCCGTATGGCCCCAGTACGACCACTAATCCGGACGCGCTGCTGGCGCAAATCCAGGGCATTCGCGAGGCCGGCTACGCCGAGGGCATGAACGAGCGCAACCTGGGCGGCGTGGGCGTGGCCGCGCCCGTGCTCGATCACACCGGCGCCACCGTGGCGGCCCTCCACGTGTCGGTCCCGCAGTTCCGCTACACGCGGGACGTGCGCCGAGCCTGCCTCGACGCGGTGGTCGAAGGCGCCAGGGCCGTGTCCGAACGGCTGGGCTGGGCCTCAGCCAGTAGCCAGCGCCATTAGAAGTAGTCGCGCCACTTCGCGAGGATCTGCTGGCGCAGCTCGGGGCTGGTGCCGACGACCTCCGGGAACTGCGACCGCCAGTAGAACGGCCGGCAGGCGTTGATGACCGCGCGCGAGCAGGTGTAGTCGCCCGCGGCGCGCTTCTCGGGCGGCAGTCGTGGGTCCAGGTGATGGCTCGCCGTCCCGCGGATGACGTCGATGTCCTCCGCCGGCTCGCAGCGCGTGGCGATGGCCCACAGCACCTGCTCCTGGTCCGAAGGATCGACGTCGTCGTCCACGACGATTACGAACCGGCCGAGCTGGCCTCCGCCAGCACGCCCGGACATGGCGGCGGTGCCGACATGCTTGGCGTGGCCGCCGTAGCGCTGCTTGACTGACACCACGGCGAGCAGCGACGAGCTGCCGGAGGGCATCATCCACACGCCGCGCACGTCCGAGACGCCGCTGCGTTCGATCTCGTTCCATAGGTTGGCGGCTCGGAACAGGTAGGACGCGCTGCTGGAGGCGGGCGGCCGCAGCGGCGGCGCGCCCACCACGATAGGGTCCCGGCGGTGGTACATCGTCTCCACCCGAATGACCGGCTCCTCGCGCGCCCCGCTGGCGTAGTAGCCGATGGTCTCGCCGAAGGGCCCCTCCATGCGCCGCTCCTCGGATGGCGGCGGGCAGAAGCCCTCGATCACGATCTCGGACGACGCGGGCAGCGGCAGGCCTGTGACCTCGCCTTCGACGATCTCGATCGGCCTGCCGGCCAGGCCGCCGGCCCAGCGGTACTCACTCAGCCCCCACGACACCGCCAGGAAGCCGCCCAGCAGCACCGCCGGCTGGACGCCGATGCAGACGGCGATGGGCGCCGCCTGGCCGCGCTCCCACCAGCGGCGCAGGATGGTTGCGCCATGGTGCGTCTGCTCGATGAACAGGCCGGCCGTTCGCGCGTCGTGCACCTGCACGCGGTAGGTGCCGACGTTCACCCAACCCTCGTCCGGGTCCTTCATCACGACCACGCAGCCGGTCCCCAGGTAGCGCCCGCCGTCGTGCTCGTGCCACAACGGCGCGGGCAGGCTGCACAGGTCAACCTCCGCGCCGCGCAGGCAGACCTCCGCGAACCCGGCGTCGCCGGCCTGTACCGGGTCGATCGGCTGGAGGGCGTTGAACCGATCGCGGATGGCGCGCACCAGCACGACACCGGGGACGTCACGCTCCAGCCCCATCAGCAGCGCCACCCGGCGAGGCTCATTCATCAGGTTGGCGAGGATGCGGAAGCCGGCTGGGAAGCCCGGCAGCGGGTCGAACATGAGCGCCGGCCCATGGCGCAGTGCCTGCAGCTCGGCTATCGCGCCCAGCTCCAGCTCGCAATCGGCATTGGGAATCGTCAGCAGCTCGCCCTCGCGCCGGAAGGCGTCGAGGACCTGGCGCAGGTCCGCCGCCAGGAGGTTCGGCGCGCTCATCCGGTGGGGCGGCCCGCCAGGAGCGTCTTGTACCAGTCGTTGACCTCGCGCACTCCCTTGCCGGCATAGTCCCAGTCGTAGGCGTCCATGTACTTGACGCCCGGTTTGGGCACGATGTAATCCGGCACCCAGGAGTTGTCGACGTCGGTCCGGACGCTGGCCGTCTTCCAGGCGGAGTTCCAGGCGATCTGGCCCTCTTTGGTGAGAACCCAATTCAGGAACAGCTTGGCGGCGTTGGGATGCGGCGGGTTCTTGAACATGCCCAGGATGCCGAAGGCCGCGGAGGTGTAGCCAGGCGCATCGGGCCAGGCGCGCAGGACCGCGAACTTGAGGCCGTCCTGCTGCAGCCGCACCGCCTGCTGCGCCTGCAGGCCCACCGCGATGGGGTACTTGCCGCGGACCATGTCGTCGGCCATCTGCCGCTCGTCGGCCGTGATGCCGGGCTGCTGGTCCACATAGAAGCGCTTGGCCCAGTCCTCGCCCAGCGTCTTGTACAGGTAGGCGCCGGTCTGGCTGCCGGAGCCCGCCTGAGATGGGTCCATTGCGGTGATCTTGCCCTTGTACTCCGGCTTCAGCAGGTCCTGCCACGAGGTCAGCGCATCGGGTTTCATGAACTCCGTGGCCACGCCGATCTCCGGGCTGGCGACGTTGGAGATGCGGACGAAGTACTCGCTGCCGGGGTCCATGTACCACACGCCCTTGCCCGAGGCCCATACCGAGGGGTCCAGCACATCCGGGCGGATCAGGTACGGCTTGATGGGCACCACCATCTTCTCCGGGTACAGCGTGGCGTAGGCGGTGCTCGCGCCGGAGAGGTTGACGTCCACGGTGAACTGGTTCGCCGCCTCCTCGCTGCGGAGCCGGTTGGCCAGCTCGCTGGTCGACGAGCCGAGGTACTCCACGTCCACGCCGAAGGCCTTCTTGAAGGCTTCCGGGACCTTTACGCGCGCGTCCGGGCTCGGGCCCGTGGCCAGTACCAGCTTGCCCTCCTTCTTGGCGCCCTCCAGCCAGCTGTCCCACTGCTTCTGCCACTCGCCGGCCGGCAGCGAGCTGCTGGCTGCAGCTGAGGATGCGGGCGCAGCCGTCCCGCCGCAGCCGGCGAGTGCCAGCGCGGCCAAGCCGGCGGTACCCGCGAGAAAGCGACGGCGGGTAATGGCCGGGTTGTTCATAGGTCCAGACTCCTCGCGATTCGGGGTGACTTCGGCCATCAATGGTGGCGCACCGGCGGCGCCGGCGGCAACGGGAACCCGCCGGTTCACGCCTTGAACGGACCGAGCTGCTTCAGCGCCGCCTGGAGGTAGGACGTATCGACCACCTGGTCGAGCGGGACCGCCGTCTTCTGCGTGCCTGCCTTGAGGAAGTAGTCCTGGAACTTCTGCAGCTCCTGCTGGTCGATCGCGCCGTTGGGGTCGACGCCGGTCATACCCATGGCCGCGACGGCCTTGGGGTCCTTGTTGGGCGTGTGCTTGGTGATGCTGTCGATGACATCCTGCTTGCTGGCCGGGTTGGCGTTGGTGAAGTAGGCGCTGTAGTAGAACCGCAGCCCGCGCAGGTAGGCGACCATAAAGCGGGCCGCGGCATCCGGCTCCGACTTCAAGTTCGAACCGCCCAGCAAGACCAGGCCAATTAGGTTGGGATGGACGTCGCCGGCCAGCGTTACGACTTTCGAGATGCCCTTGCTGACGCCGATGCTTATGAACGGCTCCGTCAGGTACGCGGCGTCGATCTTCCTGTTGGCCAGCGCGCCGGCCATATCGGGGAAGGAGATCAGTTGGAGGTTCACGTCCCCAACTTTGAGGCCGGCCGTCGCCAGCACCTCCTCCACGATCATTTCGCCCACGCCGCCCCTGGAATTCACGGCGATGGTCTTGCCCTTCAGGTCCTTCACGCTCTTGTACTCGCCGCTGTCTATCAGGCTCTGAGCGACCACCAGCGCCGCACCGCCGGGGCCTTCCTTGTTGGCCACGGCCTCGGAGGCCAGCATCTTCACGCCTGTGTCGCGCTGCGCGGCGTTGAACAGGCTTGCGTCGATACCTGCCGGGGCGAAGTCGAGCCCTCCCGTCGCCAGCAGCGGCACCACTTCCGAGCTGCCGCGGAACGGGGCGTACTCCACGTCCACCCCTGCGTCGGCGAAGTAGCCCTTGTCCGACGCGAGGTACACCGGCGCCTCCGGCGCGAGCCCGACGGTCGCCAGCTTGAATTTCGGCCGTGCCGCGCCGCTGGCCGGCGCAGCGGCCGAACCGGCCGGCGCCGAAGCGCTCGGAGCCGCCGCTGCCGAGGCTGCCGGCTTAGCTGAGGCCGGCGAGGCTGCGGCGGGCGCGCTCGCCGAGGCCGCCGCCGGGCTGGCCGGCGAAGAAGCAGGCGCAGGCGCCGCCTGGCCGCCGCACCCGGCCATGGCTATGGCCAGAAGCGCGGGCCCAAGACGGCGGATGGCGCGCGACCGGCCTGGCACTGTGCCTCTGCGAAACATGGTTCGTTCCTCCTGCCGCCAAACATATTCCATTTCGGAAACGCTCGGGACGCTTCGTGCGGTGTAGCATGTCCCAATGCCCGAGCAGCCCATCAAAGACAAGACCGCCATCGCCGGCATCGGCTGGACGGCGTTCTCGCGCGACTCCGGCCGGACCGTCATCGACCTCACGTGCGAAGCGACGCTGAAAGCCGCCGACGATGCCGGCATCTCGCCCCACGACATCGACGGGATGGTGACCTACTTCCACGAGCGCGACACCATCACCCCGCGCGAGCTGACCCACGCCCTCCAGATCCCGGAGATCAACTACTCGCTGTTCAACAACATGGGCGGCGGCTGGAGCTCGGCCGCGGTCCTCACGGCCTCTCTGCTGGTTCATGGTGGCATCTGCAAAAACGTGCTGGTGTTCCGCTCCGCCAATGGCCGCAGCGCGCGCATCGCGCGGGGCACCGAGCGCCGTGCCACCGGAAACGCGCAGTACCTGCTGCCGTACGGCATCCTGCACGCCGCGGCCACCTTCGGCTATCGGGCCACGGCGCACATGGCCAAGTACGGCACGACCACTATCGACATGGCGCACCTGGCGGTGACCCAGCGCAAGCACGCCACCCTGAACAAGAAGGCCCAGATGCGCACGCCGATCACCGTCGAGGACCACCAGAATTCCCGCTGGATCGTCTACCCCTACCGCCTGCTGGACTGCTGTCTGCAAACGGACGGCGCGGTGGCGCTGATCGTCACCTCGGCCGAGCGGGCGCGGGATATGAGGCACCCGCCGGTGTACATCATGTCCGGCGTGGGCGGCGAGGCGGCCACGCGCGGCTCGTGGGAGACCAACGCCGCCAACGCCGCGCCGCACCTCTACGGCGGCGCCGGCATCACGCCCAAGGACGTGGATGTGGCCGAAATCTACGACCCCTTCACCCTCCAGGCGATGATTCACATGGAGGACTACGGCTTCGTGCCCAAGGGCGAGGTCGGCGGCTGGGTCCGCGAGGGCAAGAACGGGCTCGACGGCGAGACGCCCATCAACACCCACGGCGGGCTCCTGTCGGAGGCCTACTTCCAGGGCCTGAACCATGTCATCGAGGCGGTGCAGCAGCTCCGCCCGGAAGGCGTGGTCGACGACCTGTGCGAAGGCCCGCACACATACGACCGCACCAAGTGCCGCCAGGTCCGCGATCCCAAGATCGCCCTCACCTGCGGCGAAGACGGCGGCAGCTCGCTGCTGCTGAGGAACTGATGCTCTCTCCTGTCATTCTGAGCGTCGAGCGAAGAATCCCCTTACATCCCGCGAGGAGCGCCTAACCGACATGGCAACCGAATACGCCAAGATCCTGCCCGTCCCCGATCCTGACAGCAGGGCATTCTGGGATGCCTGCAAGCAGCATCAGCTGAAGGCGCAGCGCTGCTCGAAGTGCGGCCGCTTCCGCTGGCCTCCTAACAGCGTCTGCCCCGGCTGTTTCTCCTGGGACTTCGAGTGGGTGCAGCTCTCCGGCCGTGGCGTCGTCGAATCCTTCGTCGTGCCGCACGACGTGCGGGCGCCGGGCTTCAAGGACGAGGCGCCCTATGTCGTGGCCCACATCGTTATGGACGGGACCGACGGGAACGTCCGGATCACCAGCAACGTGATCGGCTGCAACTGGGAGGACGTGCGCGTCGGCATGCCGGTGGAGGTGACCTTCGAGGACGCCACAGAGGACATCACCCTCCACAAGTTCAAGCCTGCCTAGGCTCTTGTCATTCCCAGCGGAGCGAGGAATCCGCCCCTTGGTGGCCGCGACTAAAATGCCTGCCGTGATGCGTGGCGCTGCGATCGGGCTGGCGTTCGGCGCCCTTCTGGGGCTGGCCGCATGCGGTGGTGCGTCGGTCCCGGCGGGAAGTTCGGCCGCGCCGGCCAGCGGCGGCTCGCTGGCCGACCGGGCGCGTCAGGAGAGGGAAGTCGTCTGGTACTCGGCCGATGCCGACGACGTCGCCAACCCCGTCATCCAGGCCTTCCAGAAGGCCTATCCCGGCATCACGGTTTCGCACACCAACGAGAAGCAGCAGTCGATGTTCAGCGATGGGCAGGTGCAGCAGGCGGCCAAGAAGGTGACCATCGACGTCGCCTCCACGGCCAACGACGTGGCCGAGACTATCGCCAACCACATGCCGGCCAGCGTCGATTGGGCCAAGCTGGGCGTGCCGCAGGACCGCATCCTCCAGGATGTGGTCGAGGTCGGCGGGAACAGCGTCGTCATCATCTACAACACCCAGAAGGTGGCCGCTGCCGACGCCCCGAAGAGCTGGGACGACCTGCTCGACCCGCGCTGGGCCGGCAAGATGGCGGTCGACGGCCGGGCCAGCTGGATGCCGATGTATCTGGCCGCGCCGGAGCTGGGCGGCAAGGACAAGGGGCTGGAGTTCGCCCGCAAGCTGGCGGCGCAGAAGCCTCTCTTCCAGGCCAACAACTCGGCCGTCGAGCCCATGGTCATCTCCGGCCAGGTGCCGATCGGGACGGACGTCGTGAGCCAGTTCCTGACCACCTCCAAGAAGAGCCCGCCGATCGAGATCGCCCCCGTCTCGCCGGTCTATGAGGCGCTGACCTACGCCTACGTCCCGGCGGGCGCGCCGCACATGAACGCCGCCGAGCTGCTGGTGTCGTGGCTGGGATCGGACGCCGGCCAGGCTGCGCTGTCCGCCGCCGGAGCGGGCTCGCTCGGCTCGTGCGATGCCGCCCAGCCCTCGCCCACGACCAAGGCGCTGTGCGACCGCCATATCAAGTACGTGAAATTCACCCAGCTGTCGCAGTTCCAGGAGATTGCCGCTTACCAGAAGCAGGTGCAGCAGGCCCTGGGCACGTTCACCGGCAGCTGATCGCCATCCCAATGCGCCGAGGAGTCCGTTGAGCTACACGTGCATATCCGCCGACAACCACCTGGACATGATCTGGATGCCGCGCGATACCTGGCAGTCGCGGCTGCCGGCGCACCTGCGCGAAGCGGGCCCGAAGGTGGTGGAGCGGGACAACGGCTCGTTCTGGGAATACGAGGGGAAGGTCCACAGCCCGGCGGCCGACGGCTCCGACAACGCCCGCCTGCTGGCCATCCTGCGCGATCAGGGCTTCGACGTGCCCGACGGCTCGCTGCCGCCGTCCGACCCCGACATCCTGCTGCGTCTCATGGACGAGCAGGGCATGTACGCCGCCGTCACCTTCGGCGGCCTGTCCTGGAAGTCGGCCAAAGATCCGGAGATGCTAAAGGGCATTTACGCCGCCTACAACGACTTCGCCTTCGAGCTGATGTCTGCCGCGCCCGAGCGGCTGATTATTCTGCCGAACGTCACCAGCCGCTTCCCCGAGGAGTGCCCGGCGCAGATCGAGGCGCTGGCCAAGCGCGGCGCGAAGGCCGTCGAGTTCCCCTACTGGGATGCCGGCCAGCCGCTGTACGAGGACGTGTGGGAGCCGACCTGGCAGGCCGCCGAGGAAGCAGGCGTGCGGCTGTGCGGCCACCTGGGCAACCCGGGCGGCTCGTCCGCTATCCCGCCGCGGAAGAACGGCGCTCGCAGCGCCTGGGGGGCGGCCGTGCCGATGACGGTAGCCAAGTACATCGGCGAGCTCATCTTCTCCGGCGTGTTCGATCGCCATCCGGACCTGCGCTTCTGCTTCGCCGAGACGCGCATCGGCTGGACGCCCTTCTGGCTGTACTGGGCGGACCGCCAGGTGAGCATTGGCCGCGAGGACGACCCTCGCTTCCGCAACGTGGAGCAGCCCGGCGAGGCCGCGAAGCTGAGCGCCCTGCCGAGCGACATCTTCCGCCGCAACGTGGCCCTCACCTTCGAGCAGGACGAGGTCGGCCTGCAGCTGCTGGCCACGACGCCTGCGCTGGCCGATGCCGCCCTCTGGGGCGGCGACTTCCCGCATCCGCAGGGCATCTGGGGCGCCAACAACGCCGCCCAGCTCGAGGCCATGTTCGCCGGCGTCGATTCCGCCATCAAACGGCGCGTCCTGTTCGATCATGCCGCCGAGCTGTTCGACATCAAGGTCGAGGTGGCGGCCTAAGTCAGCCCCTTCGTCATGCTGAGCGTCGAGCGAAGCATCCCCCATTGATGGCACGCACGCAGGCCCAGCTGGGGACCCTTCGCTCGACGCTCAGCATGACCGGTTACGAGCGGGCGACCGGCTCACTCATCCACCTCGTCCCACTGGCGGTCATCCTCTACCTGGTGCTGCTGCCGCTGGCGGCGCTGGTGTACAGCAGCCTGAAGGCGAGCGGCAGCCGGCTGCCGTTCGCCGTGCCGGGCTTCTCGCTGGCCAACTTCGGGCTGGTGTTTCGCGGGGCAGCGTCGGGGACCGTCGCCTTCAACACGCTGATCTACGTGGCCGGCTCGCTGGCGTGGGGCCTGGCGCTGTCGCTGGCGCTGACCTACCTCCTAGAGCGGACGGACCTGCCCGGCCGCTCGTTCCTCGGCGCGGCGGTCCTCAGCCCGCTGGCCGTGCCGCACGTCGTCAGCGGCATCGCCTGGCTGCTGCTGGCGAACCCGACCAACGGGCCGCTGAGCCTGCTCGTTCGGCAGCTCACCGGCCTGACCGTGGACGTGTACTCGCTCGGAGGGATGATCTTCCTGACCGGCATCCTGGCCGTCCCCAGCATGACGCTGCTGATTGCGCCTCAGATGGTGCGGCTCGACGCCGCGCTCGAGGAGGCCGCCCAGACCGTCGGCGCGTCGTGGTTCCAGCGGACCCGCCGCATCGTGCTGCCGCTGATCTCGCCGGCGCTCATCGCGGCCGGCATGCTGCTGGTCATCGTGGCCCTGGAGGCGTTCGACGTGCCGGCGCTGCTGGGCTATCCCAAGAACCTGTACGTGTTCAGCACGCTCATCCAGCAGGCGGTGCAGCCGCCCAACGGCACGCCGAACTTCGGCCTGGCCAGCGGCTATGGCGTGGCGCTGCTGGTGCTCGCGCTGGCGCTCGTGTTCGGCTATCGCCGAGCCGTCGGCGCGGCGCACCGCTTCCGAACGATAGGGGGGCGCAGCCGCCCTCCGGCGCTGGTCAAGCTCGGCCGCTGGCGGCCGCTGGCCGTCGCGCTGGTGCTGCTGTACGTGCTCGTCGCGGTGGTGCTGCCGCTGCTGATCGTGCTGTGGACCAGCTTGCTGCCCTTCTACCGCGTGCCAGACCTGGCGGCGCTGGCCAGCCTCACGCTGGCCAACTACCGGGCGCTGCTGGCGGACCCACGCATACCGGCCGCGGCCGCGCACAGCCTGGCGATCATGCTGGTGACGGCAACGGCCACCACGGCGCTGGCCTGCTGGGCCGGGTGGGTGTCCGTCCGGCGGCGTTTCACGGCCAGCTGGCTGCCGGTCGAGGCCAGCTTCCTGGTGATCGGCGTGCCGGGCGTGGTCCTCGGGCTGTCGCTGATGTACCTCTACCTGGTGCTGCCGATCCCCATCTACGGCACGGTGTGGATCATCGTCGTGGCCTACGTCACCCGCTTCCTGGCGTTCGGCGTGCGTCTGATGGATGCCTCTTTCCGCCAGCTCGATCGCGAGCTCGAGCAGGCCGGCCAGGTCGTCGGCGCGAACGGCTTCACCATCGCCCGCCGAATCGTGCTGCCGCTGATGTTCCCGGCCGTGTGGCGCGGCTGGCTGTGGGTGGCCGTGCGCTCGCTGGGCGAGGTGCCCATGGCGCTGCTGCTCGTCTCTAACGCCAACCGCACCCTGGCCGTGGCGCTGTGGCAGATCTGGACGGTGAACGCCAACTACTCGCAAGCCAGCGCGCTGGCCGTCATCCTGGCCGCCGTCTCCGTCGGCTGCATCTGGCTGCTCCGCCGCCAGGCCGGAGCCGAGCTAGCTTAGACCAAGGGCTCCCGAGCCAGCCCGTCTCACGCCGCATTCGCTTCCTCGTCGGACCCTCCACGGCCGACCAGCAGGAAGCCGGTGCCGGCCCCCTGAGTCCCGGGTCCGAGCAGCACGACCAGGCTAACCATGCATGGGCTCCCGAGGTTGCGGTGGCGAAAGCAGCTGGCTAGAGGTCAACCCTCCTCTGGGCGCAAAGTTCGACGAACGTGACCTGGTATCTCCTGAGATAGAACAGCGGTTGCGATAAACATCTAAGTGTGAATGATTAACGAAAATCGGCTACCATAGTGCCGATGAAGATCAACCTCTTCGCCCCTCTGTTGGGCACTGCCTTGCTGCTCAGCGCCTGTGGTTCGGCCGCGGCTCCGCCGGCGTCCTCGTCCGCGACGGCGCCGGGCAAACCCTCGGCAGGGGCCGCGGCCGGTAATGCCGCTTCGGCTTCAGCAGCCACCCAGGCGAAGCCCGCTGCCACCACCAGCCAACTGGTCATCGGCTCACTCGAGGAGCCGGCCAGCATGAGCCCGCTCATCGACCTGCCGCACCACTTCCCGCTGCACATCGCCCAGACGATGATGTTCGACAGCCTGATCCAGTACCTGCCGGACGGCACGATCGGACCCAAGCTGGCAACCTCCTGGACCGTCTCGCCCGACGGCAAGGAGTACACGTTCAAACTGGACCCCAAGGCCAAATGGTGGGACGGCCAGCCAGTCACCGCCGACGACGTCAAGTTCACCTTCGACACCATGAATGACGACAAATCCGGCTCCTCCAACGAGGGCGTCGACGTCGTCAGCAAGACCGAGGTCCTCGATCCGCAGACGGTCAAGATCACGATCAAGCAGCTCACGCCTTTCTTCCTGGCGCAGGGCGGCTCGCGCGGCATCGTGCCCAAGCACGTGCTGCAGGGCCAGGATGTGGCCAAGAGCGACTTCAACCGCAAGCCGATCGGCTCCGGCCCGTTCAAGTTCGTTTCGTGGCAGCAGGGCCAGGCCATCACCATGGAAGCCAACGCCGAGTACTTCCGGGGGGCGCCCAAGATCGGCCGGCTGGTCATCAAGATCCTGTCGGATCCCAACCTGCAGCTGACACAGTTGCGCAGCGGCGAGATCCAATACGCGCTGCTGGATCCCAAGGACCTGCCCGCTGCCCAGCAACTGCCGGGATTCAAGCTGTACGAGAACCCGACGCCGCGCTACTTCGACATTTCACCCAATTTCGCCAAGCAGCCCGACATGTTCGGCAACAAAGACGCCATGCTCGGCCTGCTGGCGGGGATCGACCGCCAGTCCATCGTGGACAAGGTGCTCGGGGGCCACGGCAAGGTAGTCGACTCGTTCATCGACCAGGTGTCCTGGGCCTACAACCCCGATACACCCAAGCACCCCTACGACAAGGCCAGGGCTCAGCAGCTGCTGGCGTCCGCCGGCTGGACCGGCAAAGGGAGCGACGGCATCCTGACCAGGAACGGCAAGCGCTTCTCGTTCAGCGTCGTGATCAACAACTTCGACAGCAGCCTCGTCCAGGCGCTCACGGTCGCGCAGCAGAACCTGAAGGACGTGGGCGTAGAGATGAAGCTGGACGTGGTCGAGCCCGGCATCTTCGACAGCCGCCGGTCCAAGGGCGACTTCGACGCCTTCTCGCGGGTGTGGAATCCGGTGTATGACCCCGACGAGGCCAGCCTCAACGACACCAGCGGCGCTCACGGCTACAGCAACGCCCAGATCGACGATCTGGATAAGCAGGCCCTGGCGACCACCGACCAGGCGACTCGCAAGAAGATCTACGCGCAGGAGCAGGTCATCCTGGCCAACGACCCCGCCAGACTCTGGCTGTACACCCAGAACGAGCTGCACTTCATGAGCGACAAGATTCAGGGCGTCCAGCTCCACCCCGTCAACGTCTTCTGGAACCTCAAGGACTGGAGCATCAACGCGTGAGGTGATCGCCTTCAGCCTCAGGCGGCTTTTGCAGGTGGTCGTCACCGTCGCGCTGCTGACGGTGACGACCTTCATCCTGATGCACCTGGTGCCGGGCGGGCCGGCGTTCTTTCTGATGGGCACGCCCGACCATTACACGCCCGAGCACGAAGCGGCCGTGAACCGCGTGCTCGGTATAGACCAGCCGGTCGTGTCACAGCTCGTGCTGTGGGTATACGCCTTCGTGCACGGTGACCTGGGCTGGTCGTTCTTCTACAAGGACAGCGTGGCCCACGTCATCGGCCTGCGGCTGTGGCCGACGATCGAGCTGGCTGGCCTGACGCTGCTGCTCACGATAGGCGGAGGCATCACCCTTGGGCTTTACGCCGGCGCCCACGCGGGCAGCCGGATCGACCGCTGTTTGAGCGCCGCGTCGGTGGTGGCGCTGTCGGTGCCGTCATTCTGGCTGGGGATCGCGCTGGTGTTCGTGTTCGCCGTGTGGCAGCGCTGGCTTCCTTCTTCCGGCATCGCCGCGCTGAACGAGCCGCCGTCCGTGGCCGACCATGTGCGCCACCTGGT
>Ga0209062_1005232_pt1 | contig 12766 bp, 10 predicted proteins | sample Coa_R2_2_FD_187158 | JGI IMG/M metagenome (GOLD analysis project Ga0209062, IMG submission 187158) | Surface soil microbial communities from Centralia Pennsylvania, which are recovering from an underground coalmine fire - Coalmine... | ecosystem: Environmental > Terrestrial > Soil > Unclassified... | reverse complement strand
TCATCCCGGCCACGGCAAAGGACGCGACCGTGGTGGTCTGCGATTGGCCGCCGGGAAGCAGGCTCCAGAACAGCAGCGGCGCGGGCACGGAGATCGCGGCCTGCACGAATACCGGCGGCGCGGAGGCACAATCGGTGGTGGCGCCCTGGTTATTCGCGGAGGCATCCGCGAGAGTCGAGAAGCAGTTGACGGTGGCGGCGGAGGGATCGATGGGCGTGCCACCGAAATTGTAGAAGTTGCCGTTGGTGGGGTTGATGGCCTGCTGCGCGGCGTTGTTGATGTTCGTATCGGCGCCGGCGGCCGTGCCGGCAAGCTGCGAAGCGGCCGCCAAGGCCATGGCGTTGGCCGCCTGGTTGAGCTCGCCCCGGATCAGGTACAGGCGGCCGAGATCGATGGCGAAGCCCATGAGTCCGAAGATGACGGGGACGAGGATCACCAGAAGTTGCAGCGACATCGCACCCGCCGCGCGGCGGCCCGGCTGGCGGTTACTTTGGAATCTGCTGCCCACGGGGTCCTACAAACTCCGGCTGATCGCCGCCGCCGGCCGGTGCCTTGCCCTTCTTCTTCGTGCTGTATTCCTGCATGGTAGAGGGCAGATATGCCGCCGGCATGTCGGGCAGCTTGGCTTTTTCCTGCGGGCTGAGCGGCTTGACCACATGCGGCGTCACCACGACCAGCAGCTCATCCGCCGTCTTCTGCGTGCTCCGGCTCTGGAACAGCTTGCCCAGGATCGGAATGTTGGCCAGCCCCGGTATCTTCTCGATGGTCTCGATCACTCGGTTGTCGATCAGCCCGGCGATGGCGAAGCTCTCGCCATCGCGCAGCACGACTTCGGTTTCCGCGCGGCGCTCGGTAAGGGCCGGGATGGTGAAGCCCTGGAGCGTCACGGCATTGGTGTAGTCGAGCGAGCTCACCTCCGGTGCGACCTGCAGGTCGATGGCGCCCTGCGGCGTGATGGTCGGCTGGAAATCGAGCTTCACGCCAAAGGGCTTGAACTGCACCGTGACCACAGGCGCCGTCGCCCCTCCGGTCGGCGTGGTGGTGATGGTCGGAAAGGGGAATGAACCGCCCGCCAGGAAGCTGGCTTCCTTGCCTTCGAGCACGAGCAGGTTCGGCTCCGCCAGCATCTGGAGCAGGTTTTTCTGCTGCAGCGCTTCGATGGTGGCGCCGATGTTCAGGTCCGGCCGGAAGGCAAACAGATTGAGCAGGTCCGAAAAGCTGACCGTGTTGTTGTTGACCTGCCCGCCGGTGGATTGCAGTTGGCCGAAGCGCGGCGGGGTGAACTGTTCCGTGCTGGTGGCGCCGACGAACTTGGGGTTGAGGCTGAAAAGATTGAAGCCGATCTGCGTGAGCGCCACGCGGTCCACGGCGGCGAATTTCACTTGCAGCAGGATTTGCCGCGGCTCGGGCGGTGGCGGCGGCTGCAGCAGGTTGACGACGGTATGGGCGCGTGTCTGCGCCAGCCCCGCGAGCCGCTTGGCCTCCTCCGCCGACTTCACCTGGCCCGCAAGAACGATGGTTTCACCCGTGCCCGTCACGCTGACCGGATCGCCCGCGGCGTTCTCCAGGATCTGCTGGCGGAAGTTCTCCCAGTCCGCCATGTCCTTCGAGACGTCGACGTCGTACCGGAGCGGCTCGCCGCGCGAATCCCACACGACGACCGTCGTGCGGCCGGGACCTTTCGCGGTGACCATCACTTCGCGCGGCGAAACCACGATGGCATCGGCGATCTTGGGTTCCGCGACGACGACGCGCGTGATATCGCCAGGGAAGCGCAGCAGTTCGCCGCGCCCTTCAATGAGCGCGATATTCCGTACCGCGGGCGGGCTCTGCGCGACGGTGACGGATTGGTCCGTGGACGCGGCTGGCACCGCGGGAGCGGAAGCAGACACGGACGGGGCTGGCGCAAGGTTCTGTGCCCCCGCGCGCCATGCCGCTGCCGCCCCACAGGCGGCAAGCACGGCCGCGCGCACTCTGTAATCCGCAAGTCTCATTTGAAGATTTCCTGAACGTGCTTGTCGCCGTGGTAGACATCGACGATGGCGCGGGGCTTTTCGGGTTCCTTCTTAGGTTCTTCTTTCCTGCCCGTCAGATCCTGCCAGACCTTCGGATCTTCGAGGTCGCCCTTACCGCCAACGCGGCCCTTCCGCGCCAATGCGATGCGGGCGTTGATCTGCGGATCGAGCACCTGGGTCGTCACGGGACCCGTGTCGGAGTCGGCGGAGTTATCGAGCGGATTGCGCAGCGAAAGGCTGATCTTGCCCTCATTCTTGGCGAGTTCCAATTTCTGCGCGTCGGCGGGCCGGAGCAGCAGGGTCACAACCGGCGAGCGCGGCGCGCTGCGCGCATCGGCAGCGGCCTGTGCGGAGGTGGCCTGGTGGCCCGTGGCAAGCACCCGTACGTTTTGCAGGATGGTGGAAGTGATGGCTTCCGCCATGGTGCCCGGCCGCGTGAACAGCACATCCACGCGCGAGTTCGGCTGGATCAGCCCGGCTACGCCCGAAGCGTCCGTGATGGGCACGGCGACGGCGCGGTAGCCGGGTTCGATGACCGCGGCCATCCCTTCCACGCTGTTCGCCGCCGAGAGTTTCGAGAGCAGCACCGGCTCATTGGCGCTCACCGGCACGAGCAGCACGCGATTGACCGCCTGCCGCGGATCGAGGACCACGGACTTCGGCACGGAGCGTTCGGGAAGGGCGATCAGCTTGACATCGCTCTGGCGCAGCAGCGTGCCTAGCGGCATATCGCGCGTGGCCACTACCACGCGCACCTGCTTTTCCTGCCGCGGGGCCACGGTCTGGGCGTGCAGAAGCCACACCAGCAGCGCCGCGGAGACCCATGCGCCGGCGAAGATCAGGACCTTTTTCTGCCGATCCATTCCGTCCTCGATTAGATGGCGGCAACGCCCGGCCCGGAAACAAGCCGCCCGGGCAGACACTTCCGCTGTTCTCGCAAATTGGCGATGTTCTGTTGTAACACGAACCCGATTCTTATGTTCCGCCCGGATCGAGAATGGTTACCGTTCCGTCATGGTACACGGGGCGCCAGCCGGCCTGTTCCAGCGCGGCCAGGAGCGGCGCATCATTGGGCAGAAGGGCCCGGGAAAAATGGAATTCGTTCCAGTACTTCTGCCACCCCGGCCGGACCTGTACCAGCCGGCCGTACTGCTTCAGGAATTCGGCGCCGTAGAAATCGCTGCGGCCATCGAAAAAAACCTTGCGCGCGCCGCCGGAACGGTAGATCAGATAGCCGCCGAACTTGTCCGGCGCGAAGAGCCGCCCACCGGGTGCGAGATGGTCATAGGCGGCCACGGGAAACTGGTCGGGCGGAAACCCCGCCGGGGTATACCGCAGGAGGACGAAGGCTGCCAGGGCCATGACTGGCGCGAGCGCCAGTCCGTTCAGCCGGGCGTCGATGGCGCGCAGCCGCTCCGCGTAGGCGACGAAGGGCTTCCAGGGCAAAAAGCGCGCGACCGCCGCATTCGCAATGGGCAGTGCGACGAGCGCCGCAAGCGGCAGCGCACGTGCCGAGCGCAGCGCGAGGACCGAAAAGAACATCGCCAGCAGGAAATGGTGGGTGCGGCCGAGGACGAGCGCGAGGGTGCCACCGGCGATCGCGACGATCAACGCAGCGGCGATCTGGCCGGCGCCGGCAGCATGGAAATCGAAACTCTGGAATTCGCCGATGCGGGAGAGGAGATCGGAATCCGTCAGGTAACGGTAGACGTGCCCGTAAAGCCGCCAGCCGTAAGGATTCAACAGCGGGGCGACCAGCGCTGCGAGAACCGGCACGGCGGAGCGGCTGGGTCCATCCGGCCTGCGCCGCGGCCGCAAACTGTACGCCGCGGCCACCACCGCCGCCAGAAAAAAGCTCGCATGCAGGTTGGCCCAAAGGGCGGCAATCGCCGCGACTCCCCACGCGCCGCCGCCGCGCTCGCACCACCAGACGATCGCGAGGAGCAGCAGCCACCCGATCACGTGCGGCCGCGCCAGCCAGTGAATGCTACACGTCGTGAGCAGCAGCGGAGCCATAGCGCAGGCAATCAGGAAATTACCGCCCGTCGCCCAGTGCAGGCGGAACCACATCCACACGCCGGCCGCGATGACGAGAGCGTAGAACAGTGCGACGCCGCGCAGTCCCGCCGCGCGATGGACTGCCCCGGCCGCCACGTCCGCCGCCCATTCCCAGGCGAACCACGGCTGGCCGGCTTTGGTGAAGGAATAGGGATCGGTGCGCGGCAGGCGCCCCGTGGCGAGGATGGACTCACCCGTGCGGATGTGCCAACCGGCATCCGAGTCGCGGAACAGCGTTTGATATCCCTGAAATAGGAATAGACAATAAAACAGCGTTACCGCCGCCGCGACCAGCGCGATATCGGGAAAAAGCCAGCCGATGGTTGCCCGCACAAACGGCCTAGGCCGCCGGCGTGCCGATGCTGGCCAGGTCCCCCGTGATGCTCTGGTACAGGCTGACGATCCCCGCCGACAACTGATTCACCGTGGTAATGAGTGCCAGCCCGACGGCCGCCACGATCAGAGCGTACTCGACCAGATCCTGCCCCTGCTCATCCCGAATAAACCGGACTACTGCTTGCTTCATCGTTCCTCTCCCGTTAATCCCACCGGCGCCGCCGCGGGCGCGGTCTTCGTGTTATCGATCGGCCCCACGAACAGCCGCTTGATCCCCAGCTTCCAGCGCTGCCACCGCGAATCCGAGGCATTGGCCGGCAGCGCCGCCGCGGTTCCATCCAGCCGGGATACCAGCTCCAGGTTTTTCAGCGCCGCGGTGTGGGCCTTATTATAGCCGAGCGCGATGTTCAATTCCTTGCGCGCCTCGGCGTAGTTCCCTTTTTCGATCCAGAACGCCGCCAGATTGTTGTGCGCGGTCGCCGGATCGCTCGCGGCCTGCCAGCTTTGGAGGGCCTGCACCGCATCCACATTGGCGAGCGCCAGCCCCAGATTGTTACGCGCGACCTGGGAGTTCGGATTCAAACGCAAGGCCTCGCGAAATTCCGCGGCGGCAGCTTCGAACTTTTTCTGTTCGAGCAGATTATAGCCGAGGTTGTTGTGGAGGGAATCGCGTTCGGGGGCGAGCTCGATGGCCTTACGGTGCGCCGGCTCACCGGCTTGCCAATCGCCGGTTTCGTCCCGGAGGATGCCGGCCCAGGAATAGAACTCCGGCGCGGTTTGCGGGTGCGCGCCAAGGAACGCGTCCAGGCTGGCGATGGCCTCGGCCCGCCGGTCCATGTCGCGCAGCGCCCGCACCAGCGCCAGCTCGACTTCGCCGGAAGCGGGGAAGCGCGCCGCGGCCAGCCGGCAGATCTCCAGGGAGATCTCCGGATAGCCGCGCTGGCGGTAGGCGCTAGCCAGTTCCAGTCGAGCCGCGGCGTCATCCGGCTCGGCCGCGGTGCGGTCGCGCAGAACCTTCAGTTCGTAATCGCCATTACCGGCATCGGAGGCATTGCGGATCTGCCGCTCCCACGCGGTGGTGGTCGGCGCCGGGAGCGTGGGCACAGGCTGCGCGTGCGCTTCGCGCCGCTCGTGGACACACGAAGCGCCCAGGAGACCGAGCATTGCCACCAGCAGCCGCTTCCACATCGCTCAATCCAGCTTTTCGAACACCAGCTCGTCCCCTACCGCGGTGCCGGTCGAAGCCACCGTGCCGGCCGGCAGCTCCAGCACCGAATGCGCCAGCAGACATGCCGACATCCGCCACGCCGGAACGGCATGACGCACCTTCCTGACCTTCTTTCGTTTATCGAGATAGATCAGATCGATCGGAAACTTCATAAAGAAAGTATGGACGGACTCGCAGGGCACGATCCACAGCCCTTCGCCCGGCTCCAGCCGCTCGTGTTTCAGCAGACCCGTGCGCCGCGTGGAGCTGGTATCGGCGACGTCGGCGGCCTGTGCCAGAACGGTCTGGCGGGTCTGATTCCGCACCTTGATTTTCAATTTTGTTGACTATAACACGATACGAGAGGGCAGGTTGCTGCTCAGGGAAACAGTTGGTACCGCCGGTCGGATTGGCGTATTACGGCAAAGGAGATTGGGGGCCGGTTCGTTTAGGCGCCTGTTTCACGTCCGTTCACGACCCACACTGGCAGACGAAGCCCGGATAGTACCACGTGGCGGTGGGCCGCGCCTCGAGAAACTTCCCTCATTCTTGGGAATTTAGGCTACACTGAAGCATTCCGCCGCGTCTGGGGAAGGATACTGCTCGTGAGCCCTCGGTGTACCAACTGCATTCGCTTCGTTGCTATCGCGGTGGCAGGACTGGCCCTGTCTCTGCCATCGGCGCGCGCCCAGACGACTACGGGCGCCACCTTTGGCAACGTGATCCGGTTGACCGGCGGCACGCCCTCCGATATCGTCCTCGATGAAGCCCGCCACCAGCTTTATCTCATCAACAACACCACCAGCCAGGTCGGCATTTACGATTACTCCGCCGGGCAGATCACCGGCAGCATTGCGGTGGGCAAGAGCCCGGTGGCCGGGGCGATCTCGATGGACGGCGCGTGGCTTTACGTCACCAGCGGCGCGACTCCCACGCAGACGGCCAGCGGATCGCCGCTGCTGAACATCATCGATCTTTCCCAGAACCGGCTGGTCAAAACCGTAGTCCTGCCCTCGATTCCGCAAGGCGTCGAGGTCGGCAACGACGGCCGCGTGCTGATCGCCATGCTCGGCAGCGGCGTCGTCTCCGGGGTACCGCAAAACACTCTGGCGATCTTCGACCCCACCCTCACCACCGGACAGCAGTTGCTCCCCGTCACCGTGCCGGCTCTGCCTTCGACGCCTGCTCCCCTGCCCACCACTACCTTCGCGCGCCCGTCCAAGATCTTCACCGGAGCGCTGCTGCGGACGCCGGACGGCCAGTACATCGTAGGCGTCATTCCGCCGACCAATTCGAGCACCTACATCTTCGTGTATGAGGTCGCTTCCGGCGTGGTGCTCCGCAACCGCACCGTGGCAGGCGCGTCGTCGGTGCTCTCCATGGCGCCGGACGGGTCGAAGTTCATGGCGGGCATGGCCATGTACGACATCACCACGCTCGACGTGATCGCGCAGGAGAACAACGCCAACGCGCCGTTCCCTTTCACGGGCGCGTTCAACACGCAGCAGAACGTCGGCGGCAGCGTCTTTTCGCCGGACGGTTCCACCCTATACGCCGCTTTCAACACCGCCGCGAATACCACACCGCCGCCGCCGCCGCTGGCCAGCACGCTGCTGGTGAATGATCCCTCGAACCTCGCAATCAAGCTCGGGATCAAGCTGCCGGAAAGCATCGTGTCCAAGATGGTGATGCTCTCCGACGGTTCGCAGGCGTGGGGCTTGTCCGATTCCGGCATCCTGCATCTGCCGCTGGGACAGCTTTACGATTACCCGATCATCGCGCCCGAAACCACGCAGGTCTTCCTGGCCAATGACGATTGCAACCGCGGCATCGCGAGCGGAACGTTGAAGGTCAATAATCTCGGCAAAGGACGCATGACGTTCAGCGTGGTCAATCCCGGAACCGCCGCGGTCGTCTACCAACAATCGAGCGGCCTGGCCCCGGCCAGCATCACTTTCACCATGGAGCCCGGCCGCTCCGGCGTGGTGCGGCTGCCTGGCACCAATCTCTGGACCGGCGCCGGCACGCAGCAGGGCACCGCCATCAATGTCACATTGTCCTCGCCCGAAGCCATCAACATTCCGCCCACCATCCGGCTCTACATGAACTACCGCGGGCCGGACCAGCGCGGCATGATCTTCCCGATCCCCACCGGCCCTAACGGCGAAGGCTTGCAGGATATCGTGCTGGACGAGCCGCGCAACCGGCTCTACATCACCAACTCCGCGTACAACCGCATCGAGGTTTTCGACACCGTCAACCAGGTGTTCCTCAACCCGATTCCGGTGGGCCAGATGCCGCACCAGATGGCGATGTCGACCGACAGCAGCCGGCTTTACGTCGGCAACACCGGCGGGGAGTCCATCAGCATTGTCGATCTGAATTTGGGGCAGGTCGTGGACACGGTGCAGTTCCCGCCCATCCCGCGGCAGGGCAATAGCACCGTGATCAGCCCGCGCGCCATGGCGATGGGCCTGTTCGGCCTGCAATTCATCATGTCGGACGGTTCGCAGTGGGCGGTGCAGAACGGCGACCAGGCCACGGTGCGCCCGGCCGACACGGTGACGCCGGTGAAGTTCGCGACGGGCCCGACCGGTTACGTCGGGATGCTCGCCACGCCGGACAACCAGTTCATCGTCACCCTCAACGGCGGCGGCCTGGCGTACCTTTATGATGGCACGCAAGACACCTACGTCGGCTCGCGGCAGTTGATCACCGGCACGATCGAGGGGTATTACGGCGTGCTCGGCGCCGGACCGGCCGGCTCGTTCCTGCTGACCGACGGTTTGATCATGAACTCCTCGCTGGTAGTCGTCGGCGGCTCGGCGCAGCCCGGGGCGACGCAAATCACCATCACGCCCGGGGGACCCGGGATCGGCGGCATTACGACGACGGTGATCAACACCGGCAACCGCAACGTCGCGGCCGTGGCCCCGATGGGCGGCACGGCGTTTCTGCGCCTGACCACTCCCGTTCGACAGAGCATCACCACGGCGACGAAAGACGATCCGCGCACCACGCTGGAGCTGGTGGATCTGACCACGGGCGAAGATACGCTTGCCGCTATCGTCCCCGAAAATCCTCCAAGCGAAGTTTTCGGCACCGCGCGCGCGAACGTCAGCCCGCGCTCGATGGTGGTGAATTCGGCCGGCACGGTGGCTTACGCGATCACGCTTTCCGGTCTGAGCGTTATCCCGCTGCCCGCGGCCGGCGGCGACCCCGCGCCGGCGATTGCGGGCGGCGCCGCCGGCATCGTCAATGCGGCCGATGGCTCGGCCAACATCAAGCCCGGCTCGTTCATCACCATCACCGGCGCGAACCTGGCCGCCACCGCGGTCGCGCAGACCACGCCGCCTCCGAACGTGCTGGGCGGTTCCTGCGTCACCTTCGGCGACGTTGCTCTGCCGCTGCTTTCGACGTCCCCGGGACAGATCCAGGCGCAGATTCCCGACACACTGCCCGCCGGCACGCAGGTCGTACAGGTGCGGTCGCTCGCGACCGCGCAGGACAGCGCGCCCGTGATGATTACGGTGAAGGGGAATTAGCCTGCCTACGCCCGTCGCGGTTCGCCAAGCCACGGTCGCGGACCTGGATCTGATCGTCCCGCTGTTCGACGCCTACCGCCAGTTCTACCGGCAGCCAAGCGACCCGGATGGGGCGCGCCGGTTTCTCCTGGACCGATTCCGCTACAACCAGTCCCTCATCTTCCTGGCCTTGCTGGATTCGGCGGCCGCCGGCTTCACACAGCTCTACCCGAGCTTCAGCTCCGGCTCCATGGCGCCGATCCTGATTCTGAACGATCTGTTCGTAGCTCCCGAAGGCCGGCGCCACGGCATCGGAACCGCGCTGCTCGATGCCGCTGCCGATTACGGGCGGCGCGTCGGGCGGTTCGGCTCGTGCTCTCGACGGAAACGACCAACACCACCGCACAGTCGGTGTATGAGCGGCACGGCTGGAAACGCGACACCATCTTCTGGACGTATCAACTGACGCTCTGAGTCTGCGCTGGCTGACCGCTCAACTCTTACCTGTTTCAAGGATCTTAAGCACTTTTTCCTCATCCGCGGGGCTCAGTTTACCGAGGAAGACCTGGCGCACAATGCCGCTGGCGTCCACGATAAGAATTGTGGGCGTGCCGGCCAGATCTGCAAATCCGGACGGCACATCGTAAATACCGCTGACGACCAAGGCCTTGCGCTCCAGGAAGCCGGTCATATCCGTCCGCGTGTCGCGTGTGAGGACTACAAGCGAGAAGCCCGGAGATTCTCGGTCGCGCAATTGAGCGATCCTGCGGTAGAAGGGGACGCTCTCCTCGCAAAAGTGGCAGTGGGAACTGATGAAGAGGACTGCGCTTGTTGGACTTTGATCCCATCGCTGCCCGTCGAGCACCAGCTTCTTCCCGACGAGCAGGTTTGGTTGCAGCTGACGTCCTGCCGGGTGGTATGTAAGGCGGTTTTCGACCAATACGCCGCCACTCAGCAAGCAGAGACCTATCAGACAAATGTATGCCGCACGTTCAAGGTGCGTCATGGTTCTTTCACATGGGTATCGCCTGCGGCCTGACTTGGCTCAATTCTGGACCGGCACCCTGTTTGCGTGGTCAACTACAAGATAGTCTATTGGGACTACCGCACGGACAACTTGCAGACCGAGTTGCGTCCGAGCGGCGGTAATGATGTCAGTATCTCTTCCGGGCTTGGCACTGGATGGCTCCCACTGCAGTTCAAGGTCATACTCCCCCAATAACCCTGTCATATCTACTACGGGGACGCCCAAATAGATGGACATGTAATCGGCGATCCTGGCTACCCCAATCCTGGTTCCGGTGAGGTGGCCCGGCGTTGTCCTGATTGTTACGCGCTCATCGGGCCGAGCCATGCGCAGCTTTGGCGGGGTGTTACCAAGTTTCAGCGCGTAGACGGGCGTTTCCTTACTGTAGAAGTGAACCTGCAGCCCAAACCTCTCCGTCAGCAGGTTCCGAAGCATGAGCCTGACATCCTCTATCTTAGTCCCTTCCGGGTACTTCGCGATGATCTCGTAGCGCTCCGAATCGAGCCAGGCCGGGCCCGATATCTGGTCATATTTTTTCTTGTAAGCCTCCATGAGGAGGCCCTTGAGAGTGAGGTCGTATGTGGCTTTGCCAGAGAAGTAATGCGCTCCTGCCAGAGTGCCGCCCCCTTCCAGCGGCTTGCCTAGCTTAACTGACGCGACCTCAAACCTCGGACTCTTCGCATCCTGCAGGTCCGCGCGCGCAAGAGCGTACACTGACGATGCCAAAGCGACTGCGACAGCTACTGGGCGGGGGCGATGCATGGTGGCGGCTACTCCTCCACCTCCTTAGCTCGTAGACTAATGCGGTAGGGAATCTCCGTCAATGTACCACCGGACAGGCCGGAAGGGCTGGCCTAATGTCCTTCATTGCCGCAGCCCCCCGGGGGGCATCAACACTGCCGGCTCCGCCGTAGCCGCGGCAGTTGATCACCGGAATTAACCTGCCCACCCCGTTGCGGTTCGCCAGGCCACGGTCGCGGACCTGGATCTCATCGTTCCGCTGTTCGAGGCCTACCGCCAGTTCTACCGCCAGCCGGGCGATCTGGGGGGAGCGCGCCGGTTTCTCCTGGACCGATTCCGCTACAACCAGTCCGTCATCTTCCTGGCATTCCTGGATTCGGCGGCCGCCGGCTTCACACAGCTCTACCCGAGCTTCAGCTCCGGCTCCATGGCGCCGATCCTGATTCTGAACGATCTGTTCGTAGCTCCCGAAGGCCGGCGCCACGGCATCGGAACCGCGCTGCTCGATGCCGCTGCCGATTACGGACGGCGCGTCGGGGCGGTGCGGCTCGTGCTCTCGACGGAGACGACCAACACCACCGCACAGTCGGTGCATGAGCGGCACGGCTGGAAGCGAGAAACCGTGTTCCGGACATATCAACTGGCGCTGTGAGGCTCGGCCAAAGTACACGTGGAATTCGCGTATCAGCGCTGATCGCGCCCCCCATCCGCTGGCGTTTGATGCATATCGCAAAGAGGGCGGCATCCCCGAGGACCGGTCCTACGGCGAATTCTCGAGAACGCTGGATTGCTTTAGCCGAAAACACACGCTCTGCAATAGAAAACGGCGCCGGAGGATCACTCCCCCGGCGCCGTTCTCCGCCTGTCATTGCAGGCGTTCAGTGCTTGCCCGTCTTCAGCTTCTCGCGCTGCTCCTTGAGCACCGCTTTGCGGCTGAGCTTGATCTTGTTGCCTTCGAGCGCCAGCACCTTCACCAGGATCTGATCGCCTTCCTTCAGCTCGTCACGCACGTCGCGGATGCGGTTCTCGGCGATCTCGCTGATGTGCAGCAGACCGTCGGTGCCGGGGAAGATCTCGACGAAAGCCCCGAAATCCACCAGCCGCACCACTTTGCCGAGATACGTCTTGCCCACCTCCGCCGTGGCCGTGAGGTCGGAAATGATCTGGATGGCCTTGTTGGCCGACGCTTCGTCCGCCGAGGCCACGTGCACCGTGCCGTCGTCCTCGACGTCAATCTTCACGCCGGTCTGCTCGATGATCCCGCGGATCACCTTGCCGCCGGGCCCGATGACGTCGCGAATCTTATCGACCGGGATGTGCAGCGTGTAGATGCGCGGCGCGTACTGCGAGATGGCGGTGCTCGGCGCCGGCATCGCCTGGTACATCTTGTCGAGGATGAACAGACGGCCACGGCGCGCCTGCTCGAGCGCCTCCTTCATGATCTGGACCGTCACGCGCGGGACCTTAATATCCATCTGCAGACCCGTGATGCCCTCACGAGTGCCCGCGACCTTGAAGTCCATGTCCCCGTAGTGATCTTCGGCTCCGGCGATGTCCGTGAGGATGGCGTACTTGTCGCCCTCCATCACCAGACCCATCGCCACGCCGCCCACATGCGCCGCCAGCGGCACGCCCGCATCCATCAGGGAAAGCGAAGCGCCGCAGACCGTCGCCATGGAGCTCGATCCGTTCGATTCCAGGATGTCGCTCACCACGCGCAGCGTGTACGGGAAGGCCTCTTCGTCCGGAATCAGCGCGGAAAGCGACCGCTCCGCGAGCGCGCCGTGGCCGATTTCGCGCCGCCCCGGCCCGCGCATGAAGCCCACTTCGCCGACGCTGAACGGCGGGAAGTTGTAAT
>Ga0209062_1005230_pt1 | contig 12768 bp, 8 predicted proteins | sample Coa_R2_2_FD_187158 | JGI IMG/M metagenome (GOLD analysis project Ga0209062, IMG submission 187158) | Surface soil microbial communities from Centralia Pennsylvania, which are recovering from an underground coalmine fire - Coalmine... | ecosystem: Environmental > Terrestrial > Soil > Unclassified ... | reverse complement strand
ATGTCACCGCGGGCCCGAATCCCAATATGCTGAGCCTGAACGTCACCGCCGCCGGCCAGCGTTTTTCCAACTACATCATCGCGCGCAGCGCCCCCGCGATCGCTTCCGGCGGGATTCAGCCCTGGGCCTACGCCGATTCCGGCACGCCCGTCGCGCCCGGCTCTTATGCGGCGATCACCGGAACCGCGCTCGCCGATTCCGATATCCAGTTCGGCGGCGCGCCCCCGTACGCCATGTTCCTCGAATGCACGGATGCCGGCGGCGTTTGCAACGTGTCCTTCGATGTGCCTTCCGCCGGCTTGAGCCTGCCCGCGCGCATTGTGGGCGTCAGCCCGACTGAGATCGACGTCCAGGTCCCCTGGGAGCTCAAAGGCCAGTCCTCGGCGCAGGTGAAGGTCATCATGAACGGGTACGAATTCAGCAACGTCGTGACCGTGCCGCTCGCCGACTATTCGCCTGCTTTCCTGAACGCCGCCGCGGACGCCATGGACGCCTCCGGCAAGGTCATCACCGCCACCAATCCCGCCAAACAGGGGCAAACCATCCAATTGATCGTAAGCGGCCTCGGCCCTGTGAACAACAACCCCGGCGACGGCAATCCGGCCGGCGCCAATGCCACCACGCTCCAGCAGCCGCAAGTCACGATCGGCGGTCAGAACGCCACCGTGACCGCCAGCCAGCTCCGTCCCGGCAGCGCCGGCAACTATCTCGTCACCGTGACCGTTCCCACCGGCATCACGCCCGGCGCGTCCGTCCCCATCACCATCTCGATCGGCGGGTTGACCTCCAAACAGGCCACGATTCCCGTACAGTAGCGCAGTGGGCGGTGCAGCCCTGTATTTTCTCGGCGTCTCGGCGGTTCATTAATTACCGATCCAGCGCCCACGCGCTACTCTGAATCGCGCCCATAATGAAGCATGACCACGGGGCCGGCCTATATCCCCCTCTCCCTGCTGGTCGTCTTTGCTTCCGCCAAGCTACTGGCCGAGCTCTTCGAGCGCTTCGGCCAGCCCGGCATTGTCGGCGAAATCCTCGCGGGCATTCTGATCGGACCCTACGTGCTCGGCTGGATGGCGCCTAACGATTTCCTGCGCTTCCTCTCCGAGCTCGGCATCATGTTCCTCCTCTTCCGCGTCGGCCTGGACATCCGCGCCTCCAGTTTGATCCGCGTCGGAGGCGCCGCGTTCTCGGTCGCGGTCGCCGGAGTCGTTCTCCCGTTCTTCTTCGGCTGGGGCATCTCCGCCATTTTCGGCTCGCCCCGCATCGAGGGCATCTTTACGGGCGCCGCGATGGTCGCCACCTCGGTCGGCATCACCGCGCAGGTCCTCGCCGCGCGCGGCCTCCTGCACACCCGCGCGGCCCGTGTCATTCTGGCCGCGGCGGTGGCCGATGACGTCCTCGGCCTCATCGTGCTCGCCCTCGTCAGCGACATCGCCCGCGGCTCCGTCCATTACATCGATCTCCTCCTCACCGGCGCCCTCGCGCTCGGTTTCGCCTTCTTCATCGCCCGCTTCGGATCGCACGCCTTCCACCGCGTGATCCCGCGGGTGCGCGCCTCACTCGCGCTGGCCGAAGGCGAATTCGCCCTTGCCATGACGCTGCTCTTCGCGCTCTCGCTGCTCGCCGTCTATGCCGGAGTCGCCGCGATCGTCGGCGCATTCCTGGCCGGCATGGCTCTCTCGGAAACCGTCGACCGCCGCGTCGCCGAGCTCACCAACGGTGTCGCCGAATTGCTGGTGCCGTTCTTTCTGGCAGGCATCGGACTCCACTTCGACCCGACCCCCTTCCGCGAGCCCGCGACGTTCGCACTCGGCGTCGCGATCATCCTGGCCGCGATTGTCTCCAAATGCATCGCCTGCGGCGCCGCCGCGGGGCTGCGCTTCGGCCGCGCCGATGCCATCCGCATCGGCGTCGGCATGATCCCTCGCGGTGAAGTCGGCATGGTGGTCGCGCAGATCGGCCTGAACATGCACGTCATGTCCTCGGCCGTCTACGGCGTGATCGTCGCGATGTCGGTCGCCACGACCGTGATTGCACCGCCTCTCCTCAAGATTGCCTTCCGCGGTCCGCACCCCGCGCCCGAGTCCGAGGAAGAGATGATGCGCCTCGGCTGATCCGCCGCAGGCCCCCGCAACGGCCCCCAATCCCCAACCCCCGATCCCCAATCCCGTTACAATACCCCTTCATGCCGAAATACGTCCGCTACCGAACCGACAGCTCCACCTCGTACGGAATCCTCGAAGGCGACCGCGTCCGCGAGATCACCGGCAGCCCCGTGGCCGAACACGCCGAGACCCCGACCGCGCACGCGCTCTCCGCCGTCCGGCTGCTTGCCCCGATCGTCCCCGGCAAGATTCTCGCGGTCGGCTTGAATTACAAGAGCCATCTCGGCGGACGTCCGCAGCCCGCGCACCCCGAGATGTTCTACAAGCCCACCAGTGCACTCACGGACCCCGGCGCGCCCATTGTCATCCCGCGCGACGCCACGGACGTCCACTACGAAGGCGAGCTGGTCGTCGTCATCGGCAAGCCCGCCCGAAATGTCACGCCGGCCGAGGCTCGCGCCGCCATCTTCGGGGTGACTTGCGGCAACGACGTGAGCGAGCGCAACTGGCAGCACGGCTCCGGCAAGGACCTGCAGTGGTGGCGCGCCAAGGGCTCCGACACCTTCGCACCGCTCGGCCCGGCCATCTCGACCGATGCCGATTACAGCCGCCTCCTGCTCCAGACGCGGCTCAACGGCGAGATCGTGCAGAGCCAGTACACCTCGGACCTGATCTTCGATTGCCCCGCGATTGTGAGTTGGGTCAGCCAGTGGGTCACGCTGTATCCCGGCGACATCATTTACACCGGCACCCCCGGCAGCACGCGCAAGCTCGCGCCCGGCGACCGCGTCGAGGTGGAAATCGAATCGATTGGGACGCTTTCGAACCCTGTCGCCGCTGCGGAATGAGAACACCACGGGCGCGGGAGCAGCACTGCGCCCGCGCCTGTACGGCCGGCCATACGCCTGGCCATGGCCGTCCCGTACACTCCATCACTTACACCCCTACCAGTTCCCGCGCCTTCTCCTTCTCGACAACGGATTTCGGCGCATTCACGGCGCGCAGGTGGAACAGCCCCCACACCGCAGCCGCCACCAGGGGCAGCACGCCGATCACGATGAACACCGTATCCGGCATCATCCGCAGCCACAGGAGGTTGTGCACCGCCGGCCTCTGGTAGAATTCGAGCGACCGCGCGGACCAGAACCCGTGATTGAAGCTCTCGATCGCCTGCATCACCCCGATCGGAACCAGCGTGATCATCACCATCCCCATCAGCCCGGCGTTCAATCCCCAGAAGCTCACCATCAGCCACTTCTCCTTCCACGCCCGCGGCTCGACCACGTTCCGCAGCGAGAACAGCGCCAGCGCAATGGCGAGCATGCCGTACACTCCCATCAGCGCCCCGTGGCCGTGCGCCGCCGTCAGGAACGACCCGTGCTGGAAGTAGCTCACGAACGGCAGATTGATGAGGAATCCCAGCACGCCCGCCCCGAACAGGTTCCAGAACGCCGTCGCCACCAGGAACCAGAACGACGCCGCATACGGAAATTCCGCGCCGCCCTCGCGAATGGTCTTGTACTGCCCGTAGGCTTCGACCATCAGGAGCGAAAGCGGCACCACCTCCAGCGCGGAAAACACCGCGCCCAGCGCCATCCACGCTTCCGGCGCGCCAATCCAGTAATAGTGGTGCCCCGTCCCGATGATCCCGCTGCCCAGCAGAATGATGAGCTGGAAGTAAGTGGCCCGCAGCGTCGAGTGCGCCGTGACCAGCCCCAGCCGCACCATCAGGAAGCCGATCACCACCACCGCGAACACCTCGAACATCCCTTCCACCCACAGATGGATCAGCCACCACCGCCAGTAATCCGCCATGGTGATGTGGCTGCCGCGGTTCACGAACAGCGCGAAGCAGTAGAACACCGGGATGGCCGTGGCCGAATACAGCAGCAGGTGCGTCAGCCCGCCGCGGTCGCTCTCCGCCTTCAGGGCCGCACGCAGCCCGCGCGCCACGATGAACAGCCAGATCCCCATTCCCGCGATCAGCAGCAGCATCCATAGCCGCCCCAGCTCCAGGTATTCCCAGCCCTGCGTGCCCAGCCACCACCACGCCTTGCCGAGCAGACCTTTGATCGAAAGATACTCGCCCGCGAGACTGCCTACCACGACGACTACCAGCGCGCCGAACAGAATATTCACCAGCGGCCGCTGCCCTTTCGGCTCCCGTCCGCTCACCAGCGGCGCGATGAAGATCCCCATGCCGAGCCACGCCGTCGCGATCCAGAAGATCGCCAGTTGCAGGTGCCAGGTCCGCGCGATATTGAACGGCAGATACTGCGAGAGCGGGAATCCGAAGAAGCTCGCCCCGTCCGCGTAATCGTGCGCCATCTTCCCGCCGAGCAGGCACTGCACCAGGAACAGCGCCAGCGCCACCACGAAGTATTTCGCCGTCGCACGTTGCGAAGGCGTCAGCGTCATCTTCTGCAGCTCGAACCGGTAACCCGGATTGGGCGCGTCCTCGGCCGAAAGGCGATAGCGGTGCTGGAAATAAAGGATCAGTGCCAGAAAAAAGATCAGCCCCGCCACGCTCGCCGCCGACCACATCATTGCCCCCGCGGTCACCGTGTTCCCAGCTGCCGGATCGTATGGCCAGTTATTCGTGTACGAATGCGCCGCCTCCGGCCGCTTTGCCACGCTGAGCCACGCCGTCCACGTCACGAATGCCGCGAGCTGCCTCGTGGCCGCCAGCTCCCGCGCCGGGTCGCCGCCGCCTTCCGCCACCGGCAGCAGCGCGCCCTTCGGCAGCGCCCGCTCGAGCTGCCCTTCCGCGAACAGCTTGCGGTACCGCTCGACGATCGCGTTCCATCCGGCCACCTGACCCGCCGTGAACTGCAGTGTGCCATCGGAATACCGGTTCACCCGCAGCTCCGCCGCGATTTCGGCGTCGGCCGCCGCTTTCTGCCCGACCGAAAACCCGTCGTAGCCCGCCGGCCGCATGGCCTCCACCATCCAGTGCAGGGCCTCCGCGGTGTAATCCGGCCCCAGGTACGCGCCATGCCCCAGCACCGTCCCGTAATCCATGAGGCCGCGCTTGCGGAACAGGTCCTGTCCATCCTGAATATCCGACGCGGTGAATAGCGTTGCGCCGTCCGGCCCGACGACCCGGTCCGGGATCGGCGCCCGGCTCCGGTACATCATGACGCCGCCCACGATCATCACCGTGAAGCCGAAGAGCAGCGTCAGCAATAATCCGTGTTTCCATAATCCCGATCTCGGTTCGCTCATGAGATCAGGTTAAAAAGGTCCTGTTTGTCTCGATATGACTTCGGTCACAACCTGCCGTACAATTCCGCCATCTCGCGCAGCCGCGGGGCATCCGCGGCGGCGGCCGGCCCGGTCATCCGCCATCGCCAGTTGCCGCGCGCGACGGACGGGATATTCATCCGGCCCTCCGAGCCCAGCCCGAGCACGTCCTGCATCGGGAAAATCTCGATATCCGCCACCGATTTCATCAACTCCCGAATCATCACCCAATGAATCGGCGCCTCATCCCCGACCCCCAAGTATGCCCTGGCCTTCGCCTTCTCCTCCCGGACATCCTCTGCCGTCCGCGTGCTATCCCCGCCCTCGCTGCGCCACCACCCCACGACCGTATCGTTATCATGCGTCCCGGTGTACGCCACGAGGTTCCGCGGATAGTTGTGCGGCTGAAACGTGGGCGCCTGGGGATCTTTCCCGAACGCGAACTGCAGGATCGCCATCCCGGGAAACCCGAACTCCTCCCGGATCGCCTCGACCTCCGGCGTGATCACCCCCAGGTTCTCCGCCACAATGGGCAGCGGCCCCAGTTCGGCCTTCATCGCGCGGAAGAACTCCGCCCCCGGACCTTTCACCCAGCGGCCATTCACGGCCGTCTCCTCCCCCGCCGGCACCTCCCAGTACGCTTCGAAGCCGCGGAAATGATCGACCCGCACCAGGTCGAACATCTCAAAGGAGGCCCGCATCCGCTCCTTCCACCACCGGTACCCGTCCTCCCGCATCCGGTCCCAGCGGTAAATCGGATTCCCCCATAACTGCCCCGTGGCGCTGAAATAGTCCGGGGGCACGCCCGCAACGGCATCGAAGCGGAACAGCTCCGGCCGCGCCCAGACGTCCGCGCTGTCCTTCGCCACATAGATCGGCAGATCGCCCATCAACCGGATGCCGCGGTCGTTCGCGTGCCGCTTCAGCGCCCGCCACTGCCGGAAGAACTCCCCCTGCAGCCACGTCTGAAACTCCACCTCCTCGTGATTCGCCTGGAGCCGCGCATCCCAGTCCCACCACGGCTTGCCTCCGTTCGCCACCTTCAGCGCCATGAAGCGGGCGAACTCCGGCAGCCACGGAAAGTCGTCGCTCCCGGCCCGCCCCCGTTCGCGGCACCAGCGCTCGCGGAGCGCCGCCATCTTCCGGGGCACGACTGCCTCGAACTCTACGCGCGCGCCGCTCCCCGATCCCCCACCCTCAACCCCCGGTCCCCCGATCAGCATCGGGTTCCCGGCAAACGCCGAAAACAACTGGTACGGCGACTCCCCATATCCCACTGGCCCGAGCGGCAGGACCTGCCAGACCCGCTGCCCTGCCTCCGCCAGCCAGTCCGCGAACCGGTACGCTTCGTCGCCCAGATCTCCGATGCTGCCCCCCGGCAGCGACGTCGGATGCAGCAGAATACCGCTGGCCCTCTCCATGCCCCCACCCTAACGCACGGCCGCCACGCAATTCCGTGGGGCTCCGCACGCCCGGGCGTGAAATTTCCCGGAGAGCAAACCCTATCCCGCCGCACTATATGCCTAAACCGTGCGTCTTCTGGTGCCTCTGGCGGCCTGCGCCTGCGCGCTCGCCCTCGCCCAGCCCCCCGACCCCGCTTACGCCCCTCTGGCCCGCGCCTACGAACTGCTTCGTAGCAAATCGTACGACGCCGCCGTTGCCGCCTTCCAGCAAGCCATCGCCGCCGCCCCCGCCCGCGCCGATATCCGCAAGGATCTCGCCTACACGTACCTCAAGACCGGCGAAAACTCGCTCGCCCTCGAACAGTTCCGCGAGGCCATGCGCCTCGATCCCGCCGATACCCAAGTCGCCCTCGAATTCGCTTTCCTCGCCAACGAGCAGAAGGATGTCCGCTCCAGCGTCACGGAAGCACGCCGCATCTTCGACCGAATCCGCCGGACCGGCAACCCCGTCGCCGAACAGGCCTTCCACAATATCGATGACCCGCTCGCCGCCGGCATCGACCGATGGCTGCACGCGATTGCTCTCGGCTCCGATAACTTCAGCGCCCATTACGAGCTCGCCACCCTCGCCGAGCAGCGGGACCAGCCGGCCCTCGCCGCCGAGCACTACGAGAAGGCCTGGCGGCTGCTGCCGGCGCGCCGTTCCGTGCTGGTCGACCTCGGCCGCGTCTGGCAGGCCATGGGCCTCACCGAAGCCGCCAACGCCGCCCTTCTGGCCGCCTCTCGCGGCGGCGAGCCCCGCGCCGCCGAAATGGCGCGCGAGCTCCTCCCCGACCGCTATCCCTACGTCTCGGAATTCCGCCGCGCCCTCGCGTTCGACCCGGCGAATGCCGAGCTCCGCCGGGAACTGGCGTATCTCCTGCTGCGCATGAACCAGCAGACCGAGGCGGAAGCCGAATTCCGCATCCTGGCCGATACCGACGCCTCCGACCTCCTCTCGGCCACGCAGCTCGCCTTCCTGCTCTACGGCCGCGGCGAGCGCGCCGCCGCGCAACCGCTGTTCGACCGCGTTCTGGCCGGCGACGACGAAGAGCTCGCCAACCGCGTCCGTGCCGTTCTCCGCATGCCCTAGGTCCTGAAGCCCCGCGCCGATGCCGCTCCGCCCTCCAGCCCCGACGCCAAAATCATGGCCGAGCGCAGCATCAAGGCCGGCTACCTGAAGGACGCCCTCAAGTACCTCGAAATCGCGCACGAAGCCGACCCCGGCGATTTCGGCATCATGCTGAAGCTCGGCTGGACGTTCAACATCCTCCACCAGGACCGCCAGGCGTTCGAATGGTTCAGCCTCGCCCGCCAGAGCCCCGACCCGCAGATCGCCGCCGAGGCCGCCCGTGCCTGGCAAAACCTCCGCCCTGAAACCCAGCGCTTCCGCACGACGTTCTGGCTCTATCCCCTATATTCGACACGATGGAGCGATTTCTTCAGCTACGCGCAGCTCAAGACCGAGCTCAACACCGGCAGCTTCGTTCGACCCTACGTCAGTCTCCGCCTCGCCGGCGATTCCGGCGTGTTCCTGCCCCAGGCGCTTTCCGAGCAGTCCGTGATCCTTGCCGCCGGCCTCACCACCCGCGTCTGGCACGGCGCGCGCGGCTGGTTCGAGGCAGGCGAATCCCTCGGCTATCTCTCGCATCACGCGCTCCCCGATTACCGCGGCGGCCTCGCCTTGAACCGCAAGCTCGCCGCCTTCGCCGATACCTCGCTCGATGCCCTTTATGTCTCGCGCTTCGACCGCGATTTCCTCATCTATAGCCAGTCCCGGATCGGCCGCATCGCCGGCCCCTTCCAGTTCTACTGGAACGCCAACCTCACCTTCGATGCCAAATCGCAATACTGGGCCAATTTCGCCGAAACAGGTCCCGGAGTTCGATATGTCCTCGCCCCGTCCTCTTACCTCACCCTCAACCTCCTCCGCGGCGTCTACCTCATCAACGAGTTCAACCCCCGCCGCCCCAACTTCACGGACCTTCGCGCGGGTTTCTGGTATGCGTTCACGCATTGAACCACAAACCGCAGAGACACAGAGAGCGCGGAGGAGACGCAGAGAAGATCTCTTCTCCTCTCTGTGTGTCCTCTGCGTCCTCTGCGTCTCTGCGGTTAGACCTGTCCCCCTGCTCGCCGCGCCCCCGTACTTCTCCGTCCTCTCCGAAGACCCCGGCGCCTGGCCCGCCATCCTCTCCTCCATCGGCCTCCAGGCCCGCCCCGCCGGCCTCGCGCGCGTCTTCGTTGCCCGCGCCGGCGCGCCCGCTTCCGCCGAATGGACTGCACGGGTGGCAGGCGGCGATATCCTCATCCTCGAGGGCGAATCGTCGCTCGCGGAGTTCTTCGGGTTCCGCCGCGCGGCCGGCCCGGACAACGTCAAGGTCCAGAGCCTCACCGATATCCACCGCCCCACTCTGCCCATCATTTGGCAAAAAGGTCTCGAACTCCCGAAATATGAAATCCCAGCCGCGGCCCGCGTTTTCTCCCGCGAGCGCTGGACCGGCGCGCCACTCCTCGCGGGTTTCCGCCGCGGCTCCGGCGCCGTCCTCTGGGCCGCCGTGCCGCCCGGCGACCGCGGCTACGAGCGGTTCCCGTATCTGCTCGCCGCCCTCCGCGATCTCGGCCTCGATCCGCCGTTCCGTTCCGCGCGGCTTTGGGCCTTCTTCGATTCCGCCTACCGGTCCCGCGTCGATCTCGATTATTTCGCCGCCCGCTGGCGCGCCTCCGGAATCGCGGCCCTCCACGCCGCCGCCTGGCATTTCTTCGAGTCCGACCCCGCGCAGGACGCCTATCTGAACGCCCTGATTGCAGCCTGCCACCGGCAGGGCATCCTGGTCTACGCGTGGCTTGAACTCCCCCACGTCAGCGACAAATTCTGGAACGACCACCCCGAGTGGCGCGAAAAAACCGCCCTCCTTCAGGATGCCCAGCTCGATTGGCGCAAGCTCATGAACCTCGCCAACCCCGATTGCGCGCGCGCCGTCGCCGGCGGTATCGCCGGTCTCATGCGCCGCTTCGACTGGGACGGCGTCAACCTCGCCGAGCTCTACTTCGAATCCCTCGAGGGCATCGCCAATCCCGCCCGCTTCACCCCGATGAATGACAATATCCGCGCCGAGTTCCGGAGCCGGTTCGGTTACGACCCGCTCGACCTTTTCCGCCAGGCCCGCACTCCCCAATCCCCGTTCCTCGATTACCGCGCCGCGCTTGCCGCCCGCATCGAACAGCGATTCCTCACCGAACTCGAGTCCGTCCGCCGCGACCGGCCGGGCCTCGACATCGTCCTCACCCATGTCGACGACCGTTTCGACACCGGCATGCGCGAGGCCATCGGCGCCGACGCCTCCCGCGTGTTACCGCTCCTCGACTCGCATTCCTTCACGTTCCTGATCGAAGATCCCGCCACCGTCTGGAATCTCGGCCCGCAGCGCTACGCCGCCATCGCGGATCGCTATCGCGCCCTTACCCCGCACCGCGATCGCCTCGCCATCGACCTCAATATCGTGGACCGCTACCAGGACGTTTACCCCACCAAGCAGCAGACCGGCATCGAGCTGTTTCAACTCGTCCACCAGGCCGCCGCGAGTTTCCCGCGCGTCGCGCTCTATTTCGAAAACTCGCTGCTGCAGCCGGACCTGCCGCTGCTCCCCGCCGCCGCGGCTGCGGTCACGCGCATCGATACCATCGGCGCCAAAACTGTCGTCGATTCCGCGGCGGGCGTCGGCCTTCCGTGGGAGGGTCCGGCCGCGGTGGACGGCCAAGCGTGGCCCGTCCTCGACGGCGAAACCGTCTGGCTCCCGGCCGGCCCCCACAGCGTCGAGCCCGCAAAGCAGCCCGCGCCACTCCGCATCGTCCACTTCAACGGCGAACTGCGATCCGCCCGCGTTCTTTCGATGTCCGCGATCGGGTTCTCCTACAGCGCAGAATCGCGGGCGATCGCTTTATTCGACCGCGTGCCCTCGTCCCTCGAGATCGACGGCCTCCCCGCCGCCGCCCCGTCCGAGTCCTGGGTCCTGCTGCCGCGCGGCCAGCACGTAGTCACCGCCGGGATTGCGGCGAGCGAAAGCCATCCGGCCGCCGGGACGCCGAAGCGCTGAACTCGACCGGTTGCCCCGGTCTCGCGGCGACCTCAGGCCCGAGGCGTGATGCCTGCTGGCCCCCACCCCCCCTCTTGAGCTAGTATGTCAATGGTCGATGACGGAGATCGCGCTACAATCCGGCTCTCCCGAGATTCCGGATAAGCTCTATTTCAAGATCGGAGAGGTGAGCGAGCTCCTGGGCGTCGAGCCCTACGTGCTGCGTTACTGGGAGAGCGCCTTCCCACCGCTCTCTCCCAAGAAGTCCGGCACCGGCCACCGCCTGTACCGCCGCAAGGATGTCGAACTGCTCCTGCGCATCAAGCACCTTCTCTACGAGAAGCGCTTCACGATCGAGGGCGCCCGCCAGACCCTCCAGGCCGAGATCAAGTCCATCAAAGCCGAGATTAAAGCCGGGAAACCGAAACTCGCCCGGCGCGTGCAGAAGGAGCTCTTCGCCGAGGATCCGTTACCCGAAATCCGCAGAGAACTCAGCAACATCCTGCAACTACTGAAGTAGTTTGTTGGTCACACTTATTCCCGCACGATCGCGCTGTAGATCCGGTCCAGATCGTCCTGCGTGTAGTATTCGATTTCGATCGTGCCGCCCTTGCGCTTCTCGTGGATCCGCACCCGCGTCCCCAGCGCCCGCTGCATCTCGTCGATCGCGGCCTTCACGTTCGGATCCACCTGAACCTCTTCCACGTGCTTGGGCTCGCGTCCGGCGATCATCTTCTGGGTCGTACGCTCCGTCTGCCGCACCGACCAACCGTGGGTCACCGCCTTCTCGGCCACCTCGCGCTGCAAATCCGCCGTCGGCAGGCTCAGCAGGCACCGCGCATGCCCGTGCGAGAGCCGCCGCTCCGCCACGAGCTGCTGGAGATCTTCCGGCAACTGCAGCAGCCGCGTAAAATTCAGGACGGTGCTCCGATCCTTGCCTGTCCGGGCGCCGACCTGCTCCGCGTTCAGGTTCAGCTCCCGGCCCAGCCGCTCGAACGCAATGGCGGTCTCGATCGGGTTCAGATCCTCGCGCTGGATGTTCTCGACCAGCGTGACTTCGAGCAGCCGGTCTTCCGGAAAATCGCGCACGACAACCGGCACCCGCTCCAGGCCTGCCAGCTTCGCCGCTCGCAGCCGCCGTTCGCCCGCAATCAACTGGTAGCGCTCGCCCGCTTGCCGCACCACCAGCGGCTGTACAATCCCGTTGGCGCGGATCGATTGCGCCAACTCCGCCAGGCGGTCGGCTTGAAATGCGCGCCGCGGCTGCAGCGGATTCGGATCGATCGCGTCGATCGCGACCTCCCGCGCTGCTTCCGTTTCGGCCGTGCGCCCATCCATCGGCGGCGGAACGGCCGGCGCCTGTGTCCGCCCCGCGAGCAGGGCGTTCATCCCTCTACCGAGCGCCTTGCGCTGACTTTCGGTTCTGTTCATGATCGAGAATTTCTTTTGCCAGTTGGATGTAGCTTTCGGCGCCTTTGCTGCGCGGATCGTATGCCAGAATCGGCTTCCCAAAGCTCGGTGCCTCCGCGAGGCGAATGCTCCGCGGGATGACCGTGCCGAATACGCGATCTCCGAAGAACTCCTTGAGGTCCGACGCCACCTGCCGCGTGAGGTTCGTCCGGTCATCGAACATGGTCAGAAGAATGCCTTCCACCTCGATCGGATGATGAAACGCAGTGCGGATGCGGTCGATCGTGTCCATCAGCTCCGAGATTCCTTCCAGCGCAAAGAACTCGCACTGGATCGGCACCAGCACCGAATCGGCCGCCATCAGCGCATTCAGAGTCAGCAGATCCAGCGCCGGCGGGCAGTCAATCAGAATGAAGTGGTATTCCTTCCGCAACGCCGCGATCCGGTGCCGCAGCCGAAGTTCGCGCTTTTCGATATCGACCAGCTCGAGAT
>Ga0209062_1005228_pt1 | contig 12773 bp, 19 predicted proteins | sample Coa_R2_2_FD_187158 | JGI IMG/M metagenome (GOLD analysis project Ga0209062, IMG submission 187158) | Surface soil microbial communities from Centralia Pennsylvania, which are recovering from an underground coalmine fire - Coalmine... | ecosystem: Environmental > Terrestrial > Soil > Unclassified... | reverse complement strand
TTTGTCGATCGTGGTTTCCGCACGAAGTTCCAGTAATCGGCCAGTCCGCAAAGTCTGTTCGTCGTGTGCGCTGGCGTCAGCAATGTAAATAAAAACCATCATTGGAATTAACGCCAGCCCGACGAGAATCCCCGCGAGCTTCCACTTCAAACTCAGACCACCAATAACGCGAGTCAGATACATGAGCGAGTCTCCTTCAAACGAAGTCCTGGAAGAGGTTTTGACAGTTTCCTGGTCTGTGTTCCGCATTTATTCCCACTGACATCTCCAGTGGGAATAAATGCGGAACACAGACCGCATCAACGAACTCAGAACTCGGGGAAGCCGTCGTCGGTCCGCGCTGTCGAGGTGAGCCTGGAAGTCATCGAGGTTCTTGGCCGTCAAGTCGGGTCCCTTTTGCTTCTGTTCTGGCGTCGACGCCAGCATCGGCACGGGGACCGACCGGCGTGGGCGACGCAAGTGTTTGCTTCATCGACCTCATGAAGACCCTTGAGGTGCTTTTCGTAAAGAACCTCGGTACTCACGTTCATGGTTTCCATGCTGGAGATGGCGATGTAACCCATCGCGGCCAGCAAAAACCAGGACATGTAGCCGATTCCTTTGGAGATGTAGATCTGAAGATCCATAATTGAGTTAGACTGAGGTTAGATCGTCCTGCCAATACTTTCGTTTTCTCACATCCATCCAAAGGGTGGATGACTATGACTGACGCGCAAATGCAAGTGGTTTCTCGAGCGCTCGCTTATTCATAATCGTGCTTCTTGTCGAAAGATTTGCCTGGATGCCGCGTTATTTTGCGGGAACGGATGGGAGCCCGTGTTCAAGCCCAAACCTCCGAATCCTGAGCAATATGCGTCGAGCTGAACATTCGCCTGATCGCCCTCTTGGCGGCAGCGAATTTACTGCCTTTCCTCGTCGGGAGGAGGGCACGATGCCAGGACGCGACATCATCGTGGTCGGGACGTCCACCGGTGGCGTGGCGGCGCCTGTGCAATTGGTTCGCGGACTGCCGGCCGGCTTCCCGGCGAGCGTGTTTGTCGTTTGCCACTTCCCATCTGGCTGGCAGAGTCTGTTGCCGGATATTCTCAGCCGCAGCGGTCCATTACTGGCTACTCACGCGATCGACGGTGAGCCGTTCCTACCGGGATACATTTATGTCGCTCCCCCCGAGCGCCACCTGCTGCTGGCGGAGGAGGGGCGAACCCGACTGACGCGCGTGGTGCGAGCTGGCGAGGCGATCTGTGCCCGGTGAATTCCCGACGCCGATTGATTCCGTTTCCGACAGACATACTCTTCCAATTACTCCAAGTTAACATTATCAACTATCCTGCTCAGCCTCGCACGGCCGCATTCGGATAACCCCATGTCACTCACGGATCGAACCCGGCACCCCCTCACGGTCCTCGTGGTTGATGATTCCATCGATACCGCGGACAGCCTCGCCGAGTTGCTCCGACTCCACGGACACGCAGTCATGGTGGCGTATTCCGGCGAGAGTGCTCTTCAGAGCGCCGCGGCGCGCGTGCCGGATGTGGTCTTTCTCGATATCCTGATGCCCGACTTGAACGGGTGTCAGGTCGCTGAGCTAATCCGGAACCGCTGCGCTGCGTGCGGCAAGCGGCCGATCCTTGTCGCGATCACCGGTTGTGGGACAGAGGAGGACCGAAAGCGATCCGCACGGGCCGGCTTCGATCTTCATCTGGTGAAACCCGTGGACCCCGCCGTACTTGTGGGAATGCTGGAGCGATTCCGCCGGCTCCTCGCCCCGCCGATTCCCGTGGATCAGCTGGACCCGTCCCCAGAAGATCGCCCAGACGCGCCAATGGCAATGGCCCCGCATTACCCGAACTGGACCGCAATTCGCGGGTAACCGCACAGGGAACGCGCGAACGGATTCCAAACGCTGGCGGGCGTGTTGAAGAGTCTCGCTGGGAACGTGGGCCTCTGGCCCGCAGCGGCTTAATACATGAACCCGGTGAGGATGGCTCATTTCGACGAACCGTCGTGTTGGGTGAGTAGGCGTGACTTACCCAGCAGCACGGTTGCCCATCTGCCGGAGCATTGTCAATCACCGATGAGTTGAAGCGTGGGGATTGCGGAACCGCTAAACAATTACAAATGTTTAACTGTGCCCCTCGGCAAGCGGCACCTTCTTGACAGCTCGGAAATCGACTCCTCCGGCTCGCTCACGATGCCACACTCCCACCAAGTTCATGTATAAGGGCAACACGCGGCGTTGCCGGTACGTGTTTCCGTCGCGTTTGCGATCGATCCGCGTTCGGAGGTGGAGCGTCGGCACCACCCCAACGAGACGACAGTCAGCCGCGCGATAACGGCGGCGATCCGACGGGCGAACAACCGGGTGGTCCGGTGTGCCGGTCGGTGGCGTGGGTGGACAGTTCGTAGTGCGGAGGGTCGGCGGTGGCGAACAGGCGGACGAGCACGGTGGTTGGGAGCGGCCCGGTGTCGGGTCCGGATGGCGGTGCGCGTCGACCGGACCGGAGCGGCTGGCGGCGCCGGTCGCGGGCGGTTCGGAGGCCGGTTCGCGGCGACCGCGACGGCAACCGCGGGGTCGGAAACGGCTTGCCGAAGCCCCCGGGCGTGGGGAGAATGTAGTCCGGCGGTGAGGCGGACCGGATCGGAGTTCCATAGGTCCCGGGCCATCCCCGTCGGTTGGGTTAGTTCAACCTGGATCTATGCGACGCGGCCCCAACGCGGTTGGCCAGTCCCTGCGCACATCGCGTCGCATAGATCCCTCTTCGTTACAGTAAGGGCGATGGTACGCGCCCGGCGGATCGGTCATACTGGGTAGGCGGGATACGATAATCGCGATGAGCCGTTGTGGAACGCTCTTTGACTTTCGCTCGAGGGAACACACATGGTAAGGCCGCTCACCAACCCGGCACGGCGTTGGAATCCCTTGTGGCTCCTCCTCGCCGTGCCCCTTGCCGCCGTCTGTGGCGGGCTAGGTGTGTACTTGGTCGTGCCTGGGCATACCGACCCGTCAAAGGCAGCTCCCAAAAATAACAAAGAGACGGCCAAGCCCGACCTGGGTTTATTCGCGACCGTCACGGCCGCCGAACCGCCCGAGCGCCAGAAGAATGAGCAGGACTCGGCGAAAGTCCAGCAATGGGAATACAAGGTTGTAGCCTTGGACCCGATTGCCCTTGCTGCTGCCCCTGCCAACACGGGCAATGGGATCTACCCAAAAACTGCCGTCGCTTTGACCGATGAGTTCAACAAACTCGCCCAGGATGGTTGGCAATACCACAGTACCGTCAACGGGGCCAACAGCAACGTCCACGGTCAGTACGTCCTTTTTCAACGGCCCAAGCGATAGCGCCGAGATCCTCGACCACTGCCGCGGGTCGGGGCCGCGCGTTCGCGGCTCTTGGGTGGTGGACTTGGTGCTCGGCAAGGAGTAACGTGAGAGCCGAACCTGTCGCTGCACGCGGACCCGGCCACGTAGTTTGTTTCTCATTGCTCACCGCGCGTCCGTGTGTCACTCTGGTGTCGCGGCCGGGCCGGTGAGCTTCATCGTTCGGCCGCAGAGGGCGCATCGGATGGGCGAGCCGGGCTTCAGCGCGATTCGTGAGTTCCTGACCCACCAGGTCATGGACTCTGGCTACGCGACCCGGTTTGCGGATGCGGTCTGCCAGTGCGGCGGTCGGGTGTTCTCCCTCGAAGTGGATGAGGAGGTCGGCGAGGCGTGGTGGTTTTGCCGGGCGTGCAACGCGGTGTACCGGCTCGGTGATGCTGCCACGGACGGCAGCCCTGAGTACGAGGCAGTCGATTGCGTCTGCACCTGCGATCAGTCCGAGTTCGAGATCGCCCTCGGCGTGACCTTGTACGGTCAGAGCGACACAGCCCGGACGGCGTACATCGGCTGTCGGTGTGTCGCGTGCGACCGGATCGCGTGCTACGCGAGTTGGCCGCGGGTCGATGCGGCGTACTCCGCGTTCTTCGGCACCATGCAGCAGCCGCAGGGCTGAACAAGACAGGCCGAACCGGTCGCTGCACCGGACCCGGCCGCGTGATCGGAGTTTCGCTGCTGGCCTGCTTGTGGTTATCGCGATGGGTATCGCGGCCGGGCCGGTGAGCTATTTGTTCGGCGAGGGAGTGTTTCCGAGTGGGTGTGTCGCTGACGTACATCACGACCGAACCGGTCACCGCCCCCGTGCGGAAGGCGATCGAAGCGGACGCCAAGCGGCTGAACAAGCAGCGGCCGTGGTGGTGCGAGAACTTCATCTTCTTCAAGCACCGTGAGCAGCCGAAGCACCTGGCCGGGGACACCAAACTGTTCATCGTCGGAATGGGCGATGACCTGGACGAAGAGGACTCGGACGGCGGTGAGGCCGCGTTCGAGGACGATCAGTTCATGGGGTTCCACGACGCCCGCTTCATCCTTCTGACGCTGGCCGAGTGGTCACGGGTGCACGGGGTGTTCTGGGTGGTCGAGATGGCGGGCACGGAGGTGGCGCGGGTCGCGGGCGGCCGGATCGAACCGCCGGGGCTGTTTCAGGCGGACGCGACGCCCGAACAACTGCGGGCCGATGACGAGCGGGCGAGGGCTATCATCGCCAAGCACCCCCAGAGGTGAGGGTAAGCACGCCGAACCAGGCGCTGCACCGGACACCGCCTCATAGCTTGTTTCTGACCCGAAGCTCGCTGGAGGCGGTGCCGGTGAGCTTGATCGTTCGGCCACAGAAGGGCTCAGCGGATGGAAGACGACGACGAGGACATCGGCCCGCTTGACGCGGCGACGCTCTTCGACTTCGGCGAGGACGAGGTCACCGCCCGGCACTTCAGCCGCGCCCTCGGGTACTTCCAGCAAGCGTGGAACGCCCTGCCCGAGCCGAAGGACGAGCAACCGCTGGCCGTCCAAGTCCAGGCCGCCATCTCCGACTGCGAGTTCAGCCTCGGGAACTGGGAGGCCTGCCACGCGGCCATGCAGCACGCGCTGCGGTGCGGGTTGCCACTCGACAACGTGTTCGCCCGGCTACGCTTGGGCCAGAGCCTATACGAATTGGGCAACGAGCAGGAGGCGGCCAACTGGCTGGTCCCGGTGTACCTGCGGCACGGACGCGGGCCGTTCGAGGGCGACGACCCGAAGTACTTGGAGTTTTTCCGGTCCAAGCTCCGCTCACCGGAGGGCGGTTGGCCCGAAGGGTGGTAGCAAGAGGCCGAACCTCCCGCTGCACCGGACCCGGCCACGTAATTTGTTTTGTGGTGCTCGTCGGCTTGTTGTTGTCGTGGCGGGTGTCGTGGCCGGGCCGGTGAGCTATTTCGTTCGGCCACAGAGGGCTTCGCGGTGGCAACGCCGGCGCAACAAATGTTGGCGGCCGTGCTCGCGGGCGATGTGAGCACAGTTGCCGAATTACTCGACGCCGATCCGCAACTGGCGAACCTCGCCGACCGTGGACCGGACCGATCCAGTGTCCTCCACCTGGCCGCCCGCCGCGGGTACTTGGCGGTGGTGGAGTTGCTGTTGGCAGCCGGGGCCGCTGTCAGCCGGTGGGACCACGACGGCTCAACCCCGTTGCATGAGGCGGCACTCGGGGGACACTTGGAGGTGGCACAGACCCTGCTCGCCGCCGGGGCCAATACCTTGGCCACCACCAACGGCGGACACTCGGTCGTGTGTGCTGCCAAGGCGGGCGGCAACCCAGCGCTCCTGAAGCTCTTGCTTTCGTATACATCCCCGCTGTTCTACGGGCACCCGCGGGGATACCTCCACGGCCGGCGGCGTGTGACGTAGCAAAGGCATGCCGAACCCGCCGCTCACCGGACCCGGCCATCTGTCCTGTTTCCCGTTGCTCGCTACGTGTCCGTGTGCGCTACTGAAGTCGCGGCCGGGCCGGTGAGCTAGATCGTTCGGCGGTGGAAGGCCATGCAAGAACTCCTGCCATACCTGTTTGTTCGTGGGGTCACTGGGCGTGCGAGCGATAGCGATCTGCGTCTTCTTGAGTGGCTCGCCAATCGCGATGTAAACCGTAAAGTGTTTGGTCAGCCGCTGGCAACAACCCTGGAATACTACGGACCCGATTGTCTCGCGTTGCTCACGATGAGCGACGCACCGCAACCCGGGGGCATTGGAGCAGCAGAGCCCAAGCGAGGCGGTTGAGATGCGCAAGGCGGCAAGTGTTGCGTCTCCGCCGTGCGTCGCGGAGATTGTCGGCAAGAGTAGGGTCTTCGCGACAGGTGGTTCAAGAGTTGGCGTGTCTCCGTGCGTCGCACCGTTGTTTGCTCCAAAGACAGCCGAACCCGCCGCTGCACGCGGACCCGGCCGCGTAGTTTGTTTTGTCGTGCTCGCCGGTTGTTGTGATAAGCTGCTGGTGTTGCGGCCGGGCCGGTGAGCTGGATCGTTCGGCCACAGAGGGCTTCCGGTGTGGCAGGTTCAGCCGGTCGCCACCGCCCGCGACGTTCTGGCCAGCGAGCACCGCATCGCTTGGCCGGCCCCGCTGGTGCGGTGGCTTCGCGAGCGGTCGTTCGGCCTCGCTCTCGACTGGGTGTTCCGCATCACCCCGAAGCTACTGCCTCGCACCGGATCGCCGCACGCGGCGGAGTTGCTCGCTGAGGTAGAGCCGCTTCAGCGGTGGCGAGCGGCCCCGCCGCCGAGCAGTGTGTTCCGGCAGCGGTGCGAGGAGTTGTGGTATCGCCCCGACCGGGACGCCGCTCGCACCGCGATCAGTCACCTGTGCATGGATGTCGCTCAGGTTGTCTGCCCGGACATGCAGGTCGGCATCAACTGGCTGTGGCATGTGCCTTCGCTGCTGTGCGACAATGGCTTTGAGGGCCGGCCGCGGGTCGAGCTGGTCGAGTGGTGCTTGGCAGACTTCGAGGCGTTCGCCGCCACGGTCGCATAGCAAGACGCCGAACCTTTCGCTGCACACGGACCCGGCCATCTGTTCTGTTTCTCGTTGCGCATCGGTCGTCCGTGTACGAGATTGGTGTATCGGCCGGGCCGGTGAGCTAATTCGTTAGGCGAGCAGAGTCGAAGGGGGCTGAGGTGGAAGACTGGCTCCGGCTTCGGCCCAAGTCCGACCAGTACCGCACCTTCGGCGAGTACTTGGGCAACGCACACACCTGGTATAAGCACCTTCCGCTGATGGAGGGCCGACGGTTCGTCGTCTTCGTCGCTCCTGACGCGGGCATCGGGCGGCTCGTCGCGGTGCTGCACGGGGACAGCCCCGAGACCGCCACTGGATACTCTCTCATAACGCCAGCAGAGGGGCCAGAGTTCACAGACTCGAATCCACGTCTCCATTACGGTTGGCAGACCACCAAGGAGTACCGCACGCGGTTTGGGTACCTGGACTACTCGTGCTGGCAGGCTGAGGATGGCTCCTTTGCCCGCGATGCTGGCCCAGCAATCCAGTTGCCGGCCCCGCTTGTCGAGCGATGCCATTTCGTGCTGTACCCGTACGTGTCCGGGATGTTCGCGGAGGCCATCAACTGGAGCGTCCACGAGGAGGCGCTGGGACAACTGCGGGCCGGTGCGGCACATCCAGCGCGGGAACTGGTGCTTGAGTTGGCTGACCTCGCCGAGGCGCAACGGGCCGCGTGGTCGGCGCTCAGCAATGCGGAGCGGGAGTGGGTACTCGATCGCGATACCGAGGCCGATAAATCAATACCTGGGGGAGCACCGGCTGAGGTGCGGACATATCTTGACCTGGACGAGAGTGTCCGAGCGCTCATGGCTTCCTTGCATTCAAAGGAGGCCGAGAAGATCTGCCAAGCGCTGGGGGCGCTGGACGAGTGGGTGCTGCACAGGGCGTAGCTCGAGCCTAACCCGTTGTTGCACCTGACGGGCACCGCTGGCGCGGTTGCCCGCAGGTGAACAGGTCGTTCGGCGGCGGAGGGCGTGCGGGTGGCGATCAACCTGAATGGCGACCGGCTCATCCGCCTGCCCGTCGAGGACTCGAAGGCGAACTACCTCGCCGGGTTCTGGCGGTGGGTCGAGTTGATGGCGGCCGATGACTACCAGGGCGCGCTGGAGGCGCTGCACTGGCCGAAGGGGACCGCGTTCACGCCGGCCAAGCTCAAGGAGCGGGTCACCAAGTTCTACGGCGGCGACGCCCCGTGGTCGGTGGTAGTCCCGAACGATCGGCTGATCGGAGTCATCAACGACGACGCTCAGTTCCAACTGCGGAACCGCGAGGGCTGGGGCTGGTTCATGGCGCAGGTGCCGGTCACCACCGAGCCGGCCGACCCGAAGAACGACGAGATTCCGCTGATGGGCGTGGCCGCCTCGTTCTTCGTGCGGGAGCTGGCGGGGCAATACGTCCTGGAGTTCGAGATATTCCATCTCTGACCCCAGGCCCTGGACGCCGAACCATCGGCTGCAGCAGACCCCGGCCGCATGTAGGCTTTCTCCGACCCCAAGCTCCCCGCGCGGCCGGGGCTGCTGAGCCGGGTCGTTCGGCCACAAGAGGGTGAGCAGGTGCAAGACCCTCTCGTTGACCCAATCCTCGGTCGCTTGACCTGGGACGAACCGGGGGGCTCTTGGTTCGGGCAGGTGGACCTCTTCCCCCGGGCACCGTATCGACTTATTCATCGACTTTGAGGCGGGCTGTCACCCGCGGGAACATGTGCTGGCGCAGGCGCGTGCCTGGGTTGATCGGGTCCGTCAGCGCGCATCGGAGTACCGGGCTTGGACAGCCGCGCGGTCGCTTGAGGGGCGGTGGAACTTGGGTGAGCCGATGACCATTGAGGACGTCCACCGGTTACTCCGGCTACTGTCCATTGTGTGTGAGACGGATGGTTCGGCACGCCTATATTGGGACGACCAAGACGTCCTCTTCGGCGGCCACGGATTCAGTACCCGATTGAGTCCGGCAGGGGAGTGCATCGAGCTTGCTGAATAGTCGCCCGGCCGAACCGGTCGCTGCACCGGACCGGCGGGGCACATACGCTTTTCCAGAGTCATAGCCCGCCGAGCCCCCGCCGGCTGGTGAGCTGGTAGTTCGGCGGAGGGCGCACCAATGGGTTTGTGGCGGGTGCCGGAGAAGGTGATGCTCCCCGCGGAGCCGGATTTCTCCCCGAGTGTCTTCGAGTTCAACGGCCGCCTCGCCAACGGCGATCAGGTCATGGCTTACGTCGGCTCGCGGACTGGCCAGACACACCCGCCGTCGCCGACTCCGTTCACCCGGCACACGGCGGTCGTGTTCCGGTTCAATGCGGATGGGGTTCTGCTGACGGTAGATTTCGACACGACCGCACACGGCGGCGACTACATCGAGAAAGACGCGGAGCGGAGCTGGGGGAAGGCGCGGGAACTGTTGTTGGCTCTGGTGCGGCGGGTGCAGTCGGAGGGGTGGGAGTCCGCCGACATCCTCGTGCGGCCGTTCCACATCATGGTGGACGATTTGGAGACGGGCCTGATCTACATGACCGACGGCGAGGACGAAAGCGAGCAGGAAGAGGATTTCGAGGACTACAGCCCGGAGTCTGTCCGGCTCGTGCCATTCGATTATGTCTTCCGCCGCCCGTGGAACACCGGCCGCTATGACACATGACGTTCCTGTAGCAAAGGCACGCCGAACCCGGCGCTGCACCGGACCGCTGCACATGCGTGGTTGGTAGCACCGAACGCTTTATGCGCGGCCGGTGAGCTGTATCGTTCGGCACCAGAAGGGCGCACCGAGTGGCGAAGACGTTTCCCAGCGATGATGTCCTCGGCCCCGTGGCGTGGGACAGCGAATACCGCTGGTGGACGTTCGAGGCCGGCGCTCCGGGTGGTCCGCCGCTCCGCGGCAAGATCATCCCCGAGGTCGAGGGGGTGTTGCCGTCCGACGAGTGGCTGCGGCTCATCCGGGAATGCCTCGTGTGGGTGCGGGCCAACGAGCCACAGCTCCGGCAGCGGGTCGCCGCCGACATGTTCGACTACTGGTGCCAGACGTACCGGGACAACGAGGACGAGGTGGACAGCCCGGAGGTGTTCGCCGCGGCCATCCGCACCGTCGCCGTCAATTTCTCCGAGGGCCGGCAGGCAGAGGTCTTCTACGACGCCGCCGGACTGTTTGGCAATCACGGCATCTGGGCCGAGGTCAACGCAATCGGAGAGTTCGTTCGGGGGCCAGACTTCTCGTAGCGAAGGCGGGCCGAACCTGGCGCTGCACCGGACCCGGCCACGTAGCTTGTTTCTTGTTGCTCACCGGTCGTCGTAGTCGCACACTGGTATCGCGGCCGGGCCGGTGAGCTTGATCGTTCGGCCACACGAGGGCTAATCTGCGTGGCGAAGCAGAGGCGAAAACCGACAACGCAAGAAGTGTTCGCGCGTGTTTTCGACTTAACCCAGAGAGACCATCTATCAGATTTCGATGTCGCAAACATCGCGCGGAAACTTACCGAATTGCCGCACCGTGAAAGAGTCGCGAAACGGTCTCTGAAGGAATTAGTCTCGCATGAGAAGCCGTCACGTCGGCGTGTTGGAATCACAGCGTGTCGTGTCATTGGTCGATTTGGTGTGCCGGGTTTGAGGGAGGCACTCCTGCAGCGGTTGGCCGACACGGACCGGTGGGTTCGGCACGACGCGGTACTCGCCGTCGGCGCGGCTGGCTACGATGGTTCAGAAGTGCGAGAGTTACTTGAGAATCTGGTCGGTGACAGGGATGCTCTCAAAATTGCGGAGCGTGGGTTGTGGATCTGGCAGCCGAACGGCGGCGTCAGTTCCGTCAACTGTGACGAGAGCAATGTGGACGTGTGGACTCGCGTCCAGGCGCGGTGTGCACTGGATAGCTTGCTAGAAAAGCAGGCCGACCTGATCGCCGCCCCAGACCCGGCGTGGCTCACCTCGGACGTGCTGGGGCTGGCGTGGACGATTCGGGAGACTGACGCGGCCGACTTGCTGCCGATCCTAGCCGACGCCCTGGAGGAGGCCGGGTGCGCGAAGGCGGAACTCCTCCGCCAGTGCCGCGCCAGAGAAGGTTGTGTTTGGATTCTCGAGTGGCTGATCGGGCCGTCTTAGCACGCCGAACCCGGCGCTGCACCTGACACCGCCATCGGGTTTGTGACGTACCGCTCATCCGATGATGGCGGTGCAGGTGAGCTGATTGTTCGGCCACAGAGGACTCAGCCGTGTTGGGCTGGCTGTTCCGTAGGCCGGTGACCCGCGAACGGGCGATAGCTCTCGCCATCGCGTTCCTGGCAGCCAACGACTGCCGTATCGTCACGACAGAAACCGAAGTGGACTGGGCTGGGAACTATATCCCGGTGGTGTTCAGTTCGGCGAGTCTTCCGGGTCGGCGGTGGTACGTAGAGTTCGTGCGAGTGATGCCTCCGGGCGTGTCCATGAGCAACACCCACATCACCGTGTACGTCTGGGCGGCCACCGGACGGGTTACGTTCGATCACTTCGAGGACTGGGAGTGATCGCTGGCCTGCTCTTCTGGGTGGCCCCCGCAAGAGTTGCGACTTCGCGGTGCGTGGTTCAGGAACTGGCACGACCCGACAGGTGGTTGAGAGCGCCCAAAGACAGCCGAACCCGGCGCTGCACCGGACCCGGCCACGTAGCTTGTTTCCCGTTACTCCCTGGCTTGTCGTTGTCGCACGCTGGTGTCGCGGCCGGGCCGGTGAGCTTGATCGTTAGGCGAGGAGTGGAGTTTGCGGGATGTCGGTAGTGATCCATTGGCGGTTGATGTTCCGCGTGAGCAACCATCGCGCGCTTGACAAGTGTCTCGGCCGCACCCTGCCATTGTTCGGGCCCGACGTCGATGTCGGTGTGTGCAAAGCGTACTGGAAGATTCCCGAACTGTGGGAGTGCAACCTAGTGTCGCGCGTTCGGGCTGAATCTACTGCAGAGCAAGTGCTGGCCTGTCTTTTGACAGCCAAGAGCCTCGCGTCCGGCTGGTATATTCTTGGCGCGCTGTCGGCAGCAAGCGCGGATGGATTCGTTGGTGTGTTCGACAGCAAGGTCCAAGGCAGCGCTTCGAGCCAGGAGGTCGGTCTGGAGTGGGCCTCGTTTCACCTTGGAACCGGTGGCATCACGCATGCAGATCCTCAGAGGTAACGCAAGGTGTTCCAGATTAAGAAGCCTAACCCGTTGTTGCACCTGACGGGCACCGCTGGCGCGGTTGCCCGCAGGTGAACAGGTCGTTCGGCAACAGAGGGCGCGACGGATGGCGAAGGCTCGCGTCGTTACTGACGACGAATTTTATGAGCACTATGGCGACTGGTATCTGCTCGAAGAAGAGAAAGATACCATTGTGGCGATGCTCTCCGTCGCGGTTGCGCGGTTTCGCTCCGCGGGCTTCTCCGAATGTGTAAACGTCGTTGAAATCAGTTGGAATTTGGAGGGGCACTTTTTGCAAGTCTCTTTGCTCTCCAACCCAGACTACTACTGTTACGGCCAAGGGCCGTTCGAAGCCGGTCTCTGTCGGCGAGGCAATAGCGTTGCTTTTAATACCGGCTTCAGCGTGCCATCGTGGGCGTTTCTCTTCAAGCAGACATCCCCAAAAATGCCGGCTGGTCCGCTACTTCGAGTTCTGGATCATCAGCGAGTTGAGATCTACGGATCTGCACTCCATGATGCAGTCGGTCAGAATTTGCTCCGCGTGGTGTTGGAGTCCCGCAAGGAACTATTCGCCGGGATTTCCTTCACAGACCCTCACTGGCTGATCGTCTATTTCCAAGAAGATGGTGGCGAAGGGAAATTGGTTCGTGTTTCTCAGAACAGTGTGATCGTCCATGATTCCAAGGACGCATCACTCAATCGCGAGTGGTTCGCGGAACAGTCAAAGCTATAGTGTACCGATCAGCACCGAGGCCGAACC
>Ga0209062_1005226_pt1 | contig 12775 bp, 7 predicted proteins | sample Coa_R2_2_FD_187158 | JGI IMG/M metagenome (GOLD analysis project Ga0209062, IMG submission 187158) | Surface soil microbial communities from Centralia Pennsylvania, which are recovering from an underground coalmine fire - Coalmine... | ecosystem: Environmental > Terrestrial > Soil > Unclassified ... | reverse complement strand
CTGTCTTTGTAATCGGCGCGTCAGATGCCGCCTCATGCCTCTGCACTGAGAACATGACGTTGCTCCCGGGACCTGCCGGCCCACCAGTTGCAATAGCAAATCCGCTCTCCATGCCGCTGGTAACTGTGCCTGACGGTGGCGAAGGCATCGTGATCACGTTCGCAATCTTCATATCGGAGGTGTAGTCGATATGTGTTTTTGCAACCGGATCGAAGATGCTGGTCAAGGTTGACGTTTGCGCCTGAGAAGAATCCGACAAGCCCTTCCACGGCCCGATTGCTTTCAGTTTCTGAATCCGTACTGTCCGCCCTTCGCTGTCGCGGGCGATGGTTGCTGTACTGGTCTGGACAATATGCGAGCCGTCGGCAAGGGTCTGCTTCACCTCAGTGACTGCCTGCGCCTGGTAGGGTTGGCCCTTCACCATTTCTGCCTGCTCCTGCAGCCCAAAGACGGCGCCGCCCGTAGAAACGATTCCGACTTGAGCGGCACCAAGGGGAATAGCGGAGATTGCAGCTATAGTCATCGGTCGCGCATCTGCGCAATTTGCATTTTCCTGGCAGTCAGGAAAGCCGATCGTCCCCTGTACCTGTATCTGCGCCTGTCCATAGCTCACAGCAATCAGGGATAGAGCAGCCAGGCAGGTTGCTTTCGGATGAAGTAAACCGTTCATTTTTTCTCCTTCACAAATTCAAGAGGTAGAGGCAGGCTGACGGCGCGCGGCAAACCATCAGCTCCCAATGTCAACTCGGCAAGAACACGATGATCGTGCATGGTCGCATTCACCGGAAATCCGAGCGACAAAAGCTCCGACTGTGACATGGCAACTCGAATCGTCGCATCCGTTCCCGTAGTTACAGCGCTGTTCGAATAAGGAAGCCGGATGATCATTCGTCTTGATTGAGAACCTTGTGCGCGTTTTACATGCTGATGAGTGACCTCACGAGGCAGGGCTCTTACTTCCGGCGATGGAACCTTCGGTGTCTCGTGTATTTCTTTCGCCTGCAAGCTTCCAGCGGGCTTGTCTCCGCTCCCCACCCTGATAGCTCTGTGCTGTCGGTGATATACCATCAGCACTCCTGCGAATCCGGCAACGATAAGCAGCAGAGTAGCGAATGCCGGCTTCAACCAAGCCAGACGCTTCTTATCGGCGTGCGCTGTTGCCAATTGCTGAGAAGCAAGTTCCTTTAGACGTTCTCTGAGGACTGAAGGTGGACCATGCTGCGTAATCCCGGCCAGCCGTTGCAGCAGACCATCGATGCGTGCTGTGTCTTCCGCCTGCTCCAATCTTCTTCCCTGCCGTTGCATATCCCTCCTTTCTTTCAGATCGCATTCAGGTTGGCTTCGTCTGGAGCCGATCGACGAAGCTTGGCTGAAATCAGCGCTTTGGCCCGGTTCATTCGCGAAGCGATAGTTCCCTCCGAGCACCGCAGAATGAGAGCCGCCTCCTGATAGCTCTTCTCCTGAAGGCTGCACAACACCAATACTTCACGGTAGTGTTCCGGCAGCCCAAGGATGGCGCGATACAACAGCGCTAATTCCGCATGCTCAATCAATCGCTGCGCGGCATCCCACGTCATGCCATTCTGCACCGGCAACTGGCTTCCCTCTGCGAGGTCCAGAATGTCATCCAGGGAAACCAGGCGATGCGTTTTGCGGCGCTCTTCCCGCGAAAGGTTTCGAGCAATCCCCAAAAGATAGCCCTCCAACGTTCCTTTATTGCTGTCGAACTGCCCGATAGCACCACTAGACATCGCATCGAGTATCCGGATGAATACTTCCTGGGTAAGTTCTTCCGCCGTTGTAGTCGAACCTGTCATATACATCAAGAACCGGTACACAGGGATCCGATGCTGGTCGTAAAGAGCAAGAAAAGCGTGCTCATCCTGCCGCTTCAGACACTCGATCATCTGAGCATCTGTCTTCGAGCTGCCCTTCGATTCCCTTGTCCCTCTGCCTGAATTTGACCACCGCAATGAATGTTTCCTGCCTTGTATTGCACCTTCGACGCGGAAACTTCCAGAATGCTCAAAAAAATCGTGCTGTGTTATCGGCCAGTCCTTAAGAACTTTTTAGATAGTTAACGAGCATCATGCTTAGGCCATCGGACGGTCATTCGTTACGTTTGGGTTTCTACTGTGCCGGCGGAGATTTCTGCTCCACCAGTTGAAATCGTTTTTTCTCCCCTTCGAGTTGACGCGCACTCTGCTTTAACTCTGAGAGTTGCTTCACCAAAGCAGGGACTTCGCTCTGCTCCTCCGGACTTGAGTGCCGCAAAGCGATGATCAGGTGATAAATCGCACTCTGATCAGAGGGGGACTCCTTCAATGCAAGCCGGCATTGCTCAATCGCAAGTTTGTACCTCTCCGAATGGATGTATATGTCTGCCAGCAAATCTCTGGCTTCTGTCATGTCCGGCTTCAGCTTCAGAGTCTCAAGCGCCGAATTCATTGCCTCGTCCGATGCGCCACCCTGAGTCCAGAGCAGTTTTGCGAGCAGATAATGCAGGGAAGGGCTATCCGGGTGCGCTTTCAGCTGCGCCCGCACATCCGATAGGGCTTTATCGGGATTGTTGCGAGCAATCTCGGCAAGATCGAGAGCATAAGAAGTGAGACTCTGCGCGGAATCGAGCTGATCAGCTTTCCTGAAATCGGATTCTGCATTGTCGTATTGGGCCAATTGCGCGTACAGCAAGCCTCGCGAAATATATAACGATGGGTCATCAGGAATGCGCTTCAGCCCGGCATTGATCATATCTATCCCGACCTGAAAAGAATCGTGGTCCAGACAGAGCGCAGCAAAAGCCACATAGTAGCTCGGCGTCGTGGGGCTAAGCACAATCGCCTGTCGCAGAAGGGCCACTGCCTTTGGAGTATTGCCAACAGCCTCATAGGCCTCTGATGCCAGGCTCAAAATATCCGGGACTGACTGGTTCGCAGCAATTAAAGGTTCGAGAACTTTAAGAGCAGCATCATTCTGTTTGGCCTCTAACAATGCCACCGCGAGATCATATTTCGGATAGCTCTTCTCGGGCAGCAATGCAGCCAATTGCTCAAAAACAGGAACAGCTTTCTCCGCCTGCTTTGTCTGCATCAGACAGTAGCCATATGTCTCGAGCGATTCCGGATGAGTCTTTATCGCCTCTGCGCTCAGAAGAAAATGCTCATCAGCCGCCTGACAATTTTTCTGTTTCGCCTCGAGCATGGCGAGCATTTCGTGTGCCGTTACATCTTTCGGATCGGCACTCAATATTTCTTTCAAAGCAGGAATCGCACGCTTATCCTGCGTCTCGTAGAGAATTTGGACTTTGCCTTTGAGGGCCGCAGGATATTTCGGGGAAAAGCTGAGTGCCTTATCAAAAGCAGTTAACGCGTCCTGCTTGTTTCCCTGGAGCGAAAGCACAATCCCTTCCAACGTCCAGAGTTGGAAATCCTGAGGATTTTCATGCAGAGCAGCTTTGGTGACTCCTAATGCCTGGTTGTATTCATGAGAGCGAATCAACGACTCGATCGAAGCAATGGATGTCCTGCTCTCTTGTCTCTGGGCAACAAGAGGTACACATATGGTAAAAAGCGCAATCCATCTGCCATAAAACATAAGAGCAACGTTTCGGACAGTGTAAACCGGCTTTAACAGTGTTGACGTCGACTACCAGTAATAAGTGGCCACAACATGCGGAGGTCCGGGGATGGAGTCGATCACATTCGTCTGCACAACGAATTGGATGTTCTTCCTGCTCCAATCTGGCGGAGCCGCTTTCAGTGCTTCCTCCAGATACTGAGAATTGGAAACAACTTCGCCCGCAGCCTGTGTACCGGGGGAGCCGATTCCAGCCGCGGTAACAAGGAACTGGCCTGTTTTTGAATCGAGGAGGCGGGAGACAACTCCATAATCAGTTATGTATTCACCGCGTGCATTAAATTGTGAAGTCCACACCCGTCCTGAGGGAACCTGCTCTCGGATGCCGGCATCGAGTTGGAGCGTGAAGTGCAGGTTCGAGGTCATCTGCATCGTCCATTTGTTATTGAACGCGCCCAGCACCACCGCAGGCGAGGTGCGCAGGTCTTCAAATGAATAGCTTTTGCCGATCCTGACCTGGCTTGGCTTGTTCATTCGTACGAGAAGATTAGAGATCTGTACCGCTGCATATGCATCTCCGCTAGCCACCCCATAGCCTGGATAGACAGCCATGTCTCCCCAGGTCAGTTTTTCATTAGGGTTCAAAGGCAAAACCTCGTTGTCCCGTTCGGCCTCCGTCTCAAATGTTCCAGGATGCGTTTTGGCATAGCGCTGATAAACATCGACAGAGGGTCGGTACACCACAGGCTTCGCCAGACAAATGATGACCGGCTGAGAGCTTTTGAACACCGGGGCCCAGAACATATCCAGTACAGATACTGGAGGTCTTTGATGGCGGAAACCCAGAACGATTGCAACAACGACCGCTAAGAGAGCGAGAATGGCCGTTGCTGCAATCCATGGCCATTTTCGACGATTTTCCGAAATCCTCTCGGCCGGATGTGTATCTGACTCAGCAACATGGCCAGGATGATTTTCTAGTGGCAGCGCATGTACATTCCAATGAAACTCCGGATGGTATGAGCCCAGAGGGATTTCTATGCGAACCGGGATATCCGGCGGAGCCGTGTAATAGTACTGCTCCAGCCGTCTGCGTACTTCACCTGCCTGGACGCGAACGACCGGATCATCCCCGGTCGCATAATCTGCGTCGCGATGGAAGACCTCGGTGCCGATGGTGCGTTCCTTCAGGAGTTCATGATGTCCTTCCAGACTGTGGCGGACCACATAGGAGAGAAATTCTTTTCTCCGGGAAGACCCACGAAATGGCGGGCTCTCAAGTATTTTCTCCAGTTCACGGAGAATGATCGCCTTCGCCTCACTACTCTCAGGTGGTAAGGTTGCTTGCGATGCCCGGTTTTCAGTTAGTGTAGCCGAGCGTTCCATGTCCATCCGAACCGTCGTCGGCCACTATAACAAAAAATAATTGTCTTAACAGAGGCAGCCTTGCTACCCTTCCAGGTTTATCTATAAACCATTCAAAATGAAGGATTTTTATTTAAGCATCACGGTAAAATCACCGCCCCTTGGGAAGACGTATTGCACCGTATTTAACCGTCCATTACTTGAAAGTTCTATTGTCCAAACTGTCAGCTTGGTGACTGCGGAGTTGGACTACATAAAATTCAACTTGTTTTCTGATCGCCAGGAACGCGGCACAATGACCCGGGAGTTGGTGGGATAAATATTTATGGCCCAGACTAGTAATCGTTTTCCAGAAGATCAGAAAAACTCAACCCGCAAAGGCAAGAGACAGATTCAGGAGGCGCAATATGAAAAACCTGGTAAAAATTTCCACATTGCTGCTGATCTTCTGCAGTGGACTATCAGTATTCGCCCAGTTCTCCAGCGGGATTGAAGGTACAGCCCGCGATGCTTCCGGGGCTGCGGTTTCCGGGGCCCAGGTCACCATCACCGATACGCGGCTCGGAGTATCCAAGACTACTAACACAAATCAGGACGGATACTTCCGTATCGAGAGCATTGCCGCCTCCACCTACTCCGTTCAGGTCCAGATGAATGGATTCCAGACATGGCAACAGTCGAATCTGACACTGCAGGTCGGAGAGATTCGCACCCTCGCGCCTGTCCTGCAGGTAGGAGCGGTATCCACAAACGTAACAGTTTCCGCTGCGGCAACGGCAGTCGATCTGTCCAGCGCCAAGACGGAAGCCGTCATCGGCGAATCGACCCTGCAGGGAACGCCACTTACCGGCCAGAATGTCTACGGACTGGCAGCTTTGACGCCAGGCATGACGGGGAGCGCGGTTACATCCGGCGACAATTACACCAACGAATACGCCATTAATATCAATGCAGGCGGCCTGCGGCAGGAACAAAATGGATATACGATTGACGGCGCATATACGAATACGCCATCTCGCGGCGGCGGGACTTCTATTTCCCCAAATCCTGAAATCGTGCAGTCCATGAATATTCAAACAAACAATTTTGACGCGCAAAAAGGCCGAAATGGAGGCGCATTTGTCGAAGTATTTACCAATTCCGGCTCAAATAACCTGCATGGAACCATCGATTACTACTTTCTGAACGATACATTAAGCGCACGAACCGAATTCCAAACCAAAGTGCCGACCTTTCAGCGCAATGAAGTTGGCGCCACCCTGGGCGGACCGGCCCTCAAGGATAAGTTGTTCTGGTATGGCGCGATCGATGTTCTTCGCTCCAGTGTTACAAATGCTTATCAGGCTACATTTGAAACACAGGATTTTGACAACTGGGCCCAAGCCAATCTCCCCAATACTCTGGCAACACAGATACTTAAGCAGTCGCCTCCGCAGTCTTTCCCTACCTCCAACTTCCAGACCGTGAGTCAACTTGAAGCCTCAACACCGGGATTCTACGCGCCGCCGGCAGGCATCCCTGCCAATTTAAACGCGGTTGGCACATCGAACATCAGCTATTCAGTCCCAAAGAACGGATATCAGTGGAGCTTTCGCGTCGATGCCTATCTTGGCAAGAGCGACCGCATCTACGTAGATGCGATACGAACGCATGACACGTCGGAAAGCAATATCGGCCGTCCAAACCTGACCATACCGCAAGAGAACTCTTCGGATTTCGTGAATGTTGATTGGACCCATACATTCTCTTCTCATTTTCTGAACGAAATGGGGGCACATATGATTCGTCCGCAGGGGGCGAATCAGCCTGATCCCAGCGAGGCGATTCCCTACATCAATGTCAACGCATTGGCAGGATTCTCAAACTGGGGCGCCGGCAACTTCATCCAGACCACCGTCGGCTGGCGCGATGTGCTGACCGCGACCATAAAGAATCACACGCTGAAATTTGGCGCCGATGTTTTCAACATCCGCGAGAATGATCAGCAGACAAGCGCATTCACTCGTCCCACTTACAATTTCGACAATCTGCTGGACTTTATTCAGGACAAGGCCACTTCTGAAAGCGGAACACATGTGGACCTCACAACGCACGGACAGGCGCCATATGTGCGGCGCTACCGCGATCTTTATACTGCATTCTTTGTTCAGGATGACTGGAAGCTGAAGCCGACATTCACTTTGAATGCGGGCCTACGGTACGACTCAATGGGGCCGCTCTTTTCCATCATCAGCCCCAAGCTGACGCTTTTGACGCTCGCGCAATCTTCCACTCGACAGGGGCAGATTGCAGGCGCGGTGGCCGGAGCGGCTCCCAACGGGCGAACTGATGTGCTGGATCACAATTTGTGGGAATTTTCTCCGCGCATCGGATTTTCCTGGGATGTTCGAGGCAACGGCAGGTCCGCTCTGCGCGGCGGCTTTGGGTTGTTCTCAGATCAACCACCGTACCTGCATATAACCGATGCTATTTCGGGCAATCTTCCGTACTATTACACTCCCTCGATCAATGTACGACAAGGCAATCCCACGCCCGCCTTCCAGCCCTGTTCGGCGCCAACCGGATACACACAGGTCTGTCCGATTGTAGATACGTCTAACGTCACTTTCGATCAACGCGGCGGCATTCTGATCAATGGAGTGCCTCAGCGGTCGGGTCTCGGTGGATTCTCTCCCAATTACAAAATGACTCAGGTGGAGGCCTGGAGCCTGAGCCTGCAACAACAGTTGGGAGGCGGCCTGGTTGCCGAACTCAATTATTCGGGGACTGCTGCGCACCACCTGCCGATTTATCAGAATGCGAACCGTTTCGCCGGTGATCTGATCGTCAATAAAAACAACCCGCAATTTCTTAATCCGAGTTTTGGCGCGATTGAGTATGGCACTTCCAACGGCAACTCTGTTGGGAACGTCGGTTCTGCGTTAGTGAGTTACCGCAACTCGCGCGGGTTGACACTACGCGGAATCTACACCTACGCAAAAGCTCTGGATGTTTACAGCACTGCGCAATCCATCAGTGGAGGACAGATCACGACCAACACCAACATTATTCAGCCTGACAACTTCCAGGCCCAGCGTGGACGCTCTGACTTTGACATCCATCAGCAATTCTCTGCTGACGGTGTGTGGACGGTGCCCAACAACTATGGCAATGTTATCGAGCGAAACATACTCGGCGGCTGGCAATTCGGTGGCGTATGGATCATGCACACGGGATTGCCCTTTACCGTCTATACAAGCGCACCCTTTGCGCCTGTTTTTGACGCCAATGGCAACGTCGTCGGCAATACTGGTGGTGACTATAACGCGGATGGCACGAACTATGACGTTCCGAACACTCCGCGTTTCGGCAATCACCTGAGCGGGCAAGGGAAAAAAGCATTCCTGAATGGTCTCTTCCCAGCATCCGCATTCCCTGCGCCTCCGCTTGGGCAGGAAGGAAGTATTGGCCGAAACACCTATGACCAGCCTGGATACAACAATCTTAACTTCACTGCTGAGAAGTTCTTCACCACTCCATGGTTCACCGGCGAGCGGTTGAAGATTCAGGCAAAAGCAGAGTTCTTTAATCTGTTTAATCGCGTTAACCTTACCGGGGTGACATCCGATTTAAACAGCTCTCTGTTTGGGCATTCAGTAAATCAGTTACCCGCGCGAAGTCTCCAGTTCCATCTGCGCGCCAGTTTCTGAGTAATGATGTAAAGGAATAAAGGAATTTTCATTTGATGACTCACAGCCGTCATTTCTGACGGCAAGCTGGGGAAGAATCTCAGCCAGATCAGCTGAGATTCTTCCCCAGCTCAGTAATGACGCGTCTTGATTCAATTAACAACTAAGGAAAGACGAAAATGATCCTGTTACTGCGCTGGTGCGTACTGTCTGTAATTTGTCTTATCGTCATTCACGCTGCCAGCGGGCAAATGCCAGGCCAGCCAGTTCCGGATCAACCTCAAATTACAGTCAACCAGTCAGACCAGGGACTTCGTGCCACGATTGGCGAAGAAGAGTTGACGATTTCGATATGCAACGATTCTGTCGTCCATATCGTTGCCGCTCCAGGCAAGCCGGCCGGAACCTCGCCAAAGCCATGGATGCTTGATCCGAAACAATCCTGCCCAGGAGCAAAATTCGGGTTCGCAAAAAATGACCGCACCGCCACTCTTGAAACAGCGCGGCTCAAAATAGAATTCTCTCTCTCACGCGGAAACATCATCTATAGCAGTCGAACCGGGGAGAGCTTATTGCGCGAGGGAGGCAGCATTCCACGCACTTATGAACCTGATGAAGTCAACGGAGAACAAACCTTCCGCATCACGGATCGCTTCTCTCCCGATGCTACAGAAGGTTTATATGGTCTTGGGCAGCACCAGAATGGGATGTTCAACTACCGCGGAGCCACAATCGAACTTGGGCAGAATAACACCGATGTTGCCATTCCCTTTCTTATATCAAGCAAAGGATATGCAATCCTCTGGAACACTGCCGCTCTTACCTACGTAGATAATCGCTTTCCTCTCGAACTCTCCTTCAGCTCCATCGCTGGTAACTCAGTGGATTACTACTTCATTTATGGCCCGGAAATGGACAGCATCATCCATCAATACCGAAGCATGACCGGCCACACGCCCATGCTGCCGAAGTGGGCCTACGGCTTCTTTCAGTCAAAAGACCGTTACATCTCTTTGGATGAAATTCTAAGTATTGCCCGGCGCTATCGTGAAGAACACATTCCGCTGGATGCTATTGTCCAGGACTGGTTCTGGTGGAAGAAGGAAGGCGATCCGATCTTCAACGAAAATTATCACGACGTTCCCGCCGACCTCGAAAAGCTGCACCAGATGAACGTCCATGCCATGATCTCCGTCTGGGGCCTCTTCGATTCAACCTCTCAGAATTTTCAGAAGTTATCGGCGCAACATTTCGATGTGCCCAAGGCGCATGTATATGACGCCACCAATCCCGCCGCGCGCTCGTTCTACTGGAATAATCTCGCCGGCAAGCTGTTCGCGCAGGGCTGGGACGCCTTCTGGCTTGATAGCGCCGAGCCGGAAGAATACTGGCCTCACATGGGAGACGCGATCCTTCGCAACAAGCATCTCGCCATCGGCAACGGTGCGGAATTCACGAATGTCTTTCCACTGCTGCACACAGAAGGCATTCAGGAGCACTGGAAAGCAACTACAGATAAGAAGCGGGTCTTCCTGCTCACTCGTTCTGCCTTTCTTGGCCAGCAGCGCGTCGGAGCCACAGTGTGGTCAGGCGATGTCTATAGCACTTACTGGGGGCTATCTCACCAGGTTCCTGCCGGGTTGAATTTTGCGCTCTCCGGCTACCCGTATTGGACAACTGACATCGGTGGCTATTGGCCTCCTATCGACGGTAAAACGCAGGAGCCTGGCTATCAGGAGCTCTATACGCGCTGGTTTGAATTCGGGACATTCTGTCCAATCTTCCGTACACACGGCCATCGTCCTCAGAACGAGATGTGGACCTACGACAAGGTAGAACCCATTCTTATCAAATACGACAAGCTACGTTACCGGCTTATGCCCTATATCTACTCACTGGCCTGGAAAGTCACCAATGAGGACTACACCATTCAACGTCCGCTCGTGATGGACTGGCGCACGGATCCCAACACCTTCAATATTGGCAATCAATTTATGTTCGGCCCTGCCATCATGGTTAGCCCCGTCTTGAAGGCGAAGGCTAACCGCCGCAATGTCTATCTGCCTGATTCGCCCGCATGGTACGACTTCTGGACCGGAGCAACAGTACAAGGCGGTAAAGAAATCGAAACTGACGCGCCGTTAGACCGCTTGCCGCTCTACGTCCGCGCTGGCTCGATTCTTCCACTTGGCCCAGAGATCGAATACGCTACAGAAAACCCAGGTGGCCCGATCGAGCTCCGCATCTACCGTGGCGCAGACGGAAGCTTCGATCTCTATGAGGATTCTGGAGATACATACGACTACCAAAAAGGCATGCACTCCATCATTCCAATGCATTGGAATGACAAAGGGGGAATTCTCACCATTGGAGCACGCAGCGGGTCGTTTCCGGGAATGGTTAATAAACGTCAGTTTCGGTTAGTCATTGTCAAAGAAAACCACGGTGCGGGTGCAGCTGCCTCTACAAGCTTCGACCGCGAGGTCACATATACTGGAAAGGAATTGCAGGTGGCCGTCCCTTAGATGGCTACTCATGCAAACTTCATTTTCTGCGCTAGCGGATGCGATATTCGCAGTGCCTTTTTTTTCGAGCATGAGACTGGCTTGTCGGGTTTGCGCCATATTTGCAACTCAGAACCAGTCGAAGTGGCTAACCATCAAGTCGAGTTGTCTCTCGGTCCAATGAGCGCGTTGCCCTGGACATCCATGCGATCCTAGCAGAAAGACTTGTAGCATCTTATCCATCGAGTGACAACGTAATCTGAAATATAAAGGTCGGTGTTAGTCATCCTTTGATAGCCATTCTCTGCTTTTGCATTCGAGTGCTTACCGACGGATACCGATAATCGCGTTGAGCTTCCTTTCTCGTGCTTGATTGTCGTATCACCAGGGAAGGCTCAAGAATGATGCTCTTTGGCAGAGGTCGTATCTTGGATTCCAGTATTCCAAGGAGGATATCGGCAGTCCGTTGTCCGATTCCGTGACTGTTCTGGTCGATGCTGGAGAGAGGAACACGAAGAACTGAATCGTAGTGAAGATTTCCGCAGCCGATTACAGCAATGTCCTCAGGAATGCGGAGACCGGCTTCGAGAATCGCCTCGATGACTCCGATGGCAAGCGGATCGTTGTACGCAAAAACGCCGTCAGGGATTGGCCTCTGCTTAAGAAGACGACGCATAGCTTCAGCGCCCATTCTTTCGCTGTTTACGTCAACCTTGGGCCGGGCTACTACCAGTGAGTCTGAATACGGCAGACCTCTCCGCTGCAGTGCGTGTCTATATCCTTCGAACCGCTGTGTACCAGTGCTGTTCTCCCGTCCACGAATATGCGCGATCCTCCTGCACCCCTGATCAATCAGGTGTTCGGTGGCAATGCGTCCGGCAGCTTCGTCGTTAATCCCGACGAAGTTCGCCGATAATCCAGCCAGTTCACGGTCAATGAGAACGTAAGGCACATTGTGGTGTTCCAGGCGTTGAAAAGGCTGAATATCAGTGCCGCAGGAAGCGATCACCAGCGCATCCAGGCGGCGTCCGGTAAGCTGCTGAATTTCCCTTGCCTCAAGTTCCGGATCTTCTTCGGAAGACGAAATGATGGTTGAATAACCGCGCTTTCCAATTGTGGCCGAAAGCGCTTTCACCAGTTCCGCAAAAAAAGGGTGGAGCAGATCCGGGACGACAAGGCCAATCAGATAACTTCGCCCGGTAACCAGACTGCGGGCGGTAATGTTGGGCTGATAATCCAGTTCCTCAATACGTTTGAGAACGCGTTTGCGCGTTTCTTCGGCGATATCAGGATGGTTCCGCAGGACCTTTGAGATGGTCACGACAGAAAGACCCAGGTCCTCTGCGATGTCCTTCATACGGACGGTCATATCCTGAAACTATACAGAGGAGTCTGCGGTTTCCACAATAAAGTAAACGTTACAGTCATAAGTAAGGATAATGTTTACTTTATCGTTTATGCAGGCCGATGCCATCCAAGCGGATTTTCTTGTCTGCGAGGACCAGCGCAGCAAAGACGCCCGCGCACTGCTTGACACCGTTCCTTCAACAGGACCCTGACAATGCACTCGCGCACGAGACCCTGGGTTATCTCGAATTCGCTACAATGCAGCTGCTTCAGGCAATGTCCAGACGATCGTGCTTGCGCAGGACTTCACCGCGC
>Ga0209062_1005225_pt1 | contig 12776 bp, 11 predicted proteins | sample Coa_R2_2_FD_187158 | JGI IMG/M metagenome (GOLD analysis project Ga0209062, IMG submission 187158) | Surface soil microbial communities from Centralia Pennsylvania, which are recovering from an underground coalmine fire - Coalmine... | ecosystem: Environmental > Terrestrial > Soil > Unclassified... | reverse complement strand
AGTTATCTGAAGGATTTTTTAAACTTCAAATGCTCGTCAATAATCTCACTCGTTCAATTTTTCAAAACTGCAATATCCCTTATTTCTACTTTTCCTCTGCCTAGAGTGACAAAAGAGGGTTAGAGAAATAGAAGAAGCTATACGACGATCCACAAATCGAGATTTATTTGAAATTAAAGCCAGAACCGCTGTACGTCCAGTTGATATTCGTCGTGCTATCGCAGAAGAACAACCATTTATTGTTCATTTTTGCGGGCATGGTTTAGAAGATGGCAGTTTACTCTTAGAAGATGATGGGGGAAATGATAAGCCAATTGGCCCATCTACTTTAGCCTCTCTGTTTAAGTTACACGCTGATTATGTGAAATGTGTTCTGCTTAACGCTTGTTATTCAGCAAAACCTGCTGTGGCTATTAGTCAGTACATTAATTATGTGATCGGGATGGACAATCCAATCCAAGACAAAGCAGCAGTTGCATTTGCTCAAGGGTTCTATGATGGACTAGGTTATAAAGCCTCAGGTAATCAAGATGTGTTTCAAAGAGCCTTTAATGAAGGCATGGTTGCCATTGAAATGGAAAATCTTTCACAAGGAGCGATACCAGTCTTGAGAAAAAGATGATATGGATAAAATCTAACCGTTCACTAACCTAGTATTCATTAACCGATTAATTTGGCATAAAAAATTGCAACTGCTTTGTATGCTGGTTGTGAAACGCGACGAGCGGCTTTAATGAAATCTGCTGCTTTTTCGCAGATCATAATAGCAGGTGCATTCCTATCCTAAGTTGCGAATTGTGCGCTCAGGACGGCTCTATTCATGCCATGAGCCATTGTAATAGTGTTTCAAGTTGTTTCAAAAATTGATTCATCTGTGCTTGTGTCATCGGTTGAGAACCAGAAATTGAAACGACATAAAAGGACAAATAATGTCTTTAGGGAATTTATGAGAATAAAATGCAGAGTTCAGTTTTGTCCTGCTGTAGGCTGAAGCTCTTCAATTTATTTCTATGGTTCTCCCCAAAGGTGATTGCCTCAACAGAAAAAGCCACTCTCCAAAATGGAAAGGGGCATCTGATATTAACCACATGATAAATCTAATAATAGAAAAATACGTATAAATGATATCAGAATAAAGGAAAGAATATGATTTATGTTTTAATTTTGTTGCTTTACTTTTAGGAAATAAATAATATTTTTTTAGCTTAAAGAAAAGCAGCAATAAATGTAATACAAAATTATTTTAACTATATTATTTTCATATGTTTTTTCTCATGAATTTTCCAAAGACATAATTTTTCCTTTTATGTCGTTTCAATCATTGAATTCCTCTTGAAATTTCAAATTTTGGATTTGAGAATAGCAAATAGAAGATTAAGGAAATTCGCTTTAATCTTTCAAAAACAAATCACAATTAGTTTATTTGGAGAATCAAAAATGGCTAATATCCAAGTTGCAGAACTCTCTCCTGCAGGCTCTGAATTATTCGTTGATTCTGAAAGCTTCTTAAACGATTTGCAAGACGTAGATACAATGTCTGTGTATGGTGGTGAAGGCCACACTGGTGGAGTTGTCACAGTAACGCCAAAAATTCTTGAAGCTATATTGGTAGATGAAGCTATCGTTAACGTTGTATCGTTAGCTAAGTCCTTTAGTCACAATAGTACCGATAGCTTCTCAACTTCAACAACATCCCACTCATATTAAGTCATTTGGCAACAACAGTTTAGGTGACCTTCTTGATTAATTTGTAGGTCGTTATTTAGTAGGATTTAGTAGTCTTAGCTGAATCCTACTAAAACTAAACCATAAGCAGGGTTCAGTATTGACATGCTCAATCCTGCTCTTTTTAAGAAAAACCAAATAATTATGATGAGGGGAAGCAAAAATGGCTAATATAATAGTTTCAGACTTAATTCTAACTAGATTTAAACAAAATTCAGAAAGCTTTTTACATGAATTAAATGATACGGATTGCCAATTGATATGGGGTGGTCTAAACCATGAATATTCTGAATTTATTAATCTTAATATTAAAATTTTAGAGTCATCATTAATAGCTTTTGCTATCTCTAACATTACATCGCTAGTCAAGCTATTCATTAACTCCTCTTCAGATTCGATTTTAACTAGAAGTTTTACATCTGAATCTTTACAAGAAAAATAATAGTAAGAATTTAGAGTTTATGACATTTGTATTAAGTGCTCAAAATGTTTTTAAATATCTGATTGACAATGGTCTCTGTACTAAAGAAGAGCAGTCTACAAGCCAGATAGAGCTAAAAAGCGCCAACAACTTTAACTTATTAATTAGCTTGCCAGGTGGGCGTCAGCTTCTTGTTAAGCAAGAGCGTACAAACTCACAAGGAAAAAGAACGGGTGAATTTTTCAAAGAATGGAAAATTCAAACATTGTTACAACTTTTTCCGGCATTGAGCCACTTTCGTCCATGTCTTTCGGAAGCCATTCATTTTAATGCTGAGCATGCTATCATTGTTTTCAATTATTTCAACGACTACCTTGATTTGGAAGAGTTTTATTTTAAGGAGAATATCTTTCCACCGGAAATCGCAACCAAAATTGGTGCTACTCTTGCCTCAATTCATCGTCTCACTTTAGACAATCAAGAATATCGAGAGGTACTAGAATCTGGAATAGGAGTGTCTAGCAACCAAGCTCTTGACATAGCCCAAGATTTGGAACGGTTAACTCCAGCAATTTTTGACGGCTTTCCTGTAGATGCGTTAAAATTTTTCGTCCTCTATCAGCGTTTTGATAGTCTCAGGCAAGTGCTCGCACAATTGAAGAGTGTATTCACACCTTGTTGTCTAACTCACAATGACTTGAAACTGAACAATATTTTACTATCCAACTCTTGGAAGACGGAAGTTGCTCAAAAACCACCACTTGCTAATGACAGCATGATTCGCCTCATTGATTGGGAGAAATCTAGTTGGGGCGATCCAGCATATGATTTAGGAATGCTCATTACAAGTTATCTGCGAATTTGGCTGTCTAGCTTGATTACTAGTAAAACGATCGCGATCGAAGAGTCTTTACGTTTAGCCACAACCCCTTTAGAATTTATCCAGCCTTCCATAACTGCTTTAGTTCAAGCCTATTTCAGTAGCTTTCCAGAAATTTTAGAGCACCGTCCTGATTTTCTGCAGCAAGTCTTACAGTTTTCTGGTCTAGCATTTATTCAAGCAATTGTAGGAGTGCTCATGCACCAAAAAACTTTTGGGAATCTGAGTATCTGTATGCTTCAAATTGCCAAGATGCTGTTGTGTCGTCCAGAAGAATCAATCAAGACTGTCTTCGGCACGACTGCTTTGGAACTCACGCATCGCCAAACGATTCACTTGCTCAAATAATTTTAACTAGAGGTAGGCAATTAACTATGCAATTGCTCAATTCAAATGCACTGCAAACATCAGATATTGGGTTTGATAAACTACTTTCAATACTGCAAGACATCGTCAGTAAACTGGAAATTCAATCCAACTTCTATATTTACCATCCAGATTACAAAACCTTGAAATTTTCAGATGCGATAGTAGCCCGCTTTCAGCAAGTCCCCTTAAATCTCCAACACAAGTTTCTTAGTTCGCAACTTCGCAGTTTTCTCTACAGCATTTACTATAATGGTGCTCTCCGAACTGTCCTTGCTATAGATAGCAATTCTTTAGCTTCAAAACTGTTGGAGAATCTAGAGAATAATAGTTTCCTAGGGGTAGATGTGGACTTTTTCAATCAATTGCGTCAGTCTAACACTGGTGAGGGTTACTTTGACCACGGTTGGCACGTGCTTCAGGAAGACAGCAGTAACACACTGGTTGTGAAAAAGGACGGGTTGACTCTGTATATACAGCGCGATCGCCATCTTTTGGAATCACAGAACTTTGCGATCCCTGGTGATGTGGTTGCAATCAAGTTGCCTCCTAACATAATACAAAACGGATTTTTCATGGCAATTGGTAATCAAGGTCGTTACAGTTCCGTTCATTCAGGCACTCGTCAACAAATCGTACGAATCTACTTTAATTTAAGTCCTCAAGGTGCAGTTGAAGTCATGTATGGGCTAACACGGCAACTAAACGACATTTCCATTCCTTTCTCCTTTAAAGCACTGTACAATCCTTCAGATTACGAGCGCTATGATACAGCAGTACTTTATTTTGAAAAAAGCAACTATCCAAGTGTGCATCAAGTATTGCAATCTGTTTATAACGACTATAGATTGCATTTTAGTGAGGAAGTGCCACTATTCACAAAATTGCTAGCACCAGGACTAGCTCTAGCAGAAGAACCAAACAATAAATTTGCTGAAAAAGAAAGCTTTGGTACACACCGATGCCAAATTGTTGCCAATGCTTTAGTCGAAGCTTGGCATCAAGGAGATGAGTCCACAAACAATCGGACGGCGTTGATTCTCAAACACTTTGCTCAACAAGGAATTGAATTGCAACACCCCTACCTCAATCCTGACTCAGAGAATATTTACACAGCCTTAGATTACTAAATATTGCATCCACAGTGTTTTGCCTTAATGTACACGACCCCTTGTTTCGCTTCACTGCACTAGGGGGCTTCTGTATTCATAGGCGAGTGCCTCAGTTTAGGCCTTACGAATCAGCTTTTACCAATAGCTCAGATGGCTTCGAATTAGCATTCATTTCAAGATTAACCACAACTTGAGCTTGCTCAAGTTGTTGCTTTAACCAAGAAGAAAATAAATCTTGTAAAATTCTCAGGCGCAACAATTCACTTAATTGAGGTTGAATAATTTCTTCAACCAAAATCAGATGAATTCCTTTTTGAGTCACAATTGGCTTGAGAATTTGAGGCGGATGAGCGCCAAAAACAGCAGCAGCAGTCTCAGGTTTAAAGTTACTACGTTGTTGTATTCCACAATATCCTCCAGAGCGGCGTTGTTCTGGGTCTTGAATGTATTGTCGGGCAATCTCTTGGAAACTGATTTCATTTTCTTGCAGTGCATAAAACAATTCCCAAGCCAAGTCTTCATCATCTAACACAACTTCGTAAGTTACAGCGGCAGTATAATCAACTTGATGTTCAAAAAAGAATGGTTCGACTTGTTTTGCAAAGAGATGATTTGCTAACTTTCTTGACAACAAGTTCATCATAGCTAATTCTTCCAAATCGTCGAGAGAAAGATAATACTTTTGTAGCCATGCCCAAGTGTCCTCAGCTTTTAAAAGGTTGTTTGCTAACCGTACATCATCTGCTGCTTGCTGAAGTTCTGTTTTATCAACTTGAATACCTAACTGATTAGTAGTATTAGCAATAATTTGATAAGTCGTCATTGCCTCAATTATTTCAGGTATTCTGCAAGAAAGCTTGATATAATGTAGGATGCTTTCAGCAGAAAAATTAAAAGTATTTGTCATTTTTAAATTCCTCTCATTCTTAAAATGAGATCACTAAAGTTCTAATCCACTTTTTTGCAACTTTCTAAATGGATCTAAAAGGAAGTCAATTATGCGACGCTGGCGAACAATGACCTCTGCTGTTGCTGTCTGACCAGGTGTTAACTCTATGCGTTTATTTCCAGCTTGGATATAAGGATGATCCAAAGCAATCTCTAATTCAAAAGTTTCTACTTTACCAGCGCTATTGTCAGTAACTTTGGAGTCTGGAGAAATCCAAGTTATATGTCCTTGAACCACTCCATAATCTTGAAATGGATAGGCATCAAATTTGATTTTGACTGGCATTCCTACACGAACAAAACCACTTTGTTGACTAGCTATTTGCGCTCTCAGTATCAAAGCAGAACGCTTGGGGGCAACTTGTGCCATCATTTGACCCGGTTGTACCACTACTCCTGGCTTTTTAGTAGGCAATGCAAAAACGACTCCATCCACTGGCGATCGCAGCACTCGTTGTTGTAATTGCCAATTCAGAGATAGAATCTGGCTGATGATTTGAGCAATTTCTGATTGCAAAGAAGTTATCTGTGACTGTATGTTTTTGATTTGTTCTTGACTTTTGAGCAAAGCCAGCTGACCTGCATGAATCAGACTTTGATAGCTACCTTGCTGTTCAGCCAGACGTAGCTGAGCTTGTTGAATATCAGAGCGAGCCTGACGAAGACTCTGTTTATAGCTACTTTGTTGACCCTGTAGATTGGATTGGTCTTGATCAACTTTAGACCCAGCTTGTAAAAGTATTTGGTAGTTTTCTTGTACAGACTGTTGCACTTCTAGAAAGCGATCTTGGGAAATGGCACCCTTCTGCCAAACCTTTTTATAACGGGGTACTTTCTCTTGCGCGCCTTGAAAACGAACTTCTGCTAATTTATAGGCAGCAATACTAGAAATAAGTTCTTGTTGTGCCTGATTGACTTTAGCCTGTTGTTCTTGCTTCTTTAAATTATAGGCACTCTTGAGTGCATCAAGATTTTGCCGCGCCTGCTGTAGTTGCGCAAGTTTTTCAAATTGTTGAGCTTGATTTTGTTGGTTTTGGATATTAACTGTTGCCAACAGTTGATTTTTCAGTAAATTTAATTGTGCCAGTTGATTTTTATCTCCTTGTAGCTTTGCCTGGCTAGCTTGCAAATTAGTTTGCAATATATTAGATTCCAACTCCACTAGTACCTGTCCTGCTTTGACTGACTCTCCTTCTTTCACCTTCACCGCAACAACGGTTCCAGAAGTAGCCGCATCTAACCGTTGGACTGTTCCTATTGGTTCCATCCGCCCTCTAGCGGTCCCTATCTCATCAACTCTAGAGAGCATACACCAAGGCAAGATAATTGCTGCAAAGCCAACAAGCAAATACAATAAAGAGCGCGTCCATGGTGGTGGTAAAGCATCTAGTAGTTCCTGAGTACCGTAATACCAATCATGAGTTTCAGTTTCGGTGAGTGTCTCATAATTGCTAGTGGTAGAACTCAATTGAGTATCAGACTGCTCTTGTCGTACTTTAGTAACCCCAGAAGATGAATTCAAAGATAAGTTTGGTGGCATAAATTTTGCCTCTTGAGTTAAACTTCTATCTGGCAACTGATTCAAGCTGCTTGTGCAAGTTGTTGTTGATTGAGGTAGTAGAAATGACCTCTTCTTCTGATTAATTCATCATGAGTACCACTTTCGACTAATAAACCACGATCCAAAACCAAAATCAGATCAGCATTACGTACAGTAGAAAGCCGATGAGCAATGATCAAAGTCGTCCGTCCTTTGAGAATTGTGTTGAGATTCGTTTGAATGATGCGTTCAGATTCAGTATCTAAGTTACTAGTCGCTTCATCTAGTAGCAGTAGGGGAGGATTTCCCAGCATTGCACGGGCAATTGCTAACCTTTGTCGCTGTCCACCAGATAACAGTCCGCCACCTTCCCCAATTTGGGTTTCGTAACCCATTGGTAGTTGCTGAATAAATTCATCTGCTCCAGCTAGTCGTGCAACTTCTATGATTTCTTCTAAAGACGCTTCCGGATGAGCGATACTTATATTTTCCCGAATTGTACTACCAAATAAAAAAGTATCTTGATCCACCACACCAATTTGTGAACGAAGTGATTTTAGTGTAATATTTGCTATATCGTAACCGTCAACCAACACTCGCCCATCTGTGGGCTGATAAAGACCTAAAATTAACTTGAAAAGCGTCGTTTTTCCAGAACCACTACGTCCTACAACTGCTACAGTTTGTGATGGTCGCACTTCAAAGCTCAGATTTTCTAAAACATTCGTATCACTTTCGGGATGATACCGAAATGTAACATTCTCAAAGACAATATGACCATGCAAGTATGGTAAAAACTGACGAGTCGGTAAAGTTAAATCTTCTTCTGGCTCTGCTTCTAAAACATCATTAATTCGTTCAATAGAAATGAGTACTTCCTGTAATTGATTCCACAATACTGATACTCTTTGGAAAGGATTAATGACATTACCTAACAACATATTGAAAGCAATTAATTGACCTATAGTGAGTTCATTGTGAATCACTTGCCATGCCCCAAACCAAAGTAACAAAGTATTTGCTATTGTTCGGACAGTAGACATTGCAATTTGCAATTGGTTACTGATTATCTGCCCGGAAAAGCCTTTTTTGATTGACTGATTCAAACGCTCTTCCCAATTCCAACGTACCGTTTGTTCAATTGCCATTGCTCTTAGGGTGCGAATACCTGTGAGAGATTCAATAAGATAGCTACTCTCAGCATTTGTAGCATTAAATATTTCTCTGGAGATGCGTTTTAAAAAAGGTGTTGAAATCAGAGCTAGTAAAGCTATTGGTGGCAAAATTATCAGTGCTAATAATGCCATTTTCCAACTGTACCAGAACATTAACCCCACATAGATAAACACTGTGAGTAAATCCAGAAGAATTGACAATGACTCACCAGTCAAAAACCGCTGAATTTTGTGATTCTCTTGCAGACGGGAAATAATGTCACCAACATATCGAGACTCAAAAAACGACAACGGTAGTCGGAAGGTATGTTTGATGAAACCCACAATCATAGCCAGACTGATTCGGTTTGCCGTTTGATCTAGCAAATATTGTCGCAGTCCATTCGTGGCGACCCCGAACAGCCCGAAAATTAGCAAGCCTGATGCTACAGCATTTAAAGTTAAAATGCTACCTTGTACAATCACTCTGTCTAGCAACAACTGGGTGAATAAAGGCGTGACTATTCCAAACACCTGAATACACACAGAAGCAATCAACACTTCCAACAGTACTAGTCTGTGTGGTTTAACCAACTCAAAAAACTGCCAAAATCCTGTATTCGCTTCTTGAGTGTCTTTCAGCAGTGCGTTGGGTTGTAGTAACAATACATAACCAGTCCAACTGGCTTTAAATGCTCCATGTGTCAGAGTCAGTTGACCAATGGCGGGATCGGCAACAATCACGTGGCGTTTTGTGATTTCGTAAATCACAATGTAGTGCTTGCCTTCCCAATGAGCGATCGCAGGCAAGGGTTGTTGTGCCAATTTATCTAAACTAGCTTTCACAGGTCGGGTAGAAAAGCCAAGACTTTCTGCGGCGGCTGCTAAACCTTTGAGAGATGCTCCACTACGGCTGGTATTTGCTAAATTTCGCACTAGATTCACACTTAACCGCTTGCCCCAATAGCGACCAATCATAACCAAGCAGGCTGCTGCGCAATCAGAAGCACTTTGTTGTTGAAAAAAAGGATACCGCTTGATCAAGCGTCCCCACCAGTGACTAATAGTTACAGTTGGGCTAGGGAAGTAAGTGCGTCGCGACTGATGGGAGGAAGTGGAGACCCGTGCGGACGGGGAAGAGGACATAGAGACACGGGGACGCATTGAGGTGGGGAATTTCAATGAAAAACTTCCCGCATCATTACGTCTTTCCTCCCCTACGTCTTTTGTGTGTGTATCTTCTTCATCCTCAGAATCACCATTAAAGTTTTTGAGGAGTAGCTCTGGTAATTGTGGTATGTGATTGAGTGCTGTCTGCCAATGAGAATTCTCGAGACAGTAAATTAGTGTTGGTTGAATAGCTTGCCAACCACCTTCTCTCACATTAGGGCGAGAAGCATAAATTTTTCCAGGAGTTTGGGTGCGACCATCAGAATGCAAGAGTTGACCATAGCGTACCATCCACAGCTTACTATTTTGTATAGATTCTGTTAACACAGCGCCAGTTTCTATCTCGTGGCGGTGAAACAGGGATAGTACTTTGAGTATCTGCTCAACTGTAGTCTTCCGATACAGTTGCGGTAAGTTTTGGCAGGATAACAGCAACAAGTCCCAAACTTCGGCTCGATGATAAAGACAGTCCCGAATACTGGAATATCTGTCGATGAGATTTTGCAATAAATCTCCTTTAAGACAACAAAGCTTTAAATTTGTGGAAGCCCGAGCAGCGTAAGGCTGAAATTCTTCTTTGGGAAACAGAGTCATTTCACCAAATGAATTTTCAGCTGAAAAAGTGGCAACTAAATTACCAGAGGTATCTAGCAGTCTGACTTTACCGCTTAAAACTATATAAAGCGCGGGATTTGCCTCTGATGCTTGCCAAAACATTTTACCTGGGATAGGTTCAAGAATTTCTGCGACTCTGACGCAGTCTGCTAGTTCTGTTTCTGTAACAGATGCACCTAAGGCTTGAGTAAGTTGTGTAGCTAACTGTTGAAGCGAAAATTCTGAAGGCATATACTTACCTTTACAACAGAATTATTAATTAATCTTTTGACATCCATCGCCACAAGCTGTAGGCGTCAGATGACCAAAATCGTCTAAAGTCCTAGTTGAGCTAACTCAGTACCATCAGTACTACATGAGATTGAGCAACCATTGCGAACTATGGTCACTGGGCAATTGTAGGTCGCTAATTGTAATTCCAGACTCTTGGGTCTTGTCAGGTTCTTGTTGAGAACTATCATGTCTTTGTTTTGTAGATAGCCCCATTTTTTTCAGTAGACGACTTAAATGACGCTCGCTAATCTCAATACCAAATTCATTTCCTAAATGTTTACTCAACCATTGAGCTGTCCAAGATTGAAATGGATAGCCGTACTCACGAGGGCTATGACTAACCAATTCTTTCAAGCGTTCGAGATATTCCTCATTCACACTTTTGGGTCTACCTATTGGTTGCTCTTGCCATTTATGAGCCAATCCAGCTTTTGCTACACTAATCCAGTACCTCGCCATATGGTAAGAACAACCCAAGGTTTTACAGATTTGGGTTTGAGATTTACCCTGATCTGCTAGTAACATAACCTCAATACGACAGCGGTATTTTGATTGTAAATTGGATTGCAAATTCTTCAGCAACATTTTCCGCTGAAAAACTGTTAAAAACTTGCCATGTTTAAGGCTATCACCATCTGACAATTGAGATAGATTTGTATTGCTTGACATAGCTACTACAATCAGTTAACTGTAAAACATGAGGTATCAGAAAAGTTATCCTAATCAAAACTATTAGCAAGGATACATTTATAATTATTGAATGGATAACTCAGATAACAATTTGTTCTCTAGATTTTTCTTAAGCAAGATTTTAATCTTTGTAAAAGCCTGCTTAATTTGGTATAGTATCTATCAATCCTGAGTAAAATCTGAGTATCTCTACTAAAATTTATCCATCAACAATAGGCTCTTATACAGTTTTAATATCGGTGGTGAAATATTTTTTAACATTCTAAATACTTACCAAAGCATCAATTGACTAGAACAAAATATTAGGGTGAAATTTACACATTTTAGTCACATGAGTCTAGCTCAAAAAATACAGGTCTAACAGAACTCAGAATTCCCTTAGAAATGATGAGTACTCTATTAAAGTATTAAAAAATTTCGTTGGATATTGTCGCTGAGACTAAAAACTGGGTTTCAAGTGCAGTTCTCAAAATGCACGAGGTTCTCTGCATTCAGAAATCAGTCCCAATGAAAAAAATTTCATCGCCATATATGAAAGTGGTGTTTTACTCCAATACGCCAATTACCTCAGGTTGAGCTAACCCTACTGTAGTGCTAGCCCTCCTATTCACTACTCCCTACTTACAAGTCAGGAGTATGCAATTTTGTGCCCATCTGATAAGGAATTGCTCTGCAAAAAAACAGAAATTTCAACAACCACATATGAGGTTAAACATGAATTTTAGCAATACAAAATGGCTTTTTGGAACTGCAAGTATAACAGGAGTAATCTACTTGACAGGAGTAACGAGTTTACAAACCCTTGCGCAAGCTAACGATAATTCGACCTCTCAAATTTTATCAACACAGACCAATACAGTATCTCAGAGCCAAAGTGTCGTTTATGTCAACTCAGCCACTGGCACAGACAACACTGTTTCTGGGAAAAGTGAAGCAAAGCCTTATCGTACAATCACTTATGCTCTCAGCCAAGGGCAACGAGGTACAGTCATACAACTTGCTCCAGGCAACTATACCAGTGAAACTGGCGAAGTTTTCCCTCTCGTAATTAAATCAGGTATTACGCTTCGCGGCAATGAGTCTACTAAAGGTCAGACGACTGTGATCACTGGAGGTGCTTGGTACATCAGTCCTACCTTTGCTCGGCAAAATATTGCAGTTTTAGCCGAACAAGATAGCATGATCGCAGGTGTTACCATTATCGACCCCAATACACGCGGTACCGCAGTCTGGATTGAGTCTGGTAGTCCGACAGTCAAGAACAGTACATTTACTCATAGCCACCGAGAAGGCATTTTTGTGACTGCTACAGCGAGTCCCATAATTGAATCAAATATCTTCACCAACAACGGTGGAAATGGTATGTCAGTAGTACGAGCTGCTAAGGGAGAGATTCGTAACAACGTGTTTCAAGAAACTGGCTTTGGGTTAGCAATTGGTGGAACTGCATCACCAGTGGTTGCAAATAACCAAATCATTCACAACCGAGTTGGTGTCATTCTTTCTGACGAAGCTCACCCCGTATTACGAAATAACACTCTTGAGAAGAACCAGCAAGGCGATGTTATCATTGCTACAGGCTCTCAAGCTCAACCAAAACTAGCAAAAAGCAATAAGCAAAGACTGGTTTTGCCCCGAGATCAGTAATTGGGAGTTAGCAGTTGTAGCAGTCAGGGTAAAACAAACAACCTCATCCATAGGTTTAACACCAACTAATCGCAAAGCCCATTGACACTCCCCGCGCTAAAGCGACGGGGATTCTTGGTTCACTGACTCGCCGTTAGACAGCAGGGTAGCCCCAACTGCCCAAGAGGGCAAATCTCCCCAAGCGTAAGTTCCGACGTGCCCCGTCGTACTGAGACCTAATCTCAAGATATTGATA
>Ga0209062_1005224_pt1 | contig 12781 bp, 10 predicted proteins | sample Coa_R2_2_FD_187158 | JGI IMG/M metagenome (GOLD analysis project Ga0209062, IMG submission 187158) | Surface soil microbial communities from Centralia Pennsylvania, which are recovering from an underground coalmine fire - Coalmine... | ecosystem: Environmental > Terrestrial > Soil > Unclassified... | reverse complement strand
TGGAAGCAGGGGCGATCGGGTGTAATAGCGCTCCCATCGGGGATTTAAGTCATTCAGAAACCAGGAATATGACCCAAGCGGAGGGGATTGCCTATATCAAACAGGTCTTGAACCAGGTGAAAGCCAGACGACAGGTCGAAATCGCCCAGAAACGGCAACGACTGACGGGACATGACCAGCTGGCACTCTCACTTGACCAGGAAACGCCGTAAACGCTGGTAGTACGCGGTTGCAGCGCTTTAACTCAAGCGAGTACAAGCCAACCAGACTCTCTTGTTGACTACTCAGCCTCTACCGGCTTTGCCTCTCCAGGTGAAGCTGTCAAAGTCTCTTGGTTAATTGCCAAGCGCAGCAGAAGTGCCGATCCTGAGGCTCCCTTCGATCGATTCTCTAAAACTCAATCCAAATAAGGTTTTCCAGCCTATGTTGCACTTTTGGGATCGTATGTCGGCTCAACCCCTGTGAGAGTCGATATATCTTGATAGCCATAAGGCTAGAATACTTTCAACGAAGAGTTGAGTAAGTTTTATATCATGCTGATTAGGACTATGTTTTAGCTTCCCATATTGGTTCAAATCTCGTTATTGCATTCATGGCTCGTTGTAAGCTTTGGGAATGGACTTGTGCTGAATCAATCTGCCAGCTTTGCTGAACAAATTGAATTAGTTGCCCATTATAATCTTTGCCAATTTTTGCGGTGCTGTTTGAGGCAGGTACAATCGCCTCTCGTAAGCTTCGCTTCTTTGATTTGCGTGCCAGGTTAATTAAATGTTGTTTTGGATCAGTGATTTCATCTACATCATTAGGGATATGTTTTGTCGATATACCTAGAAACTCTGAAAAAGCTTCTCGATGTGCGAGTAACCAAGCTTCTACTTCTGTAACGGCAACTCGAAATATCAGATTTGGATGTTTTGGCTGAGGTAGCCAGCTTGAGAGAAGGGTTAGAGGGCATTCTGCATTATCTAAATCAGTTAAAACTAAACACGGCATTCCCTTTGCAGCAGCATTCAATCCGGGAATAATTTTTTTAATATAACCATATCCGCCCCGACCTAGGCAGTTCCCGACAGAAAATGGTTTGTCACATTGATGTAACATCGCTTTAAGCACAGCTTCACTCAATGCATCTTCAACAGCTAGAGTGATAGGAATGTCGGTCATTTGAATAAAGCTAGTTGATCAACAGTTGTTGGTACTGTACGAGACAGTGCTGCATCTGCAATGCTTAAACCTCCCTCTAGTAAGAGCTTGATATCTTCAATTGAAGATGCTACTTCTACCTTCGTTCCTTCTGGTGTCGGTGTCATTAATAAAACTTCTTCTCCGCCAATTCCCTTATCCGACAGAAGGTCGGCACTATGGGTGCTAAGAATAATCTGTCGCTTCCTTGAACGCTGTAGGCGGTAGATTAAAGCTGGTAGTTTACTAACAATCCCAGCATTTAGAGAAAGTTCAGGCTCTTCAAGCAACAATAGAGAATCAGTTTCTAAAAGTGACCAGAACAATCCAATTAATCGTAAAGTTCCGTCAGAAAACTGATCTTCACGTTGTTTTCCTGCACCAGGTCGCCAATGTTCGTAAACAGCTTCTAAATGGGGCACACCCATTTCATCTTTTGTGTCTGTCAAATTCTTTAATTGTGGCAAAGCAGAACGTAAAGCTTCTTCGATTTTTGTTAAACGAGACTTTCTAGTTCTTTCCGGAGTTTTTGCTACTCTTTCCAAGAAAGTTCTACCAAAAGGATCATCTGAAAGCCCAGGTGCGCTAAATGCCTCTGGGTGACGAACCAATTGAGGGATTAAATGCAGGTATAGAGTTGATTCTAAGAACTTAACGATGTCTCTAAAATCTGCGTTAGCATTTACTTGCTCCAAAAATGTTTGGGTTAGCCTCAGTTCATCCTTTTTATCATTAGCGTTGGGTCGATCAACAATTTTATGGTTATCTTTCCAAACTCTTTCGTAAGCTAAAATCGGCTGTCTATAACCTCTAGTTTGCTGCGTAATGCCAATTTCATACTTCCAAATTACTTCTTGACTTGATCCCTCAGAAAGAAAAACTGCTATTCCAACTTTAGGATCTTGTCGAGCTGAAAGGCATCGAATTTTAGACACTCCTCCTCGATCACTTATTGCTTTTTGTAAACCACCTCCTGGTTTTGCGAGATCTCTTAGAAACCTCAGTGAATCCAGAAAGTTAGATTTGCCAGAAGCATTTGGTCCGACCAAAAAAACGCGATCTGATAAATCAACATCAACCGAGCGAAAATTTCGCCAATTTTTCAAAATGATATGAGAAATAATCATTCTTGATTCTCTGCTGAAGTCGGCTCGAATAATAACGTAGTCGTTTTCATCTCTGATAATTTAGAAAATGGCTCTAATCGCACCATACAATACTGAAAATAGCCCTTTGCGATTGCAGCTGTCCTTGTGTAGCTGCCTTTAATTTGCCAATATCCGTACTTAGTTCATCGCTAAAACTGCTTCTACATTGTAAGTTGTGCGCTTCTAAATGCTTCATCAGAAAATTTTTAGAGTTTTTTGCTTTAATTGTCTATGCGCTGTTGGTCACACAGAAGACCAACGCAAAAATGGGGTTTCGTTCAACTGAAATGGCTTAAACCCTATGAAAAGAAGCTTTTTGCGGGTCATTTAGTCCAAAAGTGTTCCAGCAGGCGTAAGCAGCGGTTTAAGTCCTATAAAAGGAACTCATCAATTGACTTACTTAAAACCCTTGCAGCATAGGGGTTTTAAGCAAATGGCTCGTTTTTACACGGATTGTTGCCATTGGACCAACTGGTACACCCCTTAACGTGACTTTCTGGTCGGATACTCAAACCCCTCATTCCGTCCTACCACGAACCTACCCGCAGCGTTTCCGTGCCTTCCCAGAACAGCGGCGACTTCACTGAGTTCAAGTTGTGGTGCCTGCGGAATGACCCGGCAAACCATCCCAACTCAATCGTTCGGACACAATTGGTATCGACAAGAAAATCTGCGGCCGTTCGCACCAAGTCAGGCTGGTGCCATTTCTGCGGAAACGTGGTGGGCCCCCGTTGGAACTTGGTCTGTCCGTCCGATAGTTCGACCCAGCTAAAGCCCTCGACGTGTTCCCCCTGCCATTGGCACCCGGGTCCGGCAGAACACACGTATCAGTCCATACACCTCCACTTGCAGTCGCAAAGACACTGCCGTCGTGCCATCGCTTGGCGAACGTGTGGTTCAGATCCAGGATGGCTGTGAAGCCGTACCAGTCCGTCACATCGTTAAATGCGAAACCCCAGCGAATCTGCCAGCGTTTCTCGCCTTGGTGGTCTAAAATCCTGCGCCACCGAAGCTCCCACCTACCACGAAGCACGTCATTGGTGTCGAAATATCAAAGAGACCCACGACCGCTCTCTTCCCACGTCCGATCCCAGTCGCGATCTACCACAGGTCCTATTGTGACGGGGTTGTTGAACTCAGGATTGTAATGGAGCCACAAGTACAGGTCTGCGAGGGGTGCGGTGGTGCCACGCACCTGAAGCCTTGCCCCGTGGACTGTGTCAGTGAGTACCAACTCGGTCATAGGTTTCGTCCCTTTCGCTGCTGAACTTTTGATTAGACATACTCCGTCCGTCTATCTACTCTAAATAAGGGATGTAGGCGGACTCTCGCAGTTTATTTGCCCTAATTCGAGCATTTAGACAGACACCACGCAGTCTAAGTCAAACCAGGACCTTAAGCTATGCAGTCTCTGCATATTAACCTTGGACAAGGTCAGATGAGGCGATCGCGTTGGTCTCTTGCCCCGCGCTGCAGAAGGGCAAGATAAGGGTTCTAAAGGTTCCTTTTAACAAAGGGGGATGAAGCGAAGATACCGTTGGCGAATATGCTACGAGCAGGGTTACAGAGCTGAGGCACTCAATAGACAGAAACGGGGTTAGGTCCCAAAAAGCAACCCCATGCTCCCTCTTGGCAGTGTTTGATATTCTTGCAGGACTACTTAGTAGAAAATATGTAGTAGTTTAGTCCTGCCACTGCGCAACTTCACCGTTAGTTATTCGTGCCGATAACTTCTTCCCAACGAATCTCTTAGGAGGTGTATGATGAGCCGTCTCACGGTGATCGGAACAGTGGTTTGCGAGGATATTGAAACCCCTAGTGGTACTTCATCCTCTCCTCCAGGCTTAGGTGGGTCATGTATATATGCATCCGTAGCTGCACAACTCCTTCATCCAGTTGATCTTATTGGAGTAGTTGGAGCTGATTTTCCAATACGCTATCTGAATCGGTTGCAATCACTGAACATCGATCTGACAGGTCTAGAGAGGAGCACTGGAAAAACCTTCTACTGGAAGGCTAAGTATGCTCGAGACCTCTTGACGCGAGACACCCTGGCACTCGATTTGGGAGTGTATAAAGATTACCATCCTCAGATTCCTGAGAAATGTCGAGGAAGCGAATATGCCTTAATTGCAAATCTGATGCCTCAGATCCAAGAGGAAGCTCTCGCTCAGTTAGATTCACCTAACATTGTGGTGCTGGGAACTATCGATCATTGGATTCGCACTACAAGCTCTTTTCTTATAAGCCTTCTACCACGCGTTGATGGGTTCCTCGCGAACGAGGAAGAAATGAAGCTATTGTCGGGTCTATCAGACCCTATCGCTGCGGCGAAGTATGTGGCAACACTGGGCTCGAAATTCTGCGTGGTGACGTTGGCTGAGCGAGGGTCCGTGCTCGTAATGGGAGAAAGGGAGTTTCATTTCCCAGCGTTCCCGTATGTAGTAGTTCGGGATCCCACCGGTGCTGGGGATAGTTTTGCCGGAGGGCTCTTGGCGTGTCTCGCCCGTGACCATACCACAAAACTTACCGAGCAGTCTCTCTGTAAAGCTATGCTTTATGGGACAGTCCTCGCCTCGTTCTGCGTGGAAACGTTTAGCATCGAGAAATTGTGCCTGACTCAACCAGAAGAGATGGAAGAACGAATAGATTTTTTGAGGCAAATGGTGGATTTTCCATGCTAGGTAAGAGGATGAACTTAGTGAAGATGAGTGACCCGCTATGCATTCACCCGGCATAGTGGGTCAAATTGGAGAGGTTCTCTAAACCGATTGCTACCTGACCCAGGCGTTGCTACTTTTATCAATGCGTAAGTCCTATAAACAAGGATTTGGAGAATGATTAGAAAAGTAAGATGGGGAAAGTGGATTAGCTTAAGCGTCTGGGGCTTGCTTTCCTTCTTTGCCATGCTTTTAGTATGGAACTTTGCTCTTAAGCAGCTTGACATGCCTCTGACTAAAGGATTCCTCGCCCTTCCTAGCCTCGATTCTTTGTCTAAGGCAACGGAGGAACTCAATAAAACAAAAGGAAATGTAGATCAGTTCCGTAAAGTGGCAAACCAGTTGAAGGATTTGGAGAAAACTGCAGACTCGACGAAAATTTCCGATATTAAGCAGCAGGTCGCCGATCTTGCTAGGTCAATCGACCAAGCCGCAAACCAGCAAGAATACCTTTGGAAGGAGGTAAAAACAAAAACAGATAACGTGACGACCGAGTCAAAGAGACTCAAGGATGAAGCAGAGGCGGTGCGAAAAACACTTAATTCGCTTCAGCCTGAGGGAACCCAGTGGAAAGCTGGCTTGATTTCGAGCCTCCTTTGGTTCTTGCTCATAAGTGCTTTATTAATAACGCTTTTTGTCTCCCCGAATCTTACGGGCATGATGCTGTTCGCGGTTAGGTTCGTTCGAGGAGTGAAGGTACCTGGACTCGAGTTAAGCTTTACAGAGGACGGTACGCAGAAAAACCGTGATGTTAATTTGTGGTTTTCGGATGCTTTTAGTGAACTTCGAGAACAGGCCAAGCAGCAGTTACGCTTGTTCGTTGAGCAACAAGATATTGAGCAGGTATTTCGATCTACAGTAAGAAAAATTCTTGCCGAGGTAAAAGATAAGCAAAGCAGCTCGTTCCCTTTAGTCGTAGGAGCGTCCCCCCCAAATGGAGTTGGGGTAGATCATGTGCGTTGTACTGTTCATGTTCGTGATGTAGTCTTCAAGAGCTATTTATGTCAGCTGCTCGATTACTACCCACGACGTTCAGCTGGTGGTCGTGCTGGGAGAGCTTGGCCGGTTTGCTATGGGATGATTGGGAGGGTTTGGCGTTCTGAAAAATCTGAACTACGTTCCTTAGGAGCTTCTAGTCCTGGGGTAAGTCCTAATCAGACACTCATTGACGAGTACGCTATGACGGAAGAGCAAGTGAAGGAACTAGTTGGTAATGGTCGTTCCTTTCTTTGTCTCTTGTTACGTGATGCACAAAACAATCCCCTAGGGATCCTTTATATGGACGCCCCCGGTGAGAAAGTATTCGGTGAATCTGATGACGCAGCCAATCCTAACGCGGCAGTCCGTGAAGATATCGTTGGCAACAACTTTAACCATCTCCTTCAACATTGCGATGAGTTGGTTGAGAAGCTGAGTGTCTATAGCGATAAAATCTACGGAAAAGCACCCCTCATTGAAGTAATGGAGACTCATGAATCCTGACACTGTACAAAAGGAATTGGAGGCGGCAGTGGTAGCAGAGGCTTATCAAACAATTGCTTCTGAGTATTATGACCCTGACCGCCATCCTACGTGCGCCAATTTCCGAGATGCGAGTGTGCGAGGGCTTCGTCCATGGCTACGTCGTTACTGCACTTCTGATGCACGCATTGTAGAAGTTGGAGCAGGAAAATCAATTCTCCTCGAATACCTAAAAGAGAGTGGTCTGAGGCTATCACAGCTTCTAGTGACGGACTCGTCATGCTCTATGCTCAACTATTCACAGGATCTGGCGACCGATCAGGATCAACTCATAGTCGCTTCTGCGGATCACTTGCCTGCACTAGACAATAGTGTGACCGCTATAGTCGCATCCTTGGGCGATCCCTACAATGACATCAACTTCTGGCGTGAGGCACATCGCATTCTCTGTCCAAACGGTCGGGTTCTATTCACTACACCTAGCCATGAGTGGGCAACAAATTTCCGCAAGGATGGTGATCCGAACGCTGCAGAATTCAAACTTGCCAATGGCCAAAGGATCTACGCACCTTCACTTATTTTGGAAGTAGACCAACAGATTGACTTGATGCGTTCCGCAGGTTTCCAGACTCTTGCCATTCAAGAAATATGGCTCGACGACATTGATAAAGGCAGGATCTCACCTAAGTTGACACTCTCCGAACTCAAATTCGCACCCATTGTTCGAGCTTATCTCGCTTGTAAGACCGCGTAACACATTCACTAACCGCGCGGCGGATAAACTTGAGTTTGGTTCCAAAGCCAACCGATGCGAGAAGATGACATATAAGGAAGAAAACGTTGGGATTAAGCTGATATCAATGGCAAGAAGGTGCAATTATAGATTTCACTTACTTTCCTTTTAGCCATTGAATAGGTTTTAAACTAAATGCTTCAACTTTATACACCTTAAAGCTTGGTTCTTTCATTACAAGTTAGCTTTGGAGACCTTATTTTACAGTTGGTCTTCAGCGGGGTGCGTATTTAATTCAATTTGGGGCAAGAAGTAACACGTCCTTCATATCAGAATTAATGAGGCTCATTCCTGATCAGCTACTAAGGTTTTCAGTTCCGCCAACAACTTCTCCAAGCGGCGTTGCTTCTTAGGATCAGTCCATACTTGCGATCGCTTAGCTAACCGTAAGACATCGTCAATTTGTCCCTTTAGCGATAAGTCTCCCACTTCAGTAGTTCCTTGAGCCACTTTGAGATTCGCAATCTCTGTTTTGATTTGAGCTAGAGAAAGGTCCTGTGAAATTGCCTCTGCTAGAAGCTGACGTCGTTGCTGATCATCTTTGATTCGAGCAATTGCCTGCGCTTTTGTATAAGCAATTTTCCCACTCCGGAGAGCCTCTAAAATCTCAGGTGGTAGGCGGAGTAAGGGGAGCCGTGTTGTAGCAAAAGACTCCCAAGAGATTGTCCCTAGCTCAGCAAACACCTTCTCCACAGCTTGAGCTTCCGAGTTAATCAAAACGTTTTGATTAGTATTGCCGATCGCCTCATTTCGCATCCGATAGAGAAGTGGGGGCACATCAATTGGGGGGATGTTAAGCCTCAATCCCAGTAGTTGCAAGACACCTTCGGTCTCTTCTACAGGGTTCAAATCTTCCCGCTGTAAGTTCTCAACTAAAGCAAGTTGAAGAGAGTCCTCATCGCTCAGCTCCCGAATCGTCACCGGGACAGCTGCTAGCCCAACTTCTTTAGCGGCTCTAAACCTCCGTTCCCCAGCAACCAGTTCAAACAATCCGGCTTTACCCGTAGGACGTACCAGCAGCGGTTCTAAAATGCCATGCTGACGCACGGACTCCGTTAACTGCTGTAGCTTTTGCGGGTCGAAGTAGCGACGCGGTTGGCTAGGGGGTAGGGTAATTGCCTCAATTGCAATACTCTGGTTGTCAGAGACCAATTCAGGCTCAAATTTCCACTCATCCTTCAAACTATTGCGCCTTGCCATACTGTATTGCCTCTTCAAACAGACGGTCATAATCCTTTGCAACTGAACTGGCAGGCTCCCCAGGCATGGTAAACACAGTTGCTGCCTGCCCAGGAGCATCAGCAATGGCTTGCCGTTGGTAAATCACAGAGTTCAACAACACAAACCCTTGCGTTTTGCTTAACGCTTCCTGGGCTTCCCTCATTAACACCGTGCCGCGCGATGCACGGCTCAGAAACATGGCGGCTTTCGGCGCTCCTTGGCGAATCTTCTGCGCTTGATGCACCAAGCGAACAATGTCTTTAGCCGCGAGCAAATCCAGATTAGAAGGCTGGATGGGCACTAGTGCCAAATTAACACTCAATAATACTGACTTTGCTGGTTCTCCCAGTACCGAAGGGGAATCGATCACCACTGAATCATACTCTTCTGCAAGCTTGCCGATTTGATCGAACAAATCGTCGGGATCGTCAATCACAACGGAAGGCATTCCCAGCTTCGTGAGCCATTGGCTAGAACTCATCTGCCCGTCTGAATCAATCAGGATCACTCGCTGTTTCTTTTGGGACAACCAGTAGGCTAGATGGACGGCAGTCGTTGATTTTCCGCACCCACCTTTCCGATTTAAGACTCCAATTAACATCTTTGCTGTTTCGTAATTCCCAGCTATTTTGAGCTAGATGTATCGAGATTATGTCACGATCAGAAGCGGAACAACTACCTTTCAGAGCACATCACTTGTGAGCGATCGCCTGCTTTCCGCGCCTCAAGACTATGACGATTGGCTGCGCCATCTGAAAGAGCGCATCAGAGCGGCTCAAGTTAGGGCTGCACTTGCTGTTAACCAAGAACTGCTTCTCCTCTATTGGCAAATCGGGCGCTCCATCCTGGAACAACAACAACAGGAGGGTTGGGGAACAAAGGTCATTGAACGGTTGGCTAAAGATTTGAGAAAAGAGTTTCCAAACATAAAAGGGTTCTCCCGCTCAAATTTGGGGTATATGAAGGCTTTTGCTGAAGCTTACCCAGACGAAGCAATTATCCAGCGCAGCGTTGGTAAATTACCTTGGCGGCACAATCTCGCTCTGATCGATAAGCTTAAAACTCAGGAACAGCGACTTTGGTACGCCGAAAAAACAGTGGAGAATGGCTGGAGTAGAGATATTCTTGTTTACCAAATCGAAAGCAATCTGTTCCAACGGCAAGGGGGTGCCATTACCAACTTTGACCGCACTTTACCCCAAGCACAATCTGACTTAGCCAACCAGCTAGTTAAAGATCCTTACAGCTTTGAGTTTCTCCCGTTACAAGAAAATGCCCAAGAACGAGAACTAGAGCAGTCGCTAGTTACGCATATCCGTGACTTTCTAATGGAATTAGGGGTTGGGTTTTCTTTTGTTGGTAGCCAGTATTACCTTGAGGTCGATGGGGAAGCTTACTATTTGGACTTACTCTTTTACCATCTCAAACTGCGCTGTTTCATCGTCATTGACTTAAAAATGGGCGAGTTTCAACCTGAGTACTCTGGCAAAATGAATTTCTACGTCTCAGCAGTAGACGATTTGCTGCGTCACTCGACTGACAATCCAACAATTGGGTTGATCCTTTGCAAGTCCAAAAGCAAAACAAAAGCAGAGTACGCCCTACGAAACCTGAACACTCCAATAGCTGTGACAACCCACCGATTACCAAAGTCACTTAAAGAGAATCTTCCAACGGTAGAGCAGTTAGAGATAGAGATGAATGCTGCGATCGCTGAGTTGGCAGAGCAAGTAGAGCAGAAGTTGGACACAACCGACAAGTAGGATGCGGTCAGTTTTCAACAACGTTCACGGCGAAGTATCTGTTGTGTGCCAGTTGAGAGTGTCAAACAAACGGTCCGATACCGTTGGCGAACTCCGATTGAGATCACATGCCTTTGCACTGAATCTTCAACGCTACTTTTCACTTTGAGCCAATTTCCCGCTGCTTAACCCTGACAAATAGGGTTACTTCCAATTTGCCTGTTGAAAGACCAGGAATTCCAAGGGTTCGCTGAGAGGAAAACCAGCGCCAAAAAGGGTGTACTCTATTTGTCAGTCTCGTCTCTCCTCACCATGTCCCGCTCGATCGCCTGTTATCTGCGCGTCTCTTCTCGCACCCAGAAAACTGATAGTCAGAAAGCCGAAATTGAACAATGGCTGCTGCGTCATGGACACGATCTAGCCTCTGTGCAATGGTTTGAAGACAAAGAATCTGGCAAAACGTTGAAGCGACCGGCGTTTGACCAGTTGCAAACGGCGATTTTTGCCGGTGCCATCAAAACGGTTGTCGTGTGGAAGCTAGACCGGCTCTCGCGTCGCTTGAAGGATGGCATTAATACCTTGGCAAACTGGTGTGAGCGGGGTGTTCGCGTCGTCTCGGTGACGCAACAAATTGACCTCAATGGAGCGCTCGGTAGCATGCTTGCCAGTGTGATGTTCGGACTGGCGGAGATTGAACTCGAATACCGCCGCGAACGGCAAGCAGCAGGTATCAAGGTGGCCCGAGCACGTGGGGTTTACCAGGGACGACAGCGCGGGTCAACCAAAGCGAAACCGCAAAGAGCAAGAGCACTGCGCGATCTCGGGTTGACGGTGCCAGAAATCGCCCAGTCATTAGGCACCAGCGAGCGCACCGTCTTTCGCTACCTGACAGCAGCAGCACCGGGTGCAAAATAATGCAGAAGCTTCAGCGCCAAAGAAGCCAGAAGTTTACAGCTTCAGCCTGCGGCTAGAGTCGCGAAGCGAGAAACCCGAGTTTTGGCTCTCGGCACACCCGTCAGCCAATTGACGAGGCGATCAAAGTTCATGGCAGCGGCGATCGCGATATTTTGCAAATGCGTCTTCGCTAAGCCTCGATAGCGGGTTTGTCTCAAGCCAAACGCGCGTACCCCCTGAGAAAGCGTTCCTTCAATGCCAGCTCGCCGCTGATACCGTTGCCGTCCCTCAGCACTAGCATGAAGCGCTCTTGCTGTTTTGAGCGCTTCATACTGTGGTTGTGGCATCAGCAGTAGGCTGCGCGCCACAGGCGGTTTCGCTCGAGTACATTGAGCGCGGACTAAACAAGGACCACAGTCCAAAGTAGAGAACCGAGCTTTGAAAGCAGGATGGCCGTCCTGTCCGATGAGCGGAGACCAGGAAATGGATTGCTTGCCTTGCGGACAGGTCACCCGCTGCTGTTCCCAGTCCACCGTAAATTGCGTGAAGTCAAAGGCATGCTCAGTGCGGGTTTGCCAAGTGACATTAGGACGAGCCGGTCCGACCATCGTGAGGCCCTGTGCTTGAGCCGCCACTAACAGATGAGCATCAACGTAAGCTGAATCGACAAAATGCTCACTGGGTGGTAAGTGCTTGTCTAGCAAGGCCTGATGAATGGCTGCAGTACATTGGGCTTCGTGCACGGTGGCAGGTGTTGTCATGACCTGAGTAATCAAATGACAAGCATCGTCATCACAAGTCTCACTCACATGCACCATATAGCCTGTCCAGCTCAGCTCATAACGGCTGCGATAGCGAGCCTCAACGTCATAGGGCGATTCAATGCCTTCGGCAGACTTCGCTAATGCGTGTTTGGGTTTGAAGCGTACCTGCTGAAAGCCTGTCTTGTCATCGGTGATGACTTCATAGTGTCGTTGCCAAACTAGTTTCAGCGCCATGATGCTCGGTAGTTGTTGCCAATCAATTGACAGTTGAGACTCCTTGAGACATTCCAGGAGGTAGTAAATATCGTCTCCGACCGTTTGCGCATAAACCTCTCGTGCCGTGGCACTCTCAGGTAAGCGAGTATCCTCAATCCGGCTGGCATAGCGCTGATACCAAGACTCTAAAGCAACCTGCTGGAGCCATTCAGAGGCCACAGTTGCGAGTTCATTGAGTGCCGCTCGCAATGTTTCTGCGACTAGCTCTAAGCGGTTCAAGACCCGAATGGCGGCTAACACCCGAGTCGAATCCGTGCGTTGTTTTCCCCGTGCTTTGACCAATCCTAAAAGGCGGCAATGTTCCAACAGTCGATCCAACAACAGATGCCCTGCCTGCCTGTCAATCAGACGCTGCCGAAACTCACTCAGCACGCTGAAATCAAACCCGCAATCGGTTAGTTCCAGCCCTAACAAGTATTTCCAGTCAATCCGTGAGCGCACAGCATCAGCGGTTTGGCGGTCGGACAGATTCTCCCGAAACTGCATGACTGTGATCAACGCCAATTGCCACGGTGGAACGGCTGGCTGTCCTGTATGGGAAAACAACCCGGCAAAATCGAGGTCACTAAACAGCAGACCG
>Ga0209062_1005223_pt1 | contig 12782 bp, 11 predicted proteins | sample Coa_R2_2_FD_187158 | JGI IMG/M metagenome (GOLD analysis project Ga0209062, IMG submission 187158) | Surface soil microbial communities from Centralia Pennsylvania, which are recovering from an underground coalmine fire - Coalmine... | ecosystem: Environmental > Terrestrial > Soil > Unclassified... | reverse complement strand
GCCGTCGAGTTCATTCTGGAACTTCTCGCAGCCGGCCAATCCGAGCAGGAAATCCTGTCCAATTATCCTGGCCTGAAGCGCGAGGACATCCTTGCCTGTCTGTCGTACGCCAGCTATCTCGCCCACGAATACAAGGCATTCCCAATTCCAGCGTAGATGCGCCTGCTCGCCGACGAGAACTTTCCGAAGCCGCTTGTGGAGGCGCTTCGCGCTGATGGTCATGACGTTCGGTGGGCCCGCACGGATCTACCGTCCGTAAAGGACGCCGTCCTCTTGGATTTGGCGGAATCCGAAGAGCGCATCGTTCTGACGCTCGATAATGATTTTTGGCAGATCGCCGTTCGGCGCCGAAATCCCTTGGAACGATCCGGCGTTGTTTTGTTTCGAGTTCATCCCGCAACTCCCGAAAAGCCCGGGCCGCTGGTACGCGCGTTTACCGCGGCGAACCGTGCCTGGGCCGGACAGATCAGTATTGTTACGTCCGATGGAATTCAGATGATATCAGCGCGCGGAAAATGACGCCCTCGTAACGGTCGTCAGTATCCCGCCCGCTTGTCCACCACATTCAGCAGCGGCTCGCCCTTCAGCCAGCGCCAGTACTGATCGACAAAAAACTGCATCGCGCGCTCCAGCCAGTCCGGCGTGTGATCGGCGCAGTGCGGCGAGAGCAGCACGTTCTTCATGCACCAAAACGGATGGCTCTTCGGCAGCGGCTCCTCGTCGAAGACGTCCAGCGCCGCGCCGCGAATCTTTCCGGTGCCCAGCGCCTCGATCATCGCCGCCTCGTCAATCACCGGCCCGCGCCCCACGTTCAGAATCACAGCCTCCGGCTTTATGGCCGCGAATTCGGCGCGGCCGATCATCCCGCGGGTCTCGGGTGTCAGCGGCGCCGCGGCCACCACGTAGTCGCATTTCGGCAGCATTTCATGCAGATCGCCCGGCCCGAAGATCCGGCTCACCAGCGGGTCCACGTTATACACGGACGGTCCCGAGCGTTTCACCGCCAGCACCCGCATACCCATAGCGCGCACCCGCTGCGCCACGGCGCGCCCGATATCGCCGTACCCGACAATTCCGACCGTCTTGCCGGCGATCTCCTCCACATCGAACTGCTCCCACACGCCCGCTTCCTGGTTCCGCACCATGCGCCGCAGATCCTTCGCGAAGAACAGAATCGCCGCCAGCACGAACTCGCCGAGCGACGCGCTGAAAACGCCCGTGCCGTTGGTCAGCGGCACATTGCTTTCCACCAGTTCCGGAAACAGGACATTGTCCAGCCCCGCCGACCGCGTGTGCACCCACTGTACGCGCGGGCACATCGCGAAGACCTCGCGCAGCAGCGGGCCGCTGAGCGACCAATTGAAAATCACGGTCGCGGAAGGTGCCGCGTTTTCAAACGCTTCCGGTTTGTTGCCCACCGCGATCCCGGTTTCCGGCGGCAGTTGTTCGAGCATCGCGAGCTGTGGTTCGTTCGGGTTCGCCAGTACCAGGACTGTGTTATTGTCCATGAGGAGAAACTAGCACATGTTCGACCTCTCGCTCGAGATGCTGCGCGTCGTGGAAGAGGCCGCCATCGCCGCCGCCCGCACCATGGGGATGGGCGACCCGAAAGCATCCGACCAGGCCGCGGTCGAATCCATGCGCTGCTGCCTCGATACCATCGCGATCGACGGCACGATTGTCATCGGCGAGGGCGAGCGCGACGAGGCTCCGATGCTCTACATCGGCGAGAAGGTGGGCGCGGCGAACCGCAACGGCGCGGGCCCGGCCGCGTGCGAGCCCATCGACATCGCCGTCGATCCGCTCGAAGGCACGAATCTCTGCTCCACCGGCGGCGCGGGCGCAATCACCGTGCTCGCCGCATCCGAGCCCCACGGCCTGCTGCACGCCCCGGATTGCTACATGGAGAAGATCGTGGTCGGCCCCGCCGCCAAGGGCGCGGTCGATCTCGAGGCTCCCGTGAAGCATAATCTAAAAGCCATCGCCCGCCGGCTGCAGCGGGGCGTCGACGATCTGGTCGTCGTCGTCCTGGACCGCCCGCGGCACCAGCAGCTCATTCGCGACATCCGCGAAGCCGGCGCCCGCATCCGCCTCATCTCCGATGGCGATCTCTCGGCCGGCATTGCCGCCGCCGTCGCCGGCACCGGCGTCCATGCCGTGATGGGCTCCGGCGGCGCACCCGAGGGCGTGCTGACCGCCGCCGCCCTGCGGTGCCTCAACGGCGAAATCCTGGGACGCCTCGTGGTCAAGGACGATGCCCAGAAGGAGCGGATGCAGGCCATGGGCATCCAGGACGTACACCGCATCTACAACACGACCGATCTCGCCCCGGGCCGCAACCTGGTATTCGCCGCCTGCGGCGTGACCGATGGCAACCTGCTGCAGGGCATCCGCTTCACCGGCGACGGCACGCATACCCAGTCCGTCGTGATGATCTCCCACCCCGCGCGGGTGCGTTTTATCGATACCACGCACCTCGAAAATAAGCCCGATGTGAAGGTGCGTTTCCGGTAGCCATTACGGCCCGCCCGCGCATAATGCGCGGGCCGTCTGTGTAACCCCTTGATTTTACGTGCCCCATTTCGGCCAAGTGGCGCATCATGCGCCACCTGACGACGAAGGCTTGATAAACTGAGACTAGTGCCTGATTTCTGTACCTGTGGCGCGCAACTGCCGCCGGACGCCCTTTTCTGTCACAAATGCGGCAAGCCGCAGCGCGACATCGTTGCGCCCGAACCCGCTCCTGCGCCTGCCTACATCCCTCCGGATCAGCCCCCAACACTCCGCGTCGAGCCGCAGGCGCTGCAGCTCGGTTTTCGCAATCCGGTCGCGATGAAAATCTCGCTGGGAGTCGCGGTGGTTGCCACGCTCCTGAGTTTTCTGCCGTACCTCAATTGGCTGGCCGCCGGATTCTTCGCGGTCTTCTTCTACCGCCGCCGCACCGGCGCGCATCTCAATATGGAGTCGGGCGTGCGCATGGGCTGGATGACGGGCGTCATGATGTTCGCCATCATGGCGGTCATGCTGGGGTCGTCTTTGGTGTTTATGCAAGCCGCGGGGGGCCTCGGCGCCGTCCAGGCGCAGTTCAAATCCGCTCTGGACCCGCGCGTGCTCGACGCCCTCCGAATCCTGCAAAGCCCGCATGAGGTCGCCCTTCTGATGGTGCAATTCTTCGTATTTATGACGCTGCTCAGCATGGCCGGCGGCGCTCTAGGGGCGAAGATGACCGGCCGCTAACCTCCAGCGCTTTTCCGCCGCCGCGCCGCGGCGCCGCCCGGCGCGTGCGAATACCGCTTCACGATCCCTACTCCGGCGAAAATTACCGCCATCGCCGCCGCTTCCCGCAGGCCGAACGGCTCACGGTACACCAGCCATCCCAGCGCGACCGCCACGATCGCGTTTACGTACGGGTAGACCGAAACGATCGCCACGGGCAGGCGGTCGAGCGCATAGATATAGGCGCTATACCCCACGATGGAGCCGAAGCACACCAGGTACAGCAGGGCCAGCACGCCGCGCACGCTGGGATGGATCGGATGCTCCCGGATGGCCAGGGCAAATGGCGCGAGAATCACTCCCGCCGCAAACTGCTGCACGCCGCCAATAATCGCCGGGTGCGTCTTCCCTGTCTGCCGCCGCTGGAAGATCGACCCGATCGACCAACTCGCCATGCCCAACTGCAGCATCAAAAATCCGCTCAGCAGATTTCGATCGAGCGTGTGCGGTCCCTGGTCCGGCGTAAACAGAAGGCATGCCCCGGCGAGGCCGACTGCCATGCCCCCGATGGTCGGCGCATGCAGCCGCTCACCGCCGCGGAACAGGGCTTCGACCCCGACCATCCAGAACGGCGAAATCGTAATGATGAGCCCCGCGATGCCGCTGGGAATCAGCGTTTCGGAAAACACCAGTGCCCCGTTGCCGATCCCCAGCACCAACAGCCCGCTGAAGCACACCGCTGCCAGTTCCCTGCCCCGCGGCAGCGCCATTCCGCGCGCCCGCGCGAAGAGGATGAGCAGCGAACCCGAAAGCACGAACCGCAGCGAGATGAGCGCCAGCGGCGGGAACATCTCGAGCGACATGCGAATGCCGAGATAGGTGGTTCCCCAGAAGAAACAGACGGCCACCAGCGCCAGGTAGGGCCGGAAGAGCGGATGATTGCGCAAAACTCAGCGTAGCATCGGACGCGGAGCGCCCGCCGCCCTCCGGCGGCCACTCACTCGCTACACTATTGGTATCCATGCAAACCCGACTTCTTCCGCACACCGATCTCACTGTTTCCCGCGCCTGCTTCGGCGTCATGACCTTCGGCGGCCAGACCGACGAGCCGACCGCGCGCCGCATCGTCGATATCTGTATGGACCGCGGCATCAACTTCTTCGATACCGCCAATGCCTATAACAAGGGCCAGTCGGAAGTCATCCTCGGCAACGTTCTGAAGGGCCGCCGCGACCGCGTGATCCTGGCGAGCAAGGTCGGGATGAAGACCGGCGAACCGGCCGGCGTCTCGCCGCTCTCCCGCAAATCCATTCTCGCGAATATCGAGGGCTCCCTGCGCCGTCTTCAGACCGACTATCTGGACCTCTATTACCTCCACCTTCCCGACTACGAGGCCCCCATCGACGAAACGCTGGCGGCGCTCGACGAGCTGGTCCGCGCCGGCAAGGTGCGCTACCCCGCCACGTCGAACTTCGCCGCGTGGCAAGTCTGCCAGGCGTTGTGGATCTCGGAAAAATCCGGCTATAAGCCGCCTTACGTATCGCAGCCGATGTACAACCTGCTGGCCCGCGGCATCGAGCAGGAATATCTTCCGTTTTGCCGCGCGTTCGGCGTCTCCACGATCGTCTACAACCCGCTCGCCGGCGGCCTGCTCACCGGCAAGCAGCACCGCGAACGGCCGCTCCCCGGAACCCGCTTCGACGCCAACCAGATGTACCTCGACCGCTACTGGCACCCGGCTTACTTCGACGCCGTCGATGAGCTGCAGAAGATTGCCGCGCAGGCCGGCCGGTCCCTGATCGATCTCTCCTTGAACTGGCTGCTCTACCATACCGTAACCGACTGCGTGATCCTGGGCGCGTCGAAGATCGAGCAGATCGAGCAGAACCTCGACGTCTGGGAGCGCGGCCCGCTCTCGCAGGAAACTGTTGCCGCGCTCGATTGCGTCTGGCAGAAGCTGCGCGGCGTTACGCCGAAGTACAACCGCTAGGATGCAGATCGCACGCCAGGATCGCGCGCCCGAAACGGACATCGCGGCGCTCGCCGGAAGCGAGGCCCACGGCGCGTGCGGCGCGCTGGCCGATGTGCTGATCGCTTGTGTGGAGGGCGGCGCCTCCGTGAGCTTCCTGGCGCCGCTGGCGCGCGAGAAGGCCGAGGCGTTCTGGCGTGGCGTCGCGGAGAGCGTCGAACGGGGCGAACGGGCGCTGGTCGTCGCCCGGGAGCGCGGCAGCGGCCGGATTATCGGCACCGTGCAGGTCCTGCTGAAGCAGCCGGAGAACCAGCCGCATCGCGCCGATGTGGCGAAGATGCTGGTTCACCCCGGCGCGCGCCGCCGCGGGATCGGCGCGCAACTGCTCGCCTTCGCCGAAGAAGCAGCCCGAGCCTCTGGAAAAACGTTGCTGGTTCTCGACACCGCAACCGGCGGCGATGCGGAGCGCCTGTACGAACGCCTGGGCTGGGTGCGGGTGGGGGTGATTCCGGATTATGCCCTCTGGCCCGATGGGCGCTTGTGCAGCACGACGGTTTTCTACAAGCGCCTGTAGCGGGCTCGCGGTCTGGTCCCCTTCAGAACCGGATGATCGCGTCCATCGCAAAGATCAACTGGTGGTTTCTGGTCCCGTTGTCGTAGGGACGCGCACTGAAGGCATATTCGTATCGGAGCTCCGGACGGATGGAAAGCAGATCCAGGAACCGGTGTGTCACTCCGACGGTCCAACTCGCCAGCGTTGTGGGAAATCCCGTGCGCTCGCCTTTGATATCGACCAGGTAATCGATCGGCCGGATGGTCACGAAGTTCTTCCTGGAAAGTTTGATGGCCGTATAGTTCACCACCCCGACGGCCGGAGCGTTGCCTTGAATCGGCTCGCCGGGGCCGGTCAGCTCGAACCATGACCGCGGCGGCCCGAAGTTCACGGTTCCACCCACCAGGGCGTTGCTCTGGTAAATGTAGTAGACCTCGGTGGACGTCACGAACGTGCCTCGCGGGTTGAAGCGGTGCGTCCAGGTCAGATTGGATTGTTGCAGATTGTCGTGGAATCCTTTGAATTGGGCATTGTTGATGGAGTCGATCCCGCCGTAGAGGGAGTCGTTGTTGCTCTTCGAGACCCAACGCAACATCAGCAGGGCGCTCGGATGCGACGCCTTGTTCCAGGGTGCGACATCGGTGCCCGCGTGGATGCCGCCCAGAACGATAAAGTGATTGCTCAGCTTGATCGCCGCGTTGATTCCCGTTTGCGTATAGCAATCATAGGTGAACATGAGCGAATGGGTGAACAGGTAGTTATCCGGCGCCAACTGCGCCTCGATATCCGGCGGCGAAATGTAGCGCCCGAACTTCAGCATCATGCCCTGCGCCACGTGCGGAAAGTAGACGAGCCCGTAGACCTCCACCGGATCGACGCCGTACAGCCGGTTGTGTTCCAGCAGTTGATCGCTAAACCAGCCTTGCGACGTCGTCCAACGGTAGTCGATGCCGTACAAGACGGTGAACCGGTAGCCCCAGTCGACGTGTTCGGTCTGGACGGAGTCGGGGACGCGTTCGGAGCGGAGCACCGCCTGATCCAGTTCCACGGTATTCGGGACGATGGCGTAGGATTCGGGTATGTTTGAGTCGCTTAAATTACTTGCGTCGCCGCCTGGGTTGATCCAGCCGTAGATTTTGATTCTGTGTCTTTTGAGCCCAGGAAATGCACGCCATAGGGCGCCGGTCAAAGGCCATACAGGATCGGTATCCGGCACGCCGATCAGGGGGCTGGGTCCGAGGTATTCCGCGCTGGGGAAAATCGGATCGAGCGGGGCCGGGAGCGCGCGCCGGGGCGGCTCTGGCGGCGGCGTATCCTGCGGCGCGGCAGGCAGGCTCAGAGCACAGCCGATCGAACAAAGCAGCCTGACGACGGACGTCCTCATACGGCATTCTCCGTTCGCTACGTAGCCCATCGTCACACGCCCCGGCGATTTAACCCGAAGAAAGGCCGCGGCGAGCGTTCGATCGGCAACACCCGGCGCGTTAAAATGAGGTTTCCGGACACCGATATGGAATTTCTCGCTACCAGCCTGCTGGAACTCGTGACCCAGACCGCCACCAATCTTCCGCCCGACGTGCGCCAGGCGATGTCGCTCGCCGCGGCGACGGAGACTCCCGGCACGCAGTCCTCTCAGGCGCTCGATATTATCCTTTCCAATGTCGATATGGCCGTCGAGGCCGAGGGCCCGATCTGCCAGGACACCGGCATGCCGACCTTCTTCGTCCACACGCCGGTCGGCGTCAATCAGATCCAGGTCCGTAAGGCGATCGTGGAAGCGGTCGCCGAGGCCACCCGCCGCGGCAAGCTGCGCCCCAATTCGGTCGATTCCATCACGGGGAAGAACAGCGGCGACAATCTCGGCATCGAGACGCCGGTGATCCACTTCGAGCAGTGGGAAGAGGACGAGATCGAAGTGCGCCTGATCCTCAAGGGCGGCGGCTGCGAGAACAAGAACATCCAGTATTCCCTGCCCTGCAATCTCGATCACCTGGGCCGCGCCGACCGCAACCTGGAAGGCGTCCGCAAATGCCTCCTTCACGCCGTTTGGCAGGCGCAGGGCCAGGGGTGCGCGCCCGGCGCGCTGGGTGTGTGCATCGGCAGCGACCGCGCCCACGGCTACGATCTCGCCAAACGCCAGCTCTTCCGCACTCTCGACGATGTCAACCCGGACCCCACGCTGGCGAAGCTCGAATCCGAAGTCATGGACGAGGCCAACCGCCTCGGCATCGGGGCCATGGGGTTCGGCGGCAAAACGTCGCTGATTGGGTGCAAAATTACCGCCGCGAACCGTCTTCCGGCCAGCTTTTTCGTGTCAGTGGCGTACGAATGCTGGGCCTTCCGGCGGCTTGGCGTGCGGCTCGACGCGTCGAGCGGCGCGATCACGCAATGGCTGTACCGTGACCCCTCGCGTCCCATCGAGAGAATGGCACGCGGCGAGGGCTTCCCGCTGACGGGCCGCGAAGTGGTGCTCACGCCGCCGCTCACCGAAGCGCAGATGCGTGCGCTCAAGGTCGGCGATGTGGTGCTGATCAACGGCGAGATGTTCACCGGCCGCGACAACGTGCACGCCTATCTGATGAAGAATGCCCCGCCCGTCGACCTCAATGGAGCGGCGCTCTACCACTGCGGCCCGGTGATGTTGCAGCAGGGCGGCAAATGGACCGTGAAGGCAGCGGGCCCGACCACGAGCATCCGCGAAGAGCCGTACCAGGCCGACGTGATCCGCAAGTACGGCGTGCGTGCCGTGATCGGCAAGGGCGGCATGGGCGCAAAGACGCTGGCCGCGCTCAAGGAATGCGGCGCGGTTTACCTGAACGGCATCGGCGGCGCGGCGCAATACTACGCGCGCACGGTGGAGGAGGTGCTCGGCGTCAGCCTGATGGAGTTCGGAATCCCTGAAGCCATGTGGCGCCTGCGCGTGCGCAACTTTGCCGCGATTGTGACGATGGACGCGCACGGCAACAGCCTCCACGCCGGCGTGGAGCAAACCACGGCCGAAGCGCTCGCCGCGTTGCAGAACGCCTGACGGCCTTGATACACTAGGGTTTCCCCGGCCAGGTAGCTCAGCTGGTAGAGCGCAGCCCTGAAAAGGCTGGCGTCGGCGGTTCGATTCCGTCCCTGGCCACCACACCTGAATATGCGGGTTGCACGACGCCGCGAGCCGCTAAATCACTGAAAATCACTCTGATTGTGTTGCGCGGAGCGAAATGCCCGCGCTTCCTCCCGCCCCATGCAGCGCTCCAGCAGCGCCAGTGGCGCGGCACGCAAATCCGTCATGATGAGCGCGTCCAGCGTGTTCGAAAACGCAGGGTCGACGCTGAGACCCAACACCCGGCCACCGGCCTTGAGATATTGCCGGATCAACACCGGCATTCCCTTGCCATCGCCTTCGATATCGGCGATCGAAAGCGAGAGATCCTCGATATCCGGACTAATGCTTGCCATGCGCTGGATTTGCCGGTCCCGCATGGCCGGGTGGCGAAACTTTCTGCGCGGCGTCACCATGCGCCCCAATTCGTGCGCCGCCCGGCCGCCCAGATATGATGCAATCAGGCTGCGCGAAACAGGTGAATAGCCTTGGCTGATGCTGACTGCCCCAAAGAGCACCGGCGCTTCCGGCCGCCTCAGTACGGTGCGGGTAATCCCCTTCCACAGAAGCAGCAAAGCTGCGTAATTCTTCTGATACTCCGGCATCACGAACGACCGCCCCAACTCAAGCGCCGGTCCGATGCGCCGGAAGAATTCGGGGTGAAAACGGAACAGAGTGGCGGTATATAGACCGGCAGTGCCCATCCGGCCAATGACATCGCTCGTGACGGCGAGGCGGTAAGCGCCGGCAAGGCGGCGATCCACCCTGTTCCACAGGAAGAGGTGCCGGTAATATTCGTCGAACCGATCGAGATCGACATGCCGCCCGGATCCCTCGCCCACACTGCGGAAGGCCAGTTCGCGGCAGCGGCCGATCTCCGGGAGCAGAGTGGGAATCCGCGCCGCCTCGGCCAAATAAACAGAGAATTTCGCGTCGCCTGCCAATTCGCATTCCGCGGGCAGGGCCGCCACCTCCTCCTCGAATCGCTGCTCATTCGCCGGTGATTCACTGGCCCGAATCGCTCGCCCTGCCACGTCCGAGGGAGCCGCTGCCCCGATCCGGTTCGCGAGCAAAAACGTTCGGACGCGGACGTAATCCGTCGCTTGCCCGGCATCGCGATACCCCGCCAACGTGGCGTGCGGTACCGGTGAGCCGATGTGGAGCCGAACGGTCTTCGCACGCATCTTGGCAAACTCGCGCGCCAGCCCGATCGTTCGCAAACCGGGATGCAGCAGGCCGGTGACCTGAAATGGCAGACTATTGGCTCCTTCGAAGAACACCGGCACGACCGGGCTGCGAGTGCGCAGCGACAAACGGACTGCGGTGGACTTCCACGCCGGATCCGTGACCGCCTGCTCCCGCCAATCAATATGAGCTACTTCACCGGCGGGAAAGGCCGCCAGCAGCCCTCCGTTCGTAAGTACCGACAAGGCATCCCGCAAGGGGGCACGATTCTCTCTGCTCGCCGCCTCCGTTTCAAACGGATCCACGAGAATCATGTATTCGCGCAGTTCACCGATCCACCGCAGCCATGAGTTCGCGAGAATTTTGAAATCCGGCCGGACGCGTCCGAGCACTGCCATCAGGACGAGTCCGTCCAGAATGCCGTATGGATGATTCGCCACCAGCACCGCCGGACCGAGCGCCGGAATGCGCTTCACATCGCCGACGCTGACCAGGAAACGAATCTCGAGGCAGTCGAGCAGCCGTTGCACAAACCGCATCCCGGTCCCGGTTCGCCGGGCGTCCTCCAGGCTGTCGAGCAGATTGGAGGGAATCAGCAACTTGCGCAGGGCGGAGCCAAACGGGTCCGCCCATGCCTTCAGCGGCCGAGGCAGAATGGGCGGAATCGGAATCGGGTTTTGCCGTGCTGCGGTCTGCACGGTTCGAGAGTCTCACCATCCCGTTACGCCGCTATGAAAACCGAATGAAATTCGGGAAACCCCGATCGTGCGGCCGCCATTATGGCCGGCGATGCCGCAGCGTCTGTCCCCCGCGCGCACCGGTGATCTTGCCGTCCTCCACCGCAATCTTCCCGTTCACCATCACGAAATCGAATCCTTCGGAGTACTGGTGCGGTTTCTCGTAGGTGGCCTTTTCCGCCACCCGGGCGGGATCGAAGATCACCAGGTCCGCAGCCATGCCCTCCCGCACCAGGCCGCGGTCGCGCAGGCTGAAGGTGCGCGCCGGCAGCGAGGTCATGCGGCGAATGGCGTCTTCCAGCTTCAGCACGCCGCGGGTGCGCACATATTCCGCCAGCACGCGCGCATTCGTTCCATAAGCGCGCGGATGCGGATGGCCCTCGCCCATTTGCACGATGCCGCCGTCGCTCGCGACCGCGGTAAACGGCCAGCGCATGATGCGCTCGATATCGGCCTCGCCCATCACGCGGTACGTCATCGCCGCGCCGCCCGCGTTCATCATGTCGAGGATCGTATCGATCTGGTTGTCGACGCCCGGCCCGCGCCCCATCATTTTGTTGATCTCGGGAATCGTCTTGCCCTCGTAAGATGGATTCGAAGCGAACCGCGCCACCGTCGCGAAACCGTAATCCGGCGTGCCGATTTCCGCCAGGATCTGCTTCATTCCGTCCACGATCTTGCGGCGCGTCGCGGGATCCGCCAGCCGCTCCTTGAGCTTGCCGTCCGCCAGGGCCCAGGACGGCAGGCGGAGCGAAAGGCTGCTGCTCGATCGGTCGTAGGGATATTGGTCGGCGACCACGTCCACGCCCTCGCGGCGGAATTTCTCGATCAGCGCCAGCGACTGATCGCTCGCGCCCCACACCGTCGGCCGGTCGATCTTCAGATGCGAAATCTCCACCGGCATCCCCGCCTGCTTGCCCACGTTCACCGCCTCCGTGATGGCCTCGATCTCATGGATGCCTTCGTTGCGCATGTGGCTGGCATAAACGCCGCCGTACGCCGCGGCGGATTTCGCCAGCGCCACGATCTCATCCGTGTTCGCGTAGGTTCCGGGCGTGTATTCGAGGCCGGTGGAGAATCCCACGGCGCCATCGCGCATCGCGCGGTCGACCAGCGCCTGCATCTTGCGCAGCTCCTCCGGCGCCGCCTGGCGATTGGCCATGCCCATGATCTCGCGCCGCACGCTGTTGTGGCCCACGAGCGAAGCGACATTCAACCCCAGCCCGAGCCGGTCGAGCTTGTCGAACCAGGCCGCAAAGTTCAGCTCGGAGCTTCCGCAATTGCCGGTGATGACGGTGGTCACGCCGTCGAGCAGGAAATTATCGCCGCCCGGGTGGCGCTCCACGCTGCCTTCGATGTGGGTGTGGACGTCGATGAACCCGGGCGCCACGATGCGCTCGCGCGCGTCGATCACCCGCGCGGCGGAGCGATTGCCCAACCGGCCGATCGCCGCGATGTGGCCGTCCTTGATCGCGATATCGGCGCGAAACCAGGCATTGCCGGTGCCATCGATCACGCGGGCGTTGCGGATCAGAATGTCATCATCGGCCGCCGCGGCCAAAAAGGGGAGCAAGGCGAGCGCCAGCCATCGGACCATTTCGCCATTTTAATCCGCGGGCAGACGGCGGCGGCGGGCAGCCGTTCATGCCTTCCAGAGCGTGCCGCGTCCGAGAATTCCGGCCGGATCGAGCCGGCGCTTGACCGCGCGCATGGCTTCGATCTGCTCCGGCGTGTACTGGAGTTCGAGCAGGTGCGCCTTGCGCTTGCCCAGCCCATGCTCCGCGGAGACGGTCCCGCCCATCGCCACGGCCTCGCGCGCGAGCGCGGTCAGCACGTCCACGGCGTGCTGTGGATCGGCCGGATCGCTGAACAGATTCACGTGGACGTGCGCGTCGCCGATGTGGCCGAAAATCACGTACCGGCCCGGAAATTCGCGCTCCAGCACGCTCCGGTAGGCGGCCAGCATGTCGCGGTTGCGCTCGCGCGGAACGGCGTAATCGGTGTTCATCTTGAGCGCGCCCGCGCGGCGCA
>Ga0209062_1005221_pt1 | contig 12783 bp, 14 predicted proteins | sample Coa_R2_2_FD_187158 | JGI IMG/M metagenome (GOLD analysis project Ga0209062, IMG submission 187158) | Surface soil microbial communities from Centralia Pennsylvania, which are recovering from an underground coalmine fire - Coalmine... | ecosystem: Environmental > Terrestrial > Soil > Unclassified... | reverse complement strand
GCTGCTCGAGACGCGGTTCGGGCTGAAAGCGCATCGCGGGACGAAGGATCTCCCGATTTACGCCATGGTGGTGGCGCCGGACGGCATCAAGATGAAGGCGACGCCGGCGGACGACGCGCAGTTTGCGCCGTGCAAGAACGTGGATGTGAAGGTGCAGGGCGGGCGCGGCGGCGTGAACGCGGATTACGGCTGCGGGACTTCGTTTTCGTTCGGGGACAACAAGCTGACGGGCAATAAACTCTCGATGCCGATGTTCGCGGATATGCTGGCGCGGTTCACGGACCGGCCCGTGCAGGACATGACGAAGCTGCCGGACCGGTACGACTTTACGCTGGACCTTTCGCAGGAAGATTACATGGCGATGCTGATTCGCTCGGCAGTGGTGGCGGGGGTGAATCTGCCGCCGCAGGCGCTGGCGATGATGAACGGGAGCGACGATTCCCTCATGATGGCGCTGCGGCGGCTGGGGCTGAAGCTGGAGCCGCGGAAGGCGCCGTTCGAGGTGATTGTGGTGGACGACATCCGGAAGGAGCCGAGCGCGAATTGAGCCGGCGGCCTGGCGCTGAGGGCCGCGCTCAATATTCGAAGAAGCTCAGCCATTCAAGGAAGATCCAGTCGAGATCGACGACCGTGGGGGTGGGACGAAGAGGCTCGGGCGCGACGCGCGTGACCGGGACGATCGGGACCGCGACCGGGACTGCGAGCGAGCGGTCGTATGCTTCGCGGCGGTAGGGATCCTTCAAGAGCTCGTAGGCTTCCGTGATCTGACGGAATTTTTCGGCGCTCCCGCCGGGCCCCATGTCGGGGTGGTAGCGGCGAGCGAGGACGCGGTACGCGGCGCGAATCTCCTCTCCGCCGGCATCGCGCGAGACACCGAGGATCCGATAGGGATTCATGGCGGGAGTCCCTGAGGCCGCCGGGGCTCGCTCCCGGCGGCCCCCTCCGTTTCCTCAGAACTACGCGCTGATGGCTTTTTGCGCACTTCCGGTCTGGATCTGAATCTGCCTGGGTTTGCTGGTTTCGGCGATCGGCACCTGGACATCGAGGATGCCGTTCTGCAGCCGGCAATTCACGTGATCGAGATCCAGCCCGTTGGGCAGCGTGAGGGCGGTGTAGAACTTGCCATACGCAAGCTGCGTGTAGGCGTTCTTATCGAAGCCCTCCGGCGCCTTGCGCTCGCCTTCGATCACCAGTTGATTGTTCTGGACGCTCACGCGGACATCCTTCTCGGAAACGCCCGGGAGAATGGCGCGGAGGTTCAGATGATTGTCGGTCCAGCCGGATTCGACGACAGGGCTGAAGGTCCAGGTCCTTTCGCCGGTGGCCGAAGAGGCGCCGGTTTGGGCCTGGTAGCCGTAGAAGTTATCGAACATCTGATCGACAGCGCGCCGGAACTGATCCAACGTCTGTCGAACGTCAGTGGAAAACAGCGTGTTCAACATAAGCTCCTCAACTTAATCGTTGGATTTTGGATAGGAGGACGGGCGCAGGCTCGCACGGCGCGCGGAATCCGGAGGAGGGAACCTCCGGGGAACGGCTGCTAACAGCCGCGACCGGGGCCGCTGCCCGACCTCCCAGAGAATTTCCACCAACATCATGGCATGATAGGCTGATTTTGTCAAGTGTCATGAGTCAGAAAATATGATAGGATGTGACTAATATTATGGGATGCCATCCTCCACATGCCGAATCGATGCACGAGTTGCGGAGTCTGCGGGAGCGGGTCAGCCGGCGCGGGGACGAGTGCCTGGCGCTGCTGTTGGCGGGCGTGGACTTATATGTATCTGTCGGGCGCGAGTGGGAATTGCTGGAGACGATGCGGACCTTTGCGCATGAGGCCGAAGAAATGGTGCGGAATACGCCGAGCGCCGCCGAGCTCCGGAAGCTCTACGACCGGGAGGATGGAGACGCGGCAGAGAAAGCCTGATCCCCGGGCTGCCGAGTGCGCGCGCGGTAGGCCTTCGGCGAGCGTGCGCGGCGAGCCGATTCATTACGAAACTCACAGAACAACCCCATCGTCCGGTTCATCAGGCGGACGCTGTCACTGCGCCGGCGCCGTTGCCGGATGGCCGGGATGTTGCGGTGCAGCGGAGCCGCTGGAGAAAATGAAAAAGAGAACGGGTCTCGAGATTGGACGGAAAGATGGAGAAAATCGACCGTACATTAACTCCAGAGGGCCCCGATTCGGAAGTCCGCGTGCCGACCGGCATTAGCGGTCTGGACGATGTGCTTTGCGGCGGATTCCCGGGCGGCCATTTTTATCTGATCGAAGGCGATCCGGGCGCGGGCAAAACCACGCTCGGAATGCAGTTCCTCATGGAGGGTAGGAGCCGCGGAGAGAAGGGGCTTTACGTCACGCTCTCGGAGAGCAAGCGGGAGCTTCGCGCGATCGCGCGGTCGCATGGCTGGTCGCTCGACGGGATCGACATCTTTGAATTGAGCGACATCGAAGACCGCCTGAAACCCGAGCGGCAGTATACGGTATTCCACCCCGCGGAGATCGAGCTGAACGAAACCACGAAGCGGATTCTGGACGAGGTGGACCGGCTGCAACCGGCGAGAGTCGTCTTCGACTCGCTCTCCGAGCTGCGATTGCTGGCACGTGAGGACCTGCGGTACCGCCGGCAGATTCTGGCGCTGAAGCAGTACTTTTCCGCGCGGGACTGCACCGTGCTCCTTCTGGACGACTGCACGGGAGCGAAGGGAGGGGAGTCTTCGCTGCAGAGCATCTCGCACGGCGTGCTGTTCCTCGAGCGGCTCAACATCGACTATGGTGTGCCGCGGCGGCGGCTGTCGGTGGTCAAGATGCGGGGCGCCGAATTCCGCGAGGGCTTCCATGATTTCGCGATCCGGCGGGGAGGCCTCACGGTCTATCCACGGTTGGTTGCCGCCGAGCACCCGGCGGCCATGGGAACCGAGACGGCGGCGAGCGGCGTGGCCGAGCTGGATACGCTCCTGGGAGGCGGACTGGCCCGCGGCTCGAGCGCGCTCTTGATGGGGCCGGCGGGCGCGGGAAAGTCCACGCTGATCAGCCAGTATGCCGCGGCGGAGGCGGGCCGGGGCGGCAAAGTCGCCTGCTACATCTACGAAGAGACGCGGGGAACGTTCCTGGCGCGGTCCCGCAGCCTGGGGATCGATCTTTTGCCATACATCGAGAGCGGGACGATTCACCTGCAGCAGGTGGACCCCGCCGAGATGTCGCCGGACGAGTTCGCGTGGGGGGTCCGCAAAGCTGTCGAGGCGGGGACGCGAATGATCGTGATCGACAGCTTGAACGGGTATCTCAACGCGATGCCCACGGAACGGCACCTGCTGATCCAGATGCACGAGCTGCTCACCTACCTGGCGCAGCAAGGCGTGTTGACGCTGCTGACGGTGGCGCAGCATGGGATCCTCGGCGGCATGCTGCAGGTTCCAGTGGAGGTCAGCTACCTGGCCGATGCGGTGATCATGCTGCGATTCTTCGAGGCCGCCGGAGAGGTCCGCCAGGCGATCTCTGTGGTGAAGAAGCGGCATGGGCAGCATGAGCGGACGATTCGGGAACTCGCATTCAGTTCCCAGGGCATTCGCATCGGCGAACCGCTGGCGGCGTTTCACGGTGTGCTCACGGGGACGCCGTTATTCGGCGGCGCGGAGGGCAGTCTGTTGCAAGATGTCGCAGAAGGATGAACGTGTTTTGATCCTGGCGCCGGTCGGCCAGGATGCGCCGCTCATTCGGGAGCAGCTCGCGGGGGCGGGTCTGGATGGCTGTATTTGCCGCGACCTGGCCGAACTGGGGGATGCGATTCTGGAGGGCGCGGCTGCCGCCCTGATCGCCGAGGAGGCTCTGGATGAGCAGGGCGTAGACCGTCTGCTGCAGGTATTGAGCGCGCAACCGGCCTGGTCGGACTTTCCGATCGCGATGCTGGGCGCCACCGACGCCTATGAGGAGGCGAACGGGCACCTGTTCCGCACGCTGGCGGAGAGCGCCAACGTGACCCTTCTGGAGCGGCCGCTGCGGGTGGTGACGCTGGTGATGACGGCGCAGGCGGCCGTGCGCGCCAGGCGGCGGCAATACGAATTCCGCGACTACCTCCAGCAGTACGACCGCTACCAGGAGCAGATCCGCCACACGCAGAAGCTGGAGAGCCTCGGCATTCTGGCCGGCGGAATCGCGCACGATTTCAATAACCTGCTGACGGGCATCCTGGGAAACATCAGTCTGGTTGCGGATGCGCTGCCGCCCAGCGACGCCTCGCAACGCCTGCTGCAGGATGCGATTGCGGCAACCGAGCGAGCCGCCAAGCTCACCGGACAGATGCTGGCGTACTCCGGGAAGGGCAGCTTCATCGTTCGCCCGATGAACCTCTCGGACCTGGTGCGGCGTCTGGACGATTTCTTTCGCGCGTCGATCCCGAAGCGAGTGGAGCTGCGCCTGGAACTCGGCGCGGAAACGCCCGCCGTGGAGGGGGATGAAAGCCAGTTGGAGCAGGTGGTGATGAACCTGGTTCTCAACGCGGCGGAAGCGATACCGGAGGACCGTGCGGGCCATGTGACGGTGTCGACGGGCACCGAGGAGGTGACCGCGGGCGCCGGGATTGCGGGCGCCGACGGCACTCCGCTGCGGCAAGGGACGTATGCGACGCTCCAGGTGGCCGACGATGGAGCGGGCATGGACGAGGCCACGCTGGCGCGGATCTTCGATCCCTTTTTTACAACCAAATTCGTGGGCCGGGGACTGGGGCTGGCGGCCGTTCACGGCGTGGTTCGCGGCCATAGCGGCGGGGTTCGCATCGAGAGCCGGCCGGGCCGGGGCACCACGTTCACGATCCTGTTTCCGGCATACGCACCGCGCGCGGCCGACGGAAGCGCCGAAGCGCAGAGATTGACCACGGTGCTGGTGGTGGACGATGAAGACATTGTGCGGCGAACGGCCCGGTCGGTGCTGGAGCAAAGCGGTTTTTCGGTGGTGTGCGCGGAGAACGGCCGGATGGCTACCGATATCGTGCGGCGGTCCGGCGACCGTATCGATGTCGTTCTGTTGGACCTGGCGATGCCCGTCATGGATGGTGAAGCGACGTTCCGGGCTTTGCAGGCCGTGAGGCCCGGCCTCCGCGTGGTCCTCTCCAGCGGGTATCAGGAAGCGGAAGCGCTCCGGCGGTTCAGCCGTAAGGATCTGGCGGGTTTCATTCAGAAGCCGTATACGAACAAGCGGCTGGTGGAGATCGTGAAGTGCGCGGTGGGCGCGGCCACTGGCGCGTGAGGGCGGGGGGAATCGGGGTGGCGGATTTGGCCCCTGTGCATGCGGGGTTGCGTGCCGCCGCGATCACCTTCCTGACCGCCATGCCGGGGCCCGTGAGCGCGGCCCAACGAGGATGCGTTTGGGGCGAAACCTGCCCGCCCGTTCCCGCATCGGAAAGGGAGGAAATGGCTGGGGCATTGCCGGGCCGGGCGGTTCGTGAAGCCGCTCCGCCGCAAGGCAACCCGCAACCGGCACTACGGCGTGCTTTGCCGCCGGTTTCGAGCGCGGCTGAGCGCGCCGCGAGCTGGACGTATCCCATAAGGGAGCAATTACTCGGGAGGCGATCCATGCAGCTCTTATCGAAAAGATCCGGTCCGGCGCCGGAATCGATCGGGGCTCGCTGTCCCGGATGCCATCGGGAGGCGGCAGTTTCGTATGAGCAGAAACTGCTGATGGCGGCGGGCCGGCGGCCGTATGTGTTTTGTCCGGTGTGCAGGCGCTTCGCGGCCGCCGAACCGGCGATTCCATCCGATGGAGCAGACTGGCGGCGTGCGGGCAACGCCGAAAATCAGGCGCCGATGGCCTCGATGCGCAGATAGCAGTTCTCAATTCCGAACGGCAGCAAGGAACGCTCGAGCGCGGCCGCGGGGCCGATGCGCTCGTGGACCACTGCCGCGGATTCGATCCATCCCCTTCCGCCGCAAAGCGTGCAACGGAAGAAATCGACGTGCCCGGTGCCGGAGCAATTCCGGCAGGGTTCGAGAACCGGCACTTCCACCGCGACGGCGGCCGGCAAGGGCTCCTCGGGCCCGATGTGAAGCTGGACTGTCAGGCTTTCCAGACGCTCGCCTTTCGGAACGCCAGACCGCGTGAAATTGCGGAGGAGCCGTTCGCGAAACGCGTCCGCAGACGGGCGGACCTCGCACTCGTTCAGAGCGATGCGGACGGCGGGCGCGGGAACCGGAGCGCCCAGCGGTGTGGACCTGCCAGCGTCTTCCGCGGAGCGCGGTTCACCCGAGCCGAGCAGCGCGGAAAAGGCTTCCAAACATTGCCGGGCTCTCGACGCCGGCCAAAGCCCGATACCGTGGTCCAGCATTCTGGTGTAATCGCGGAATGCGGCCGCAATCGCGGCCATGCCGTCTTCTGGCGAAAGCAACAGGAGCGCGCGGTAATCCGGGATTTGCATGGGAATTGCCCTCCGCCCTCCATGCTAGGACGACTAAGCCGGGTTCAACAACACGAGGTTATGGCGCGCCGCAGTGAGTTTGTGCGGTTCCGTGCAGGCCGCAGCGGACGCAGATATTGCCGCGGCGGTTGGCGCAGTGAATCTGCGGGTCCGGCGCCAGCAAGGCTGAGGCTCGGAGACGCAAGCAGGAATGCGAGGAGCGCGTGACCGTTGCGGCCCTGGCTCGAAGGCGAGCCGCACGGACCTCCACCGGGTGTGCCGGTAGTAAGCTTGGGTTACGCTGCCGGGCTGGCTTCTGTAACCACAGGATACGGCAGCGCGTCATTTCGGGTGTAAGTCCGAGGCGCTCAGCCTTGGGGCCTGGCTCCCGTTCGGAGCAGGCGCTTCAAAAACACTCTCAACATTTCAGGAGGTATTGGTTATGCGAACTGTTCGTGCGCTTTTTGTGTTGTCAGTGCTTACTGTGGCGTCTTTCCAGGCGAAAGCCCAGGCGTTCTCTGCGATCGACGTTCACCTGCCCTACTCCATTCTGGCGGGAGAGCATCGGCTGTCGCCGGGTGAATACGTGATCCGGCCGCTGCCGGGGGTGCGGAACGTCTTCGCGGTATACAAAGACGGCGGTATGGTTTTCGAAACGCTGGTGCAGGCGATGCCGGCGGAGAAACTCGATCCGGCGCCGAAGACCGAACTGGTTCTGCGGAGCGACGGCCGCGAGTATGTGCTGGACGCCATGTGGATTGAAGGGATGGGCGCCGGATACCAATTTATGCGTCCCGAGTCCGTCAAGTCCCGCGAACGGGAGCGCCGCATGACCGAGGTCATCGGGCATAAGATCTCGTAGTCTGGTTCATGGATTTACCCCCGGGGCAGTGCCGGCGTGGCAGGCGGCGCTGCCTTTTTTTTGCCCTGCCGTTCCTTGGAGGAGCATGGCCCTTACTTCGGGCAGAAAGGAGTAAAGACTGATGATCAGGAAATTCAAAGTGGCGGCCTTATTGGCACTCATGCTTTCGGTTCTTGCGATTCCGGTTTCGGCTCAGCCGGTGGCGCTGGGTCCGGAGCAACTCGATCGGCTGGTTTCGCGGATCGCCCTTTATCCCGATCCTCTGCTGGCGCAGGTCCTGACGGCATCGACCTTCCCGGAGCAGATACCGGATGCGGATCGCTGGGCCGACGACCATAGTTATCTGCATGGCGAGCAACTCGCGAAGGCGATCCAGGACGATCATCTCCCCTGGGATCCGAGCGTTCTCGCGCTGCTGCCGTTCCCGTCCGTGCTGGACCCGATGAGCCGGGACATGGCGTGGACGCGGCAGCTCGGGGATGCCGTGCTGGCGCAGCGGCCGGAGGTGATGGAGGCGGTGCAACGGATGCGGCGCAAGGCCGATGAATACGGGTACCTTGTGGGCAACCAGTATGTCCGGGTGGCGCGGTATCCGGGATACATCGAGATCCTGCCGGCCGATCCGGCCTACATTTACGTGCCGGTCTACGATCCCGTGGTTGTGTTCGCGCGCCCGGCCGGGCGGGTGGCGGTGAGCGCGGCGATCTCGTGGGGGCCGCCGGTATGGATCGGCACCTTCTTTGTGCCCTTCGGGTGGGCTAAGGCCGGGTTCGTCTGGCCCTCGCACGAGGTTCTGGTGGCCGGACAGCCGTGGCGGCGGGAATGGATCACCCGCAGTACGTATGCGCATCCGTATGCATGGGTTCGCCCCGTGGAGCCGCGGGTCGAGCGGCATGAAATCCGCCGGGCGGTTGAGGCGCGGCGGCGGCACTAACTCAGTCAGTAACCTACAACGGTGGCCGGCAGGTAAGCTGCCGGCTACCGGTCAATGTATGCATCTTCACGATTCACTTAAGTCTGCCAAATTGATTATCAACTTTTCTGACTTTGTGAATGTAACGAATTTTCGTTTCGTGCGTCCTAGCCGATGAGCAGCATCACTTCGAACGATGCCGCTGCTGAGCGTTGGTCACGGGCTCGCGGTTTGTAGATCCCGGCGACTGGAAGGCGCCCAGCCTCACGATTCTGCTGCATGGAAGCCGTTCCCGGCCGGGGTGCGGTCTGTCCGAATTCGATGCTGCGGGATAGCCCGTAACGCACGGGTGAAATTTCAAAATTTCGGAGCAGATCAACATGCGCACTTACCATGCTGTCGCGAGTATCGCCCTGGGGGTACTGCCTCTGCTGGCGTCGTCCTCGCCGGATTCGCAGTCCGCGAACGCGAAAGGAGGACAGGTGCAGGTGCCGAACCGGCCAGCGGCGGCGCTGTTTGAAGGCGCTCAGGGCAAGCAACGAACCGAGATTCACTTCGATGCATCGAGCGGAATGGTGACCGTGAAGATGCTGGTGCAGGATTCGAACGGCTATTTCATTCCGAACATTCGCCGGGAGAACTTCGCGGTTTACGAGAACGGCGTCCGGCAGCATAACGCCACGGTGGAGATCGAGCACTCGCCGGTAACGATGGGGGTTCTACTCGAATACGGCGGGCGGTATCAGGCTTTGAACCGGGCGGTTGGCGAGGAAGTAGGCAAAGCGGCGCGCGGTTTTCTGGACGAGATCGGGCGGAACGATCGCGTGGCGATTTGGCGATACGGCGACACTTTGGAGGAGCTGGCCGGGTTTACTCAGGGCCACGATACGCTCGACAGCAGCCTGGTGGCGCTGGCCACGCCGCCGTTTTCCGAGCTGAATTTCTACGACGCGCTGATTGGGGCGTTGTCGCGAATGCAGGGAGCGACGGGGCGCAAGGCGCTGCTGGTGGTTTCATCGGGCATCGATACTTTCAGCAAAGCGAACTACCAGGACGCGCTTCGCGCGGTTCGGGAGCTGGACGTTCCGATTTACGTGATCCATCTCGGTCCCGCGTTGCAGGAGCACCTCTCGCTGCTGCCGGCTTCGGGGCCGTATGCGCAACTGGACTGGAAGCGCGCCGGAACGGAGCTTCAGGAGATCGCAACGGCGTCCGGCGGGCGCATGTATTCGCCGGCGAGCGCCTTTGAGCTCGCGGGCATCTACGACGATTTGATGGAGAACTTGCGGGTGCGCTACGTGATCACTTACAAGTCGAGCGCACCCGGCGACCTGAGCGCGGCAAGAACGGTCCGCATCGAGCTGGTGAATCCGGCGACTGGCGGGCCGCTCGAGATCGTGGACGCGAACGGAAAGCCGGTCCATTCCAAAGTGTTTGTCGAGGACACGTACATTCCGCGGGCGGCTTCCGAGGGAGAGACGAAGAGCGCCAGCGCGCGAGTGCGCCGGCAGTAGGAAAGAGAGGAGAGGCGATGACTGACCATTTGAGTGCAACTCCGTTGGCGGGCGCGCGATTCCTCGCCGCGGCAGCCGTTTGCCTGTTGCTGCCGTGGGCTGGCGCCGCCCAAACGCATTCGGCGAACCGAAGCACCATGCCGGCCGTGCGCGACTCGTACGCGGACGTGGTGGACAGGGTTGCTCCGGCCGTGGTGACCATCCGGTCGGCGCGCCGGGTTCGCGAGGCGCAGCAATTTCCGTTCTTCGACGATCCATTCTTCCAGCGATTTTTCGGCGGCCGTTCCGGAAGCCGTCCTCGCCAGGATCGGGCGCTGGTGGAGCACGCTTTGGGATCGGGCGTGATTGTCAGCGCGGACGGTTATATTCTGACCAATCACCACGTGGTCGACGGGGCGGAGGAGATCTCGGTCGATCTGAGCGACCGGCGGTCATTTGCCGCGAAGCTCATCGGCTCGGACCCGCCGAGCGATCTGGCGCTGCTGAAGATCGAGGCGACCGGACTGCCGGTGCTGCAACTGGGGGATTCCGATCGAGTCCGCGTGGGCGATGTGTGTCTGGCGGTGGGAAACCCGTTGGGAATCGGCGAGACGGTGACGGCGGGGATCATCAGCGCGAAAGGCCGGGCGACAGGCCTCAGCGATGGCAGCTTTGAAGACTTCCTGCAAACCGATGCGGCGATCAACCAGGGCAATTCGGGAGGAGCGCTGGTCAACGCGCACGGCGAGTTGATCGGGATCAACAGCCAGATTCTCTCTCCATCCGGCGGCAACATTGGAATCGGCTTCGCGATTCCGTCCAATATGGCGCGCAACGTGATGGAACAACTGAAGGCGGGCGGGAAAGTGCGGCGCGGCAGGCTGGGCGCCGGCATTCAGGAGATTACTTCGGACCTGGCGAAGAGCCTCGGACTTGCGGAGGTTCGGGGCGTGCTGGTGAATTCGGTCGATCGCGATGGTCCTGCGGAGCGCGCCGGTGTGAAGCCGGGGGATGTGATTACGGCGGTGAACGGCATGAGGGTCGATGACGCGAATGCGCTGCGCAATCATATCGCCGGAATGGCTCCGGGGACGGAGGTCACGCTGACGGTTCTTCGCGCCGGCCGGCAGGAGGAACTCCATGCACGGTTGGGCGAACTCCCGGCGAACCGGGAGAGCGCATCCGGATCGGGTGGCCCGGCGAGCGGCAGAGAGCTTCTCGGGGTCACGGTGGAACCGTTGACGCCGGAAGCGGCGGGCCGGCTCGGGCTGGGCCGTGGGACGCGCGGCGTGATCGTGGAAGACGTCGATCCCGCGGGGCCGGCGGCGGAAGCGGGCATCCAGCCGGATGACGTGATTCTGGAAGTCAACCACCAGCCGGTCACCTCCTCGGCTGAGCTGCGCGCAGCGCTGCGCCGCTCCGGGTCGCGGCCGGCGTTGTTACTGGTAAGCCGGGATGGCAGGAATGTCTTCCTGGCGATCACGCCGCGTTGAGGAGTTGGCCATGACGGATCGGGCGTTTCTGTTTCTGTTCAGCCTCGTGATGACTCTGGCAGGCTTGGCCGGCATGGTGTGGTTGATCGGAACGGGGCAAGCCGCGACCTTTGACGGCTTGTTCCTGTTCTGTTGCTGCGGAGTGAACTCGTTTGCTTTTGGGCTCTACCTCCGCTGGCTGATCCGATCGGCGCTACCGGACGGGCAGGCTCACCTGAAGAGCGGGCGGGTGGATGCTGCCGGAAGGCGGGTTGCCGGAGGGGTCGAGGCTAGCGCTGTTGCGCAAAATACGCGCTGAAGGCGAGCCGGCGGGGTGTTGGGCGCGGTGCGTCCATCGGCCACACCGCCGATCCGCCTTTGGCACCGGAATAGCGGGCATACGGCGCGCGTCATTGGTTGCGTGACAGTGACTAAGATTTTCTGATAATGCCAATGAAACCAAGCCGCGGATACCTGCATCTATAGCGGTGGGAATTGGTGGATATGCCGGAACGGTGCTCCACCGAGGACTCTTTCCTGCGGAGCGCCGCTCCGACGCCGCCGCCCAGGGGCGTCCGGGAGAATCGGCGACCAATCCTAATGCTCACGATCACGTTGAGGTAAGCGCAATGCTGGAAATGGTTCATCGCGGCATCGAGAGAATGGCCCGGAGTTGGTGCCGGCTGATGCACGCTCAAGTGATGTTGCCCGTACGCGGCTATTACCGGTGTTCCCGCTGCCATCGGATGTTCTCGGTGCCTTGGGAGAAGGGGAGCCCGTCCGTACGGCTGGGTGGGAGAGTGGGAGACCTCCGGCCGGAACTCGTGCCGCAGTCCTGACAAATTCCGAACGAGGAGGTAGCAATGAAGAGGCTGCTATGGTTCTCGACTCTATTTGCGGCGTTGCTCGCGGTACCGGGTGTTTCGGCCGCTAGTAGCGCCGTGAGTCCAACTGCAAGGATCGAACGGGAAGTACGCCACGAGCTGGTGATGCTTCCGTATTACTCGGTGTTCGATGACCTCGGTTTCGAGGTCAACGGCGGAACCGTCGTTCTGACCGGAAAGGTGACGAAACCCGTTCTCAAAGATGACGCGGAGCGCGCCGTGAAGCGCATTGAAGGAGTGGAGCGGGTCGAAAACCGTATCGAGGTGCTCCCGCTATCGCCTTTCGACAATCGCATCCGGCTGGCGGCGTTCCGGGCCATTTACGGAACGCCCGCTCTGAATCGCTACGCGCATCAGGCGATGCCGCCCATCCACATCATCGTGGAGAACGGCGACATCACGCTCGAAGGCGTGGTGGCAAACCAGATGGACCGTACCCTGGCGGAGATGAAGGCCCGTCAGGTGCACGGATCGTTTTCGGTAACGAATCATTTGCGGGTCGAGGAACCTCGATCCCAATCCTAATGGAAGAGGAGGAATGATCGTATGGCGGAAGTCGATGTGAAGAAAAATCAGAAGGACGAGAAGGCTGTTGCCAGGCGAGGCGAGAGTGAGCTCGCGACCTGGGGCGATTGGGACCCGTTGTCGTGGTGGCGCACGCCGTCGGAGTTCTTCCGGGATCCCTTCTCCGTAATGCGGCGCTTCCGTGAGGAGATGGACCGCGTGTTCGCCCGCAGCTTTGGCGAGGAGTTCGGCAACGGCGCGTGGATGCC
>Ga0209062_1005220_pt1 | contig 12784 bp, 9 predicted proteins | sample Coa_R2_2_FD_187158 | JGI IMG/M metagenome (GOLD analysis project Ga0209062, IMG submission 187158) | Surface soil microbial communities from Centralia Pennsylvania, which are recovering from an underground coalmine fire - Coalmine... | ecosystem: Environmental > Terrestrial > Soil > Unclassified ... | reverse complement strand
AGCCAGTATGGGCAGGCGACGTTCACCAGTCTGCAAACGTTCCTCCAAGGCATTGCAAGCAGTCTGCTCTATGATCCTTCGCCGACACAAATGCACTGGCGGTCTCTTTTTGGCGCCTGGTACGCCGAGGATACCATTCGGGTTCGTTCCGATCTGACGGTATCACTGGGATTTCGTGCTGAATCCACAACTGGCTGGAATGAGGCGCATGGAGAAGCGGCGAATTATACGTATCCAAACGGCATCATTTCCAGCCAGCCTAGGATTGGAAAATCCGTCTTTACTGTAAATCGCGGAACATTTCTTCCTCAGCCCAGAGTTGCAGTGGCTTGGAGTCCCTTCCACGATCGAACGGTTCTACGTGCTGGGTTCGGAATGTACAACGATCTTCAGGACGCTCTCGGCTACCGCACGGACCAGAATGCGCCCTTCAACCCAACTTACAGCCTTCCCAACGTTTCTATCGCTCAGCTTCCGCTTTCACCATCCGCTTCAGCGCCAGCAAGTGCGCGCCTGGTGCCTGGCGGCGTGCAGCCGGATCTAGAGACTCCGACATTGATCTCATGGTCTTTTCGAATAGAGCAGGAATTGATGCCCAATACCGTGCTTACAACCGGATATGTCGGATCGCACGGATATCATGAACTCATTGGCATCGATGCGAACGAACCATTTCCGGTGATTTGCCCCGCGTCGCCCTGCCCGGCGGTGTATCCGAGTAACTTCCCGGCCGGCTTAGCCAACACTCCGGTTCCTGCCGGAGCCTATTATGTGCCAACAACGGTCAAAGCAAATCCGGCGCTAGGGAATACCTGGACCTATTTCTCCGAAGGCGATAGCTCTTATCAAGCGCTGCAACTTGAAATCAATCGCCGCTTTGAAAGCGGATTCTCGTTTCGCGGTGCCTATACGTGGTCTAAGACAATCGACGATGGAGACTCACCAAATTCGACGACATCAGGCGGTGAACCTGCGCTTGCATCCAATCCGTTCGATTTGCGAGCGGATCGCGGACTCGCCAACTTTGATGTTAGAAACGTCGGGACAGTTAGCGCGATTTATATGCTCCCGTTTGGGCGCGGAAAGCGATTCCTTTCCTCACTTAGCGGATGGAGCGGTGCTCTAGCTACCGGGTGGAGCGTCAACTCGATTGTAACCTTGCAAAGCGGTTTCCCCTTCACGCCGCAATTGAGTTACAATCCCTCCAATAACGGCGATACACGAAATCCTGTCCGCCCCTTTGTGAATCCGTCATTTACCGGTCCTATCATCTTGGGCAAGGTCAATGAATGGTTCAATCCGGAAGCATTTCTTGCGCCTCCGAATAATAGCGGATTTTATGGGAACGTTGGAAGAGACACGCTCATTGGTCCAGGCTTAGCCACATGGGATTTCTCCTTGCTGAAAGATACACGCATCAAAGAGAAAACAAACGTACAATTCCGTGCGGAGTTCTTTAACCTGCTAAACCAGGCGAATTTTAATACGCCAAATGCAGTTGTGTTTACTCCCACGGGGATCTCGCCCACTGCGGGTGTGATTACGAGCACGTCCACGACATCGCGCCAAATTCAATTTGGGTTGAAGCTGCAGTGGTGAGTCTTATGTTGCTAAAGCGCCGGCGCCGGAGGGAAGATCTCCCACGGCGGGTGGGCGGCTGCCGAGCGGCATGTTTTCATGTATATATTTAGCAGCCAAATCCGGGCGAATGTGGCCCAATATACGCAAAGCGATTTTTTTCCCCTGACGAAAGGCATCGGCATAGATCCTGTCTCGTTCCTCGCGCGTGTAAGTGAAACCGATGCTGTAAAAACGTTCCAGGGAAAGTCCGAGCACCTTTGTTCCCGCGTAGGCAACAGCCGCCTTAGCAAGTAAGCCTCCCCCAAAGGGGATCTTGCCTACCAGTTGTCGCGCCAGTGCACGCCAGCCAAAGGCGCTGCCGATTATGGCTGCTATCTCGGATTTTTGCGCCAAGTAACCGACTTCGCGATCGCTCGCCGCTGCGATGAGAAAAGCCATGCGCACTTGATTCATGGTGAGGAAGGCAGTATCGGATGCGAACTCGGCCACCGCCCATGGCAGTTCCATTATGTTCGGCACCACGTCTGGCAAGGCGGTGCTCACCGAAAACAGGGTGTTCTCTCTGCATGTCTTGGCAATCACACGCTGCAGAAAAGGCCTCCGAAAAGGAACGAAAGCCTTTGCCAGGGGAACACCCAGCTCCGGCCGCCGGTCCAAAATCCGGCTTACCAAATGGTGCGGCCGGGCATGCTCGAACACAAAGGCGCGAGGCGGAGCAACAACGCTCTGGTCGTAAATAGCGAGATCGTAATGCACGGCTTGCGGATCGCGAATGAGAATGGCGCTTGAAGCCTGTCTGCGCGCCGGACTCAGCCCCTGGAGAAAAAAGCCCTCCATGTGTGAATATCCCTGCGGGGTGTCCGAGAAGAGCGCGATATGCAACGGCCTTTCTGCGAGCTCGCGGATGCCAGCCGGATTTAAAGTATGCAACGCATTCTTAATACTTGTCAGTCCTTTGATGTTCATAGAGATCTCCCGTGAGATTGGGGCGGCTCAGCGCCACGTAAACGGAGCACCACTTTGAAGCACTCCTGCCACTCGCTGTGAATCCCAATACGCTCGACTTCAATTTGGGGTGAAAAGTATCGGATCACAGTGGTATTCGATGAATGGAATGAAATTGCGGGCGCGATCAGAAGTAATCGCGGCGGCTTCCAATTGAGCGCCCATCCAGGAAACAAGTGCCCCAACTCATCGCGCTCCGCATGCCAGCGGACCCGCATCCAGTAGTCTAGCGCTTGTATCGGGAGGTGCACATCTTCCGCTGTTTTTAATTCGAGGACCACGAGCCGGCCCGCCGTATCCATGGCCAGCAAATCGATCAAGTTGCGGTCGCCTGCAGCAAACGTGATCACCTGGCTGTGAACAGGTTCGGCCAACAAAGTGGGGTCAATCAAGGGCAGATGGGAGCGTACGCGCTGCTCGAGCCAGCGCTCTGGAAAAGTTTGTGGACCCGTCATGGGGGGCGAATGGCGGATCTGCGCCTGCATGCGAGCGAGCTCGGTGGCAAGTTCCTCTACATGGCTGGCCATCTCGGCTGGAATTTCGCGCTTGCTCTCTATCCCGATTAGAATGCGTCCATTCTCGATACGTGCAAATTCGAGTCCGCGACTGCGAATGCTGATGGCTCCCTCCAGCTCCGGGCAGCATCCTATGCCCTCGATTCGCGTGATTCGCTCGAGTAAACAGCCCAATTCCGGTGTTAACTGCGGCCGGATATAGCGCGGACTTACGCGTGTCTCCAGATTCCCCAGGTCTTGCGGATCGACCTGTCCGGCCGATCCGTGCTCGTTAAACCGAAATAGCATGGGGTGAAGATCCGATTCGTTAAGCCAGCGCAGCCGGTGTGCTGTTAAAGTACCAGCTTGCTCGGGTAAAAAAAGTGCCAAAGAAGTATGGAGTTGCTTGCCCGTTGTTTGCGCCAGATGTGCGAACCAGATCAGGGCGAACGTGAGCAGGACAGGCTCATCGCTGGTCTTCGGGCAGAGCATCGCTGCGATTTGCTGGCGGCCCCGCACAAGGCGTGCTCGCGGGAATAAGGGCGAAAATGACCGCTGCAGATCCATGGCAGAGGAAAGGCTCTGGATTTCCCAGCCCGGAAATTGCCGGGAAAGCATTTGGCGGAATTGCTCGCAACGATGCCGGCGTGTGCCTGCGAGTAACTTGTAGCTGTTTTGGGGTCGTTCGAGATCGAGAAAACTCAACTGCGCCGTTTTTCCGCCAAAGCGCTGTACCGTGCATTCGAGGACCCCGGCCGTGCTGCGATGAATGGCCAGTATTCGCCGTGAAATACTCCGTTCGCCGCACCAAAACTCGATCCAGAGGCGTCCGGCGCGGTTTTCAAGCGTGTATTCGCCTGGGCGCAAAGCAACCGGGTTCTCCCCGAAGTCGAGCACCGCAGGCCGGCGCGAACGCTCCAGGAAGCTTTCGATTTTCGCCAGCAATGCCTCAGGATCGCTCGTTTCGCCTGCGCCAGTCCGGCGCTTATCATAAAGGTTTGCCACTGGAAAGCTCGAATATTCGGTTGCAACTTGAGGCTGTCGAAAGGCGTATCCGGCAAGCCTTGGAACGCAGCGGCCGCCGGCGCTCGGACGTAACTTTAGTGGCGGTCTCCAAGAAATTCTCTGCTTCCAGAATGCGGGAGGCCTACGAGGCCGGTTTGCGCGAGTTTGGCGAGAATTATGTTCAGGAGTTCGCCCGGAAGCGGCCCGAACTCGCCGACCTGGCGGACGTCCGCTTCCACTTGATCGGCCACTTGCAATCCAACAAGGCTCGGGATGCCAGTCAATTGTTTGATGTGATCCACACGGTCGATTCGCTCAAAATCCTCCGCCGGTTGGAAGCAGCGGCGGCAGAACAAAAGAAATCCCTTGAAGTCTTAATTGAAGTCAAACTCTCCCCTGAGCAGAGCAAGACTGGAGCCGATCCCCAGCAGTTGCCGGACTTGCTGGAGGAGGCTCGTAAATGCGAACATCTAAAGCTAACAGGACTCATGACCATGCCTCCCTGGTCTGAGAATCCAGAGGATTCACGGTCGTATTTTCGCCGCCTCGCGCAACTTGCGCGGCAGCACGGGCTGCAGCAACTCTCCATGGGTATGTCGAACGATTTTGAGATCGCAATCGAGGAAGGCGCTACCTTAATCCGTATCGGTACCGCATTGTTCGGGCCGCGCCCGAAAACCCCATCCGATGCAGATTAAGCCAAATTTCATTTTTCAGATTGCCTTCGCTGCCCTTTTGGTTCCGGCGAGTGTAGTTGTGGCGCAAATCGGCTCACGGCGTTCGGAGCCGCCCATCGAAGAACACCTTGGCTTGTCCATTCCCATGCGCGACGGTATTCATCTTGCGGCCGATGTCTTCCTGCCGCGTGGAAGCGGACCCTGGCCTGCCATTCTGGTGAGAACGCCATACAGCCGCAAATCTTATGGCATGCGCAGCTATCGGTACTTTGTTTACCGCCAATATGCTGTGGTTCTTGAGGATGTGCGCGGTCGCTACGGCTCGCAAGGGGTCTTCGGCTCGATTGACCAAGAAGGCGCAGACGGCAGCGACACCATCAACTGGATTGCTGCACAGCCCTGGTCCAATGGCCGGGTCGCCATGGCGGGAAGCTCGTATCTCGGAATGGCGCAATGGTGGGCCGCTGTAGAGAACAATCCCCATCTGGCGGCTATTACACCCATGGATGCGGGCGATGATGAATATCTCGACCGCTCCTATTCTCCCGGAGGAGCGCTGCAGCTCGGCCACCGGCTCATCTGGCTTACTCAAAATTTCACCCCACCTTCTGCCGTGCGCCGCCGGGATACGGCCTATCTCCGGCATCTGCCCCTTCTCACAGCCGATGAGGCGGCGGTCGGAACCGTACTGCCGCAATGGAGAGACATCCTGAACCATCCTTCCTATGATCAGTACTGGCGAAAGCTCAGCATTCGAGATCAGTTAGAAAGGGTTCAGGTGCCGGTTCTCTCATTTGGCGGGTGGTTCGATGCTTACGCGGAGGGGGACCTCGATGCGTTTTCCCGCCTGGCCGCGCAAGGCAAGGCGATCGAAACCTGGATCGGCCCCTGGTGGCACAATCCCGCTCTGAAGTTCCCGACACGCGACTTCGGCCCGCTTGCGATTCCCGCGATCCGCTCCAAACAAGCCGCCTGGTTTGATCGGTGGCTCAAGCGCTCTCGCGAGGATCGTAACGCTGATCTCTTTCGCCCCACCCTGCATATCTTTGTCATGGGACCCAATATTTGGCGCGAGGAACATGAGTGGCCGCTGGCCAGGACACGCTATACGCCGCTATATCTAGCCAGTAACGGCCGGGCCAATTCCGCTTCAGGTGATGGCGCTCTGCTCTGGAAGCCCCTGGGCGAACCCAATCCGGGCAGGTCTCATGAGAGGCCGGGAGCCGAAGACAGCCCGGATACATTTGTGTACGATCCGGCCAATCCGGTACCCACGACCGGCGGAGCGACCTGTTGCGACTCTCGCTTGCTCCCTCCCGGGCCCCTCGAACAGACGCGCGTGGAGGAGCGTCAGGACGTGCTGGTCTATACCTCAGCGCCTCTTGCACACGATTTGGAAGTAACAGGACCGGTTCACGCGATTCTCTATGTGGCCACTTCGGCTAATGATACCGACTTCACCGCAAAACTGGTCGATGTGGAGCCAAACGGGAGGCCTCTTCTTGTGACGGACGGCATTCTGCGCCTTCGCTACCGTGTATCGTTAAACCGTCCGCTCTTTGTAAAACGTAATAAGCCTTACAGAATAGATATCGATGCTGGCGTCACGAGCTACGTGTTTGCGGCCGGGCACCGCATCCGCCTGGAGGTTGCAAGCAGTAATTTCCCGCGATTTGATCGGAATCTGAACTCCACGCGGCCCAATGCCTTAGAAACCAGATTGACGATCGCGCGCCAAACGGTTTTCCACGACGCGCGACATCCGTCGGCAGTCATTTTGCCCGTTATTCCCGCCTCGTCCACTTCTGGGGCTCCGGCTCGTGGCAGAGACATTCCAAACGAACGGGCTCATATACCATAAACAAGGAGGGAAGCTGCCCGCTGTAGCTGAAGGAAGGTCGATCGCGTGATGTCAAAAGTGGACAAGTTCCGGTAACGTACTCGTATGAAGATACGTCGGTTGTGGTATATGAGCGGGATGAGCGCTGCCCTTACCTTTCCGGCGGCATCAGGTGAGGTAATCCGAACCAAAACCAAGGTGGACCATCGAACTAGCGAAGAAGCGGCGCTGATCCGGCGCGTTCAGGCTCAGGACGAGCTTGCTTTTCGTGAACTTGTCGACCGCTACCAATCGAAAGTCTTCTCCATTATTTACGGCATCTTACGCAATCACAACGACGCCGAAGACATTGCGCAGCAGGTATTTGCAAAGATCTATTTCTCTATTTCAAGTTTTGACTTCCGCAGCTCCTTGCTGACCTGGATCTACAAGATCACTGTGAACGAATGCTACGACTATTTGCGCAAGAAACGTGTGCGCAAGCTCGTTTACGAGAGTGACTTTTCCGGCGAGGAGTCCTTGCAGATCGAGAACTCGGAGCCGGCGAGCGGTCAGAATCCATCGATTGCCGAGCGCCTCGCACAACACGATTTGATTTTCAAGCTGCTATCGAAGATTTCTCCAGAGGATCGTTCCTTAATTTTGTTAAAGGAAGTGGAAGGCCACTCGGTCGAGGAACTTTCTGAGATGACGGGTATGAACGAAAACACCATTAAAGTGAAGCTGTTTCGCGCCCGTCAGAAGTTGGTAAAGGCAGCACAACGCTTGGAGCGCGCGCCACTTGCGCCCCCAAGTGCCTGATGGATGTAGAGTTTTATTAAAGGAAAAGCGGACGTAAGATCCGCAGTTTTGGGTTGAGATTTGTGAGGGAATTATGCACGGGTCCATTCGGGATCGACTGGAAGATCTGCTCTCGGGAGAGCAGCCGGGTGCGAAGGATCGAGAATTGCAGACGCACTTAGCGCAGTGTGGCGAGTGTGCGGCGGAGCTGGCTGTCATGAAGAGGCAAGCCGCCCTGCTCCGTACGCTGCGTGCACCGGCGGAGATGGAACCGGCGCCGGGCTTTTATGCGCGCGTCATGCAGCGCATTGAAGAGCGCGCCCGGGAGTCGATCTGGTCTGTTTTGATCGACTCCCGTTTCGGTAGGCGGCTAGCATATGCCTCGTTGGGGATCGCAATTATGCTCGGCACGTATCTCTTTACCTCAGAATTGCGTGACGGGCACTGGTTCGGCGAGCGGATCATAGCGCAGTTCAATGGAACTGCTATGGTGACGGGAAATCTCGACGAGCGCCGTGATGCCGTGCTCCTCAATTTTGCCGCTTATCAACCCGGCCAGCAGCCGTATCAGGAAACGTATCAATAGACGTATCAAGAGGAAGGGTCGCTGCCATTATTACCCCCGCTACAGATAGAAGTCGCTCCACACCTCGGCGTGAGAAGAATGTTGGGTGGACGAACCCGAGGGTTTTGCTCACCTTAGCGGTGGTTTTTCTGTGTGGCGCGGCGGTCGGAGCCACGATCACCAGTGCCTACCTTCACGCCCGGCTCTTCCCGGCGCCTGAGCAGCATGCCATTGAACAGGCCCGGCGGTTTGGACTCCAGGGCCTGAAAGCGGAGCTACATCTGACCCCGGAGCAAGAGCGGGCCATCACCAAGGTTCTGGACGACTACGGCAAGTACTACCAGAACATTGAGGATCAGCGGGACGATGTGGCCGAAATGGGCCGCCAGCGCATTCTTGAGGTCTTGAACGAACAGCAAAGAAAGCGCTTTAATGAGATTTTCAGCGAGTCGCATTAGTATAAAGTAAATGTTCTAGGCACTTTGAGGATTGGGGGATGTCGTCGTGCTGGTTTTGGGCCTCAAACGCGGATGCACCCTTTGCCGGGGCCATTTCTCATTTCGAGGTAGTATCTCCGGGCAGGGGTTTAGCGTCTATTCCCGAAAAAAAAGGGATGTCCTTTACTAGTCAGCAACTTGCATGCTATTTTTAGCATCAAAACAAGTGAAACAGTCCCCCGACGGCTCAAGGTCCATTTCATAATCTCACGTAAGGGAACGGCAACAGGTTCGATATGTGAATCGGACCACGGACTTCTCTGTGGGGGCGCAAACTGAATTGGAGCAAATGGAACGATTCGAAGAGCACATAATGGATTCTGCTACATCGCTCGGCATCGATTCGCCGGAATTCCTGGAGTCTGACTTCCAGGAGAGCGACGAATACAGCTCGCTTCCTGAAGAGGCAGAGTCTGTTTCCACCGATGACCCGGTGCGCGTTTATCTGCGGGAAATGGGGTCAGTGCGCCTGCTGAACCGGCAAGGCGAAATTGATCTCGCCAAGCGGATGGAGCGCGGTAAATTGCGGATGCGTAAGGCTCTGTCGCGCTCGCCTCTGGTCTGGCGGAACGTGCTTTCTATCTATCAGGAGGCGCAGCAGGGAAAGGTTCGCCTGGAGGACTTCGTTGAGCTCGATGCCAACAGCCGCGCGGATTCGCAGAGCGAACTCCAGAAGCATTTCACCGAATTTGTGCGCTTGCGCAATGAGGTGGAAAAGCTGGAGCGCAAACTGGCTGCCACTCCGAAGCGCCATGTCAACGTGCAGGCGAAGCTTGCGCGTAAGATCCGGCGCCTCAGGGTGAAGTGTTCCCAAGAGCTGCGTGCTATTCCGTTTAGCCCGGCTCAATGGAAACACTTCCAGACTCTGATCCAGCAGTCCCTGGAAGAGATCAACCAGCTCGAGCAGGAGCTGCAAAAGGCGCAGGGTAAGCCAACTGTGCTCCGCGAGCTCAAGCGCCGGATTCAAGAGCTGGAGTTCAATGCCGGTGCCACCAGCTCTCAAATGCGCCACTGGCTGGATATGGCGCGTAAGGGCGAAGAGGAAGCGGAGGCGGCTAAGTCTGCCCTGATACAAGCCAACCTGCGGCTTGTAGTCTCGGTTGCTAAGAAGTATGTGAACCGCGGACTTCACCTCCTCGATTTGATCCAAGAGGGGAACATCGGCCTCATGCGCGCGGCGGAAAAGTTCGACTACCGGCTCGGCTACAAGTTCTCCACCTACGCCACCTGGTGGATCCGGCAGGGCGTCACGCGCGCTATCGCAGACCAGTCACGCACCATCCGCATCCCGGTGCATATGAACGAGACGCTGACCAAATACGTGCGCATCTCGCATGAGCTCGAAAAAGAACTGGGACGCGCTCCGAAAAACGAGGAGATCGCGAGCCGCCTCGGCATTACGCCGGAAAAGGTACAGGAGCTGAAGGTCATTTCGCGCGATCCTGTGTCGCTCGATCTGCCCGTGGGCAAGGATGGTGAGTCGGTTTTGGGCGATTTGCTCGAAGATCACTCGGGCGGGTCGCTGATGGGCCAGTTGATCGATCACGATCTTCGCGAGGAGGCTGCGGGCGTGCTCAAGACGCTTTCTCCTCATGAAGAGAAGGTAATCCGCATGCGTTTCGGCATCGGTTGTGATCGGGAGCATACGCTCGAGGAGATTGCCCAAGACTTTGGCCTCACCCGAGAGCGAATCCGGCAGATTGAATCGAAGGGTTTGCGTAAACTGCGAACCGCCGAGAATGCACAGCGGCTTCGCCCGCTAGCTGCGGTCCAGTGAAATCCCTTACCCATTCGGGATAGATCCACCGCTTCCCTTAAGCTGAAGAGGCTTGAATATGACCGCCTCTTCAGCTTTACATTTTTTACCGCGCCGGGTTCTTCGGCAGACTAATCATGTTTGCAAAGAGCCGGTATGCTCCGGGAACCCCTTCCGGCAGTTGGCGGTAGAAAGCCCACGCGTTGTAAATATAGACCCCCTTGCCGTACTTGGCGTAAAGCAAGCCGCCTTCCTGTGGTGGCTGTCCTGGATCGTGCGCCTCAAGCAGCGCCTGATAGCGTGGATCCCAAGATTTCATCCACTTCGAGCCGCGCTCCTCTACCCATCCTCTGAAGTCTGCCTCAGAAATCTTGTTTGGCCAATTAAATATGGGATTCGAAGGCTGCAGTATCCGGACTTGAGAATCCTCATCGGTGACCTCTTCTGGGTTGGCAGTCATGGTGTAAGGATAGGGTCCGTAATTCTTGTCAAACTCCGGAGTGTTGTATTGCACGATCACAACACCGCCACCTTTAACGTAATCCAAGAGTCTCTGATTATAGGTACTCAGATCCTCGCGAACCGCATAAGTGCGGACGCCCAGTAAGATTACGTCGTATTTACTTAAGTCTCCTGTCGCGATATCCACCGGACCGAGGAAGGTAACGTGTATACCCAAATGTTCGAGAGAAGCAGGAACATCGTCCCCACTTCCCATTACATAGGCGACATTCAGGTTGGGCGCGACTTTGACGTCCACTCCGGTTAATCGATATGTGGCGGGACGATATAAGAAGTAAGGCCTAAGGGTGGGGTAACCCGTCGTGACATAACCTTCCCGGTAGTCATGACCGTTATACTGAGCTACGGCGGTAATCTGGTATGGCTTTTCAGATAAGTTTGTTGGCGTAACAGTAAATGTTGCAGATGCGTCTTGATCATCCGCGGAGGTTTTGAAGGTTGCTGTGGCCGGATCCGATCTCCAGCCTTCCGGAAGATCCAGCTTCAAAATCCCTTCTGCCGGGCCTTTTACATTGCTATGAACCACGGCTGTAACAGGAAATGATTTTGCCGTAAGCGGCACGATGCCAGCTTGCGGCGTAATGCTCACGCTGACCGCAGGCCCGACAGCCAGAGGAAGGTAGACGCTGCCCTCGCCCGTCACGCGTTGAACCGTTTGCACGTATTCCCCAATGCGAATGGGTGCGCCGTCAAAAGTGAAATCTGCCCAAGCGGCCAGCGGATACGGTGCAAGTGGGAGATTGAGAAATCGCTTATCAAGAATATCGTAGTAGGGCTGTTCAATATTCGGCCGTGAGAAATAGGGCCGCGTGTAGCTTGCATCCTCCGGAACTGTTATGGAAAAGCTCGCTTCGACAGGCTGATTGCGTAGTGTTTGTTCCGAGATACCGCTATGATTCGGCGAAACCGGCCATTGCGAGCTCTGGTTATAAGATGCAACAGTAAGTTTCTGCAGTTTCACGGGTAAGCTGCTTTGATTCACTACCTGCACGTTTACCGCAAATTTCTGGCCTGGTATTGCCATTCGGAAAGTTTCGGCGTCTCCCATAAACAGGGCAAAGAGTGGATTTTGCGGCTTAGGGTGGGCGACAGTGGCGCGAAGGGACAAACCCAGCGCTTCTGACAATGCATTGTTGAATTGCGCTCGCTTAATCTCCAGCTCATGCCGGATGTTGTATTTCGAGTCTTCCGTCAAACTGCTCTGGTTGAGCTGAGCTAATAAGGCGATCGTCTCCTTCAATCCATTTGCCAGCGCAGGCGCGGTCGCTTCCGGGTGAACAGCAGAAAAGGCCTGCATTGCCTCTTCGACCGAAGTGTTGATTCTTCTCAATCCCTCTTTCAAAAAGCCTGCATCACCACCTTGGGCGAGGCTGGCAATACCGAGAAGCGACGTGTCGATTCCATCAAAAAAGCTCGATTCCTTTTCCGGCACCGTCACGGCAGAGCCAAAGCGGTGATAAGCGCTGAGGAACGGACCTGCTCTGGGCATCGATCCGCCGCCGTTCTGCGACTTTTGAAAGCCCAATCCCTCGCGCGAAAGCTGAAGATACGAGACTCCGAGTAAGGGGTCGTAATCGCCTTCCGGAATTTCAACATTTGTAGATAGTTGCGGCGCCCCCTCACGCATGCGGAACGGAACACGCGCGTAGTCCTTGAGCGGGCTCCATGGTTTAAGACCGGCCGCAATCTGATCCGGGAAGAAAGTGGGATCTCCAGCCGCCTTGAATACCTCCTTAGCCATGAGACCTGCTGTCTGATGATTGCCATGGCCATCGCTCGGACCACCGATGAAGACCGAGGTAATCACCAAAGGCCGCTCCATTCGCACCACGCGCACAACGTCATAAAGAACACGATTCCTCGTCCACTTACTGAGCGCTTCAGCCATGGTTTTCGAAAAACCGTAGTCCACCACGCGTGTCCAATACTGATTCACTCCGTAATATTCATCCGCCTTCAGTAATTCCATCGTGCGTACTAGCCCGAGCGCATCAAAATAGTCTGAGGACATAACATTTGCCCCGCCTTCCCCTCGATTGAGTGTCAAGAGTGCAACGCGTAC
>Ga0209062_1005212_pt1 | contig 12793 bp, 12 predicted proteins | sample Coa_R2_2_FD_187158 | JGI IMG/M metagenome (GOLD analysis project Ga0209062, IMG submission 187158) | Surface soil microbial communities from Centralia Pennsylvania, which are recovering from an underground coalmine fire - Coalmine... | ecosystem: Environmental > Terrestrial > Soil > Unclassified... | reverse complement strand
GGCTGCACAGGCCGGCGGGGCGCATCACGCCCCGCCGGCCGCCGCCTACACCTTGAACTTGAACTGCTTGATCATGCGGTCGGCCGCGGCATCCGTATAGCGTTGCATATCGGCCATGGCCTGGTCAAGCGTCTCGGAGCCGATGATGTACTGCTGCTGCACGCGGATGCGGTCGGTCAGCCACTCCGGCCCGAAGGTCGCCTCCGCGGCGAACTGCATGGTGGGGTGCTTGTACTGGCTGACGAAGAGCTTCTCGAAGTCGTTTGCCGGCGTGTAATCCTTAACCGTGGGCAGCAAGCCCTGCTCGTGGTCCACGGCAATCTGGTTCTTGGGAGCCGTCACCCACTTGAGGAAGTCGATAGCCAGCGGCAGGTTACCCCGCTTCTGGGTGGTGACCGGCACGCCCCAGGCGATGGCGTTCCAGGCGCCCCAGATGCCCACGCCCTTCTTGCCCGGCGTGGCGAAGCTCGAGGTGGCGCCCGTGATCTGCGGGAAGGAGAAGACGCCCCACTTGAAGGGCAGCTTGACGCTGTGTAGGGTTTGCGCAAATCCCTGAGCGGCGAACATCATGGCGACCTGGCCCTTAAACCATTCCGGTGTCGCGGTGGCCCAGGGTAAACCACTGATGTACGGACCTTTCTTGCCGATGGCGTTCGGTTCCCAGTACTGCGACCAGGCTTTGTACAGCTTCCAGGCCTCCTGGTAGTCCTTGTTCATGGGGCTGTAGATCTTGTGCTTGACCCCGTAGACCAGTTCCCTGATGTCGACCTTGCCGTCGTGATTCATGTCCAGCTTCTGGAAGGTCTTGGCCATCACCTGGCTCTCGAACAGCGACATGATGGAGCCGTTCTCGGCGATGGGATACGTATCGCCCAGGAAGTACATGAAGGGGACCAGGCCGGCCTTCTTCACCTTCTCGGCGTCCGCCAGCATCTCGGCCCAGGTGGTGGGCACTTTCAGGCCCAGCTTGGCGAAGATGTCCTTGTTGTAGAAGAACGCGGCATCCTGGACCTGCCAGGAGATGACGTAGTACTTGCCCAGGAAGGCATTCTGGCCGTTGATCACCGGATCGTAGATATCGATCCAGTGCTTATTCCCGGGGACATATTCGTTGGGCTCCTGCAAGTACGGGGTCAGGTCCAGCCAGTAGTTCTTGGGCAGGTCGTTCCACACCTGCTGCGTGTAGGACGGGGCGACGATATCCTCGGCCGTCCCCGCGGCCAGGTTGGTCTCCTCGTAGATGGTGGGATCGCCGTTCCAGGTCGAGACCGGCTTGATGGTCGCGCCGGGGTGCATCTTCATGTACTGCTGGACGACGCTCTTGCCGACCTTGGCGTACTGGCCACCGAAAGCTTGCCAATCGAAGATCTTGATCGTGCCCTTCAGCGTGTCGGCCGCCGCGGGCGCCGCTCCCGCGGCGCCCGCGGCGGAGATGGCCAGCACGAAGCTGGCGAGAAGACAGGAAATGAGCGCGGCTTTGCTTTTCATCACGTATCCCTTCCACACCTAGTCGGTTCCGGCCGCGTGGCCGGGGGAGGTTAGCAACTGACCTGCCAGGGGCCATAGCATGCGATCTCGCCGTATCTCTGGGCTGGACTCACCTCCTCCCTCATGCCGTTCGCGCGACCCAGCCACCCGGCTCAGTCGACGCGGTATTTCTCCAGGGCGTCACGGTTCAGATCGATGCCAAGCCCCGGTTTGCGCGGCAGGGCCAGCAGCCCATCGCGCATCTCCAGCTCGTCGGCCACCAGTTCGCGGCGCAGGGCCGACTCGGCCAGCGGCGCGGGCAGGAACTCGATATAGGGGCAGTGTGCGGTCGCCGCGGCCAGATGGGCGCTTGCGGCAATGCCGATGCCGGTCTTCCAGCAGTGCGGCACGACCAGGCGGCCGCGATCCGCTGCGATCTGGCAGACCTTGCGCGCCTCGGTGAAGCCGCCCACGCGCCCCACGTCGGGCTGCAGCACGTCGAGCTTGCCGCGGTCGGCCAGGTCGAGGAACTCGAAGTGCGTGTTCTGCCACTCGCCCGCCGCGATGCGGATCGGCGAATGGTCGTGCAGGTAGGCATAGCCATCCAAGTCGTCGATATCGAGCGGCGTCTCCATGAAGAAGAGGTCGTACGGCTCCAGCTTCTCGAGCACGCGCAGAGCCTCCTTGGCCGACGACCAGGCGTAGGCCACGTCCACCATCATAATGAAGTCGGGGCCAACCGCTTCGCGGCAGGCGGCGACGACTTCTACGATGGCCTCGTCGCCCTCGCGCAGCGCGTTGTGGGTGTAGGGGCCTTTGATGCAGACTTCCATCTTGGCGGCCCGGAAGCCCAACTCCCGCGCCCGGCGGGCCTTGGCCGCCAGCGAGTCGCGGTACTCGGCCAGGGTGCGGCCCTCGGGCAGCAGCGAGGCGTAGGGGGTGATGGCCTCTTTGACCGCGCCGCCGAGCAGCGTATGGACGGGCACGCCGAGCGCCTTGCCCTTGATATCCCACAGGGCCACATCGATGGCGCCCAGGGCGCAGATCGCCGCGCCGCGCCGGCCGGTCATCTTGGACATGGTGTACAGCCTCTGCCAGATGGCCTCGGGCTGCAGCGGGTCGGCGCCGATCAGCATCTCCGCCAGGCCAAGCCCCATGATGTGCGTGCCGCGGGCCTCCACGCAGGCCCGCGCCACCCAGGGGTTGGTGTCGGTCTCGCCGATGCCGGTGATCCCCTCGTCCGTGTGGACCTCTACCACGAAGTTGTCCTGCGCGGAGGAGCAGGCATCGCTGTCGTAATCGGGGATCAAGAGGACATGGCAATCGAGCCCGGTTATCTTCATACTTCCAACCTGTCTTACCAGGACTCCTGGCGCATCACCTGGGCGATCTCGTCGGCGACGCGATCGAGGTGCTTGCGCATGGCGAGACGCGCTCCCGGCGCGTCCTGGGCCAGGATGCACGACACGATCGCCTCATGTTCGAGCGTGGCGTCGCGGCGGTTCTCGGCCACGATCGCCGTGCTCTGCAGTTGCTCGCGCAGCGGCTGCACCAAGGGATGCAGCAGGCGCAGGAGGGCCGGGTTCTGGGTGGCCCGCGCGATGGTCAGGTGCAGGTGGATATCCGCCTCGCGGTAGGTATCGGCGTCGGCGCTGGCCAAGACGCGTTCGAGGGCTTCGCGCAGCGCCGCGGCGTCGTCGGGGGTCAGGCGCTGCGCGGCCAGGGCGGCGCTCTCCACCTCCAGGATGGTGCGCACCTCCAGCCAGCGCAGCAGGTCGGTGCGGTCGGCCTTGACCAGCAGGGCCAGCGGCTCCGCGATGTTCCAGCGGGAGGCCGGCGCGACCGTCGTGCCGCGGCCCTGCCGCACGCTGAGCATGCCGCGCGAGGCCAACACGCGCACGCACTCGCGCACCACCGTGCGGCTGACGCCCAACTCCTGGGCCAGTTCGCTTTCGGTGGGAATGTACGCGCCGGCCGGCCAGGTACCCGACGTGATCATCTCGGTGAGATGGTCGATCACCTGCTCGCCCAGGCTGGAGCGCGCGAATCTGCCGGGCGGCGCGTCCTGCATCATTTGGGCGTCTTGAGCGTCATTCATCATATGTTATTCATCTGATTAATAGCAGTCTATACCCGCCGCGGCGCGATGTCAACCGCCACGCCGGCTTGCACACCGCACGATCGGCTGATATACTGTAGATGGAAGCTTTCCATATACAGGATTTGGTCACTTGTCGCTGGTTTATCATTTCGTGTGGGGGCCGATGCGCGCCCGGCCGGTACTGGTCGGGGCGGCGGCAGAGCGCCTGATCGGGCTGATCCAGGAGAAGGCCGACCTGTTGGGCGTCCGGCTGCGTCGTCTGGAGATCCGCCCCAACCGCGTGTACGTGGTTGTCGAGGCACCACCCCAGGTTTCGCCCCACAGCATCATCTGCGGCTTCAAGGCGCATTCATCGGGCACCTTACGGCAGGAGTTCAGGGAGCTCACAACCATCCCGACGCTCTGGACCCGCGATTACGTGGTCGTGGCGGGTGAAACGGTCGCGCCAGAGCACGTTTGTGATCTGTTCGAAGCCCTGCAACCGCCGCGGCGTCCGCGTGGCCGGCCGCGGGCTGGATGCGACAGCACGCCGAAAGAGGGAGAGGGAGGTTGTCTCCGTTGAGGGACCAGGAATCCGGCTTCCAGACCGTGGGGTGGCGCTACACCTGTGCCACCGCGTTGGTCGAGAATCTACTAAGGAGTCACGAGTACTACCATGCCAAAGTGTGAAAAATGCCAGATCAGGGATGCCCGCGTGCGCCTGGACGGTTTAGTCAATGGACGGCCAGAGTCTCATCTGTTCTGCCAGGAGTGCGCCGAGGAGATCATGCGCGGCGCCATGAACAACCAGGCCGGCGGCGGGGCCATAGGTAACATCTTCGGCCGCGCCAACGGGTCTGCCGGCGCGGCGGCGGGCACGGCCACGGCCGAGCGGCAGGGGCCGCAGAGCAAGACGCCGACCCTCGACCACTTCGGCCGCGATCTGACCAAGGATGCCGCCGAGGGCAAGCTCGACCCCGCCGCGGGGCGCGAGCGGGAGATCCGCCGCACCATCACGGTGCTGGGCCGGCGCCAGAAGAATAACCCGGTGCTGATCGGTGAGCCGGGCGTCGGCAAGACCGCCATCGTGGAGGGCATTGCCCGCCGCATCGCCGACGGTAGCGCACCGGCGTTCCTGCGCGGCAAGCGCATCGTGTCGCTCAACCTGGGCGGCATGGTCGCCGGTGCCATGTTCCGCGGCCAGTTCGAGGAGCGGCTGAAGAGCATGATCGAAGAGGTCAAAGCCGACAACAACATTATCCTCTTCATCGACGAGCTGCACACCGTCGTGGGCGCCGGTGCGGCCGAGGGGGCCGTGGGCGCCTCCGATATGCTCAAGCCGGCCCTGGCGCGCGGCGAGGTGCGCGTGATCGGGGCGACCACGCTGGACGAGTACCGCAAGCACGTGGAGAAAGACGCCGCCCTGGAGCGACGCTTCCAACCGGTGCTGGTCGGCGAACCGTCGGTGGAGGAGGCCATCCCGATGCTGCAGGCCGTACGGCCGCACTACGAGCAGCACCATAGCGTACAGATCACCGACGAGGCCGTGGAAGCGGCTGTCAAGCTGTCCGACCGCTACATCAACGACCGTTTCCTGCCCGACAAGGCCATCGACCTGATCGACGAAGCCTCGGCGGCGCTGCGCCTGGAGGCCAGCGAGCGCGGGGAGGGTCCCGAGGTGGTGGCCGACCTGGAGCGCCAGTTGAGCGAGATTCAGGCCCAGAAGGAAGCGGCGGCCATGGCCGAGGACTATCAGAAGGCCGCCAGCCTGCGGCAGCGCGAACTGCAGCTTAACGAGGCCTTGCAGCACGCCCGCGCCGAGGCCGGGCTGAACCAGCCGTTGGTGGTGACGCCCGACCTGGTGGCGCGTGTGGTGGAGGCCTGGACCGGCGTGCCCGTAGGCCAGATGCTGGAAGGGGAGCGCGAGAACCTGCGCAACCTGGAGGGCGACCTGCGGGCGCGGGTGATCGGACAGGACGAGGCCATCGCCGCGGTCAGCCGGGCCATCCGGCGGTCGCGTGCCGGCCTGAAGGACCCCAAGCGTCCCATCGGCTCCTTCCTCTTCCTGGGCCCGACGGGCGTGGGGAAGACGGAGCTGGCGCGGGCGCTGGCGGCCGAGATGTTCGGCAGCGTCGACGCCATGATCCGGCTGGATATGTCCGAATACATGGAGCCGCACACCGTCTCCCGTCTCTTCGGCAGCCCGCCGGGATACGTCGGGCACGACGAGGGCGGCCAGCTCACCGAGCAGGTGCGACGCCGGCCCTACAGCGTGGTGCTATTCGACGAGGTCGAGAAGGCCCACCCCGAGGTCTGGAGCGCCTTGCTGCAGGTGATGGACGACGGTCGTCTGACCGACGGCCAGGGCCGCACGGTGGACTTCAAGAACACCGTGATCATCATGACCAGCAACGTCGGCTCCACGGAGCTGCGCAAGGTGGGCAAGCTGGGCTTCAGCATGCCCGGCCAGGAGTCCGACGAGGCCGTGCAGGATGAGCGCAAGAGCAAGACCCTGGAGGGACTCAAGCGCATGTTCCGGCCCGAGTTCCTCAACCGCATCGACCAGGTGGTTGTCTTCCGGTCGTTGACGCGCGAGAACCTGGAGCAGATCGTCGGCCTGATGTTGCACGAGGTGGAGACGCGCCTGGCCGAGCAGGGCATCGGCCTTGAGGTCGGCGACGACGTGCGGGCCTTCCTGATCCAGGAGGGCTACGACGAGGCGTACGGCGCCCGTCCGCTGCGCCGGGCCATCCAGGCCCACGTCGACGATGCGCTGGCCGACGCCATCCTGGCCAACGAGGTGCAGCCCGGCGAGACGGCGCACCTGAGCGTGGCCGACGGCGCCATCCGCGTCACCGTCCTCGAAGCGGCGCCCATCGCCGCGTAAGCGACGACGCGGGCTCCAACACGTGTGTTGTAGAACCATAGACGGCGGGGGCCGGGCATCCAGCCCGGCCCCCGCCGTCTATCCCGGATTATTCATGGCGGCTGCCGTGGCGGTACGGCCCGGCCTGGCGGCGGCCCGCGGGCCGACGCCGCCGGCATCCGTGCCGGCTCCCCCCGTTGCCGGCAGCGTGTTCCGCGCTCCGCCTGAATCATGCAGGCTATGCATGTGGGCGTCAGATCACCCGCCCATACCCATGGTGCCCCCCATGGGAGCCAGCCGCTTGTCTCGCGACATGTTCTCGGCCATCGGCGGCGCTACGGGCGCGCGGCCACGCAGCATCATACCCTGACCGCTGCACGACCCTATCATGTCTGCCGGCGAATTGCCGGACAGGCTCGTTTTTTCGCCACGGCATGATATCCCCCGGACGCAGCCCTTCTGGAGGGGCGGACCGGGCCACGTAACAATTCTACTGAGCAGGTCTGCCTTGCAGCCCAGCCGCGGCGGCCCGATCGACCAGCCAGAGCAGGGAACCGTGAGACGGCGCGATGCGTTGTGCCGGCAGGTTGTCGGGCTGGGGTGGTCCCTCGATCACCTCGTGAAGCCTGCCGGCCTTGCCGGCGCCGGCCACCAGGAAGGCCACGATGGCGGCATTGTTCAGCACACGCGGCATCAGCGTGATGCGGAAGGCGTTGAACGTGGGCACCCAGGGCGCGGCCACCAGACGGTCCGGCTCGGACGGCAGCGCGACGCCGGGGAACAGCGAGGCCGTATGGCCGTCGTCGCCCATGCCCAGCAGCACCAGGTCGAAGCGCGGCAGTTCGCCCGGACCCAGGCCAAACGACGAGCGCATCTCCTGCTCGTAGCGCTGTGCGGCCTCCTCGGCCGGCAGTTCGCCCTGTATCCTGTGCACGTTAGCCGGCGGCAGCGGCACCCTGTCGAGCAGCACCTGGCGCGTCATGCCATAGTTGCTCGCGGCGTCGTCGGGCGGCACGTGGCGCTCGTCACCCCAATACAGATGGACGTTTGCCCAGTCGATGCGCCCGGCGTAGTCGGGTGAGGCGAGCAAACCGAACAGGGTTCTGGGCGTCTCGCCGCCGGAGAGGGCGACGCTGAAGCGCCCGTTGGCGCCGATGGCGCGCCCGGCCAGGGTCGCGAATAGGTCGGCCGCACGGTGGGCCAGGTCTTGCAGATCGTCCGCCACGATGATGCGGCGCTCACCCTCGTGCAGGCCGTCCAGCAGCGCCGCGGCATCCCCGTTTGATGCGGTCATCGCGTCCTCCGCAGTATGGTAACCGTGCCGTCGTCCCGTCCGACCACCGCCTCACCGGCCATGCCGATGAAGAGGCCGTGCTCGACCACGCCGGTCAGCGCCTTGATGCGCGCGGCGAGCCCGCCGGGATCGGAGATGTCCGCGAAGCGGCAATCCAGGATATAGTGGCCGCCGTCGCTCACGAACGGCGGCGCCCCCGGCTCAGCCGACGTCCGGCGCATGGTCGGGCTGGCGCCCAACTCCTCCAGCGCCGCCCACGTGCCCGACCAGCCAAAAGGCACCACCTCGACCGGCACCAGGGACAACTGCGTGAGCGACTCCACCACCTTGCTCTCGTCGACGACGGCCACGAAACGGGCCGCGGCGCGGGCCACGATCTTCTCGCGCAGCAGCGCGCCGCCGAGTCCTTTGATCAGGTTGAGGGCCGGATCGACGGCGTCGGCGCCGTCCACGTCCAGGTCGAGTCGCGGGTTATCTTCGAGCGTGGTCAAGGGAATGCCCTCGGCGCGGGCCAGATGCTCGGAGGCTTCGGAGGTGGGCACGCCGACGACCTCCAGCCCCGCGCGCACGCGTTCCGCCAGGGCGCGGATGAAGAGCGTCGCGGTGCTCCCGCTCCCCAAACCGACGACCATGCCGGGCTCCACCAATCCGGCGGCATAGCGTCCTGCCGCCTCTTTTCCTGCCTGCCGGTTGTCCATCGCTTGCCCTACCTCATTGAGCATAGCACACGCGCTGTGCGCCGCCCGGTTCAGCAGCCGGCGATAGGCAACCGGGGATGGGCGGCCGGATCGAGTACCGCACCGCCGCGCAACTTGCGCAGGACGTCGGCGACTTCGTCCTCATCCGCGTGGACGACCGCGAACCGGATTCCCTCGAACTCGCGCAGCTCCCAGTAGCGCTGCAGCCGGTGAGCAAACGTGGCATCCAGGCGGCCGCCCAATGCGCAGTAGGCCTTGATCACGGCGCCGGTAGCCAGATTTCCGAGATGGCGCAGCGTTGCGAAATCCTGGGCAGGATCGCCGACGTTGGCCGCTTCGAAATCGACAATACCGGTCACCGTCCGGCATGCGTCGTCCACCAGCACGTTCTCGTACCAAAGGTCGCCGTGGCAGAGGACAGGCGCCTTGAGCGCCATTGCCGGGTCGGACAGTATCTCGCCCCACCATCGCTCCACGCTGCGATACTCGTCCCTGGACAGGGCACACCGGAGCGATGGCAGGGCATCGGCGCGCAACGCCTCCAGGCGGACACCCCGAGCATCGTGGCCGGGCACCCCGGCGGCCAGGGCGTCGGCGGCCGGAAAGCGGTGCAGGGCGTGCAGGAAGGCGGCCAGTGCCGAAGCCACTCCATACAGGTTGGCCTGCGTCAGCCGGGATGGGTCCAGCGGGATACCGGGCACCTTCGCATAGCCGATGACGCCAAACGGGAAGTGCTCCGAGGGGCCGGCGTGCCAGCGTGGCTCAGGGATGGCCACGGGGAGCCATGCATGTAGGGCAGGAAGGAGTGCCGCCTCGCGCGCCTGCCCTTCCGTCGCCTCCCGGTTCCTGGCCACGCGGAACACGTGGCCGTCGCCGGTCTCGACGGCGAGGCTATGGAAACCCTCGCCCAGGACGCATAAGGGCGTAACAACGCACAGCTCAGGGAAGGTGGCGCGAAGGCCGGCGCCGATGCGATCGAGATCAGTTATCTTGTCGGTCATCGTTTGAGGAACGCTATGGCCCTGCGTATAGCAGATGCCAAATAGACCTGATAGGCGTTGGGAGGATGGCGTCGGCGGCTGCGACCAAGGGCACGAACGCCGATCAGCAGGCTCAACAGGTTGATCCTCTGCTCATGGTCGGGCGGCAGCTGAGCACGATCGCCGTATCCCTGAAGTAAGAAGGGAAGAACCGCACGTGGCAATCGTTCCCCATCATGCAGGTTGAAATGTGCCAGGTCATAGAGCCGGTCGGCGCCCCTGATCTCGCCGAAATCGATGATGCCCGTGTATCGCCCGTCCCGCTGGTAGATGTGGGATACGTCGAAATCGCCGTGGGCCAGCCACGCCTGCTCGACATCGAGCCAGGCTCCATAGCGGTCGATGATATCGCGAATCAGATTGATCTCCGCCTCGGCCAGCGGCCCCTGTCCAAGGAGCGCTAGGTCCTCGTCGATGTCCTCAAGCGCGAACGCCCTATGGCTGTCGTGCTCGCCCTGCAGATGGCTTACATGGCCGTCCCGTCGTATCCATCCGAATCCCTGCACGATCATGGCATTGATCGCTGCCAGGTCGCGGCCTGCTTCGCGCAGGATCTCCGTCGTGGCCTCGTCTACCACACGGCACCCGACCGGTTCCCCCGGAATCTCGGCCGTCACCATGATCGATCGTTCCAGCCGCTCGTCAAATGGTTCGAAATGGACGACCTCCGGCACTTTGACGCCGCGCGCGTGCAGATACTGGTGCGCATACATCTCCGGCGCCAGGCTGCTGTCCCGGTCTTCGGCAAGACGCAGGTAGAATACCTCGCTATCGCGCCGAATCCTGTACACCGGGGTGGAAACACCGCCGGCGGCGGGTTCGATGGCGCAGCGTACCGCCGGTGGGAAGATGCGCTCGACGAGATCGCTCAAGACGGCGAGTTCAACATCTGCCTTTGGCACGGCCTACTCCCACCTCGCTCTCCGGGTCACAGGGGGCCGAATCCCCGATTCCAGCACCCAGGCACCTTCATTATGGCACTGCCGTTCTACGATCAAGCGGCGTCGCGTCGCTTTGCCCGGTGCTCGCTCCGTATGGCAATCGCTGTCCCGTGGCCTGATAGGATATGCCATGAATCCGATGAGCGTAGGTAACGCGCAGCATCTACCATTAGAGCTCGACGCGGCCCTCCATGCCTACGTCGATGGCGTACGGCACCTGTTCGGGGATCATCTCATCGGCATCTATTGCCACGGCTCCCTGGCTTATGGCGCTTTCGAGGCTGCGACGAGCGACGTGGACCTCGTGGTGGTGTACGAACGGGGTCTGACGGCAGCCCAACAAGAGGGACTCGCCGCCCTCCATACGCGCCTGCTGTCCGCACATCCCGCCGTGGCGCGGCTCGACGTGACCTATGCGCCGCTCGACGCCATCGGGACGGACGGGCGCACCGGCCCCATCTTTCGCGATGGACATCTGGTGGTAGAGGGTCGAGGGGATCTGAACGCCGTGACCCGGCACACGCTGCGCACACGGGGACTCGCGCTCTACGGGCCTCCACCGCTTGAGATCGTGCCGCCCGCGTCGCTGGAAGACCTGCGTGCGACGATGCGCTACAATATTGCCTTCTTGCGCCACCGCATGCCGGCCTACGTGTGGGGTGGGACGACGCCCACGGTCTTCGGCGTGCTGACGCTGTGCCGCGTATTGTATACGCTACGGACGGGCCAGATCACCGGCAAGCGCGCAGCCGGAGAATGGGCGCTGGGCCAGGTGGCGACACCCTGGCGGCCATTCCTGCGCCGGGCGCTCACCCGCTACAACCGGCCCGACGGCGTCGATCTCGTGCTGGCGGCAGGCGCCATCCCTTTCGTGACCTACATCGCTCGCCTGGCACAAGACATGCCGCCCCAGCCAGAGTCCCAGGGGCAGTAAGCCGGCTGGCCGGCACCGGGTGGTCAGGCGCGTTTGCGGGCGATCCACACCTCTTCGGAGGGCCAGCGGCGTGCCCACTCGGCGGTGACATAGGTATAGCGCGTTGTCGCGCCTTCGGGTGGGCGTATCTCGACGAGATTCTCCACCTCGAAGCCGTTCGCGCGCAGGAGCCGTATCCAGTCCCCGTAGCCCAGATGGAACTCGACCGACTGATCGTCCGGCCACTCGAAGCGATGCATGCCAAAGTAGTCGCGCAGCAGACGATCCTCGGCGGGAACGTCCTCGGCATCGGGAGAACACAGCATCAGGATGGTGCCGTTGACCAGAAAGATGAGCTGCCCGCCGGGCCGCAGCAAGCGCGCCGCTTCCGGGATCCAACGGTAGGGGTCGCACCAGATGCTGGCCCCATACTCGCTGATCGCCAGGTCGAAGCTGGCGTCGGGCAGCGGGACGCGTTCGGCGTCGCCATGGATGAGCGGGAAAGTGAGGCCGAACTCGGCCTGCAGGGCGCGAGCGGTGGCGAGTTGCTCGGCCGAGTTGTCGATGCCGACCACGCGCGCCCCACGCCGCGCGAGCCAGGAGGACACGTAGGCCGTGCCACACCCCAACTCTATGGCGTCGCACCCCGCTAGCTCGGGCAAGAGATGCACCTCTGTCTCTGGAATGCCCCAGATCCCCCAGCGGGGTTCGTCCTGCCAGGCGCGCCGGCCCGGGTCGGCGTACTCGCGCGCCATGATGTCCCAGGCAGCACGGTTGCGCAGCGCGTGATCGGCGGGTGCCTGCTGCTCATCCATCGTGAGATAGGACGGGGCCTCAGGCCGCCGGCACGTGGGCGCTTAATCCCGGGTGGGTGTGCTCCCAATGCATGAGGTCGTGCTGAACTTCATCCCGGCTCTTGATGGCGAGAGAGGTCCACCAGCCCAGTCTCCGCGCCGTCAGGTGGAGCGTATGCCAGCGCGCATAGGCGGCGATACGCCGGTAGATGAAGATCGGTACGCCCAACGGCGCTTCCAGAACGGTCAGGTCGGGGTCGTGTGCGGCCTGTTCCGCCTCGCACCGCTCCACGGTTAGCATCTCCCCCGGTAGCCCATAGTTACCCACGACGGTGATGAGCACGGCTTGCCCGGGACGGCAGCGTTCCAGTACCCGCCGCGCGCGATCGTCAATTTCGAGTGCCATCTTCGGCCCCTTTGACTTGCCGGGACAACGCTGTCCCGCTCGCTCATATTGTCGCGCAGATGGCGCCCGAGAGCAATAGGCCGAAGGGGCACTGGATGTCGCGCCGATGGGTGCCGGAATAAGCAGGCCGAAGGGCCGTCAGTCCCGCCCCCTCCATGGCATCGTGCGAGAGGGGGCGAGACTGAACTGGGCGATCAGGTGCGCGACGGCGGAGGGGTGACGTTGTGGCTGCTGGCCATCACCGCGCCACTCGCGGTCCCGCGGGGAACCGCCGCGCCGAAGTCCGGCGCCGGG
>Ga0209062_1005210_pt1 | contig 12799 bp, 10 predicted proteins | sample Coa_R2_2_FD_187158 | JGI IMG/M metagenome (GOLD analysis project Ga0209062, IMG submission 187158) | Surface soil microbial communities from Centralia Pennsylvania, which are recovering from an underground coalmine fire - Coalmine... | ecosystem: Environmental > Terrestrial > Soil > Unclassified... | reverse complement strand
AGTTGCGCGGCTTGATCTCGCCCGACGCCGTGACGATGCTGGTCAGGTCCTCGCGAACCACCTTGGCGGTCTGCACCGTGATCACGTCGCGCTGGCTCCAGCGCACGCTCGCCACCGTCCCGGCGGCGACAACTCCAAGCACAACAAGAGTAACGGCGGTCTTTCCAGAAGTGGTCACGTTTTAATTCCCCGAGCCCTGCGCGGCTGGAGCCTGCGGCGGGTCTACCCCCGCTTTCTCCTGCTCTGGTCAAGACGATGCCGTGGACGCGAAAGTTCCGGTTTTGTTGTACGCCGCCAGCATTGTTGTTTTCTCATGCAAGATCGACCTTTATACTATTATCTTCGTGCCTAAAATAACTTATATATCCCACCAGGGAGACGCCTTTCAGATCGACGTGCCTGTGGGCGAATCCGTTATGGAAGCCGCCGTTCGCAACGGCATTGACGGCATCGTGGCCGAATGCGGCGGCTCCTGCCTCTGCGCCACCTGTCACGTTTATGTTGAGGAGAGGTTTCTCCCGCTGTTGCCGCCCATCGGCGAAGAGCAGGACGCCATGCTCGATTCCACCGCCTGCGAACGCCTTCCCAATAGCCGCCTGAGCTGCCAAATTCAAGTTACGCAGCAACTCGACGGCCTTGTCGTCCGAATGCCGGAATATCAGAAATAGAGACGCCGTTTGCACTTGCCAGCCGCTTCCAGCCGGCGCTGTGTCAAGCGCGGGGCCGGCCGCTGCCTTGCCGGCCATTTCTTTTGTTGGCTCACCAGCGGCGGCGCGCCCTATAATATCGGCATCGACGGATTAGGAGCTGTTTTGAAGACCGTTTGGCGGCTGGCGAGTGTGGCGGCAGTGGTGACGGCATTTGCGGCCCCCCAGCTTGCGCCCAAGCAGCCTCACAAGCAGAAAAATGAAGAGAAAGAGCCGCCCACACAAACCCTTCCGCTATTGAAAGATCCGCCCGCGGCGGTGGCGGCGGATACCAGCCGGCTAACTTTTCACGTCTCGCCGCTCTCCGCAAAGGGCTTGCTTTCACCGCAAACGCGGGATGCGATTGGCGCACTGATGAAGATGAATCGCGGCGCCCAAATCGTAAAGTTGCGAGCATTCGTGGCGGGCACGGGCGACCTGCGGCGGGTACAATCCATCGTCAGCGAGCTTTTCAGCGGCAAGAAGCAGCCGCTGCCGGCGTTAAGCGCGATTCAAGTGGGCGCGCTACCGCTGGAGGGCGCTCAGATCGTGATCGAGAGCACGTCGGTAGAAAAGAAGGCGGCGCATGCCTTTGGCTTAGTGTTTTTTTCCGGACAAAGCGGCCAGAGCGGGCCAGAGGCAATTCGGAGGCTTGTGGAGAAAGCAGCGGCGGAGGGAGCGATGCCGATGCTGCGGGTGACATGCTTTCTCGGCTCGATCAATCAGGCGGAGATCGTGCGGGACGAAGCGCTCCGGGCGTTTCCCATGGCGGCGCTGGATTTGGTCCAACCGCGTCGTGTCGAGGAGGGAAACTCCGCAGTTTGCGAAGGAGTGGGGCGCCGCGGGCCTGCTGTTGCGGACGTGGAAGTGACACCGGACATTGCGGCGGTGAGCACACCCAAGCTGGTTCTTACTGGAGCGCAAATGGCCTTCGGAGGCAAAGACGACGACCTGCGGCTTGCTTTCCGGCGGCTGGACAGGACGCTGGCGCCGCTCGGCGTTTCCTACCGCGACGTGGTGTTTTCGAGCATTTATGCGCTCACGCGACCCGTAGAGGAAAAAACCGGACGCATCGCGATCGAATTGTTTCCGCGCGAGCCGCGCCCCCCCGCGACAGCGGCGATCTTCGAGGGCCTGCCGTCCTTGGATGCAACCGCCGCGGTGGAAGTGCTGGCGGCGGCGAAGTAAGGCCGCCTTAGCGAAACCCGACTCCCTGAATGACGATGCCCAATTTGCGCGCATCTGGAGAAACTGAGAAGGTTTTGTCCACCGCGAGCGTGACTGTAACGCTCGGCGAGGTCACCAGGCCAGGAGCGGAGGCTGCATAGACGCCCGGACCTGGAATTTTTCTTTCGATTACGGGCTGGTTATTGGTCCCGTTACTGACAAACACGCGGAGAACGCGGGCCGGCGCATTATCCGGCACATAGAAGGAGACCTCCAACGGCTCGGGATGGGGCGGGCTGTGGAGTAAAACCTTGGCTTCGCCCTCCATCCAGCCGTCCGGCCAGAGTCCCGAGACAATCTGGCCGGCGGCGGCGGCAGATTTGGGATCAATGTAGGAAAGCTGCGGCTGAATGGCGATGGCGTAGCGAATGCGGTCGATCGGGGCGGTCGAGATTTCGAAGGGCAGAAGACCGGAGCCCGAGGAGTAAGCGGATCGTCCATCGAGCGAAATGAGACGCAGAGGAAGACGAGGGGCGATTTCGGCTTGGGCGAGAGGGGACAAGGGAACGCCAAGCCGCAGAGGGTTTCCGAGTTCGCTCGTCACTACCACTTCGCCGGCTTGAATCTCTTGATTCTTCGGAAGAGGCAAAGCTCCGCCGGACTCTAGGTACCAGCGGAAGCCCCAATCGCCATTGATCCAGATTCTTCGCGAAGCGGCGTTTTGGAGCCATTGGGAAGCAAGGCCGCGATAGACTCCCCAGTGCTGGTAGTTGACGATGGCCAGCGCAAGCGAAAGGGAGAGTTGGAGGACAGCTCCGGCGGCGGCGATCGGCATGGGTACGGCACTGGCCAGGAGAATCGCCAGCGGCGCGGCCAGCGGAAGCAGATACCGGGCGGAGCCGGTGAAGAATACGGCTACCGCGCAAGTGAAAAAAATGATGATCCATAATCCCAGAAATCCACGGCTCAAAGACCAGGCCAGGAGCCAGACACCCGAAGCGAAGCAGACCCAGAAAAGGGGGTTTGCATTGTAGATGGCGGCGCCAAGAGCGGCCGCGGCGGCAATAAGCCATTGCCAGCGCGCGGAGCGAGCGATCGCGGCGATTACGATCAGGGGCGAGACCATCCATCCCAAGTGAACCATCAGCGCCGCCGCCGCGTGCGCCTTTCTGTTTAGCGATTCGAAATCGTAGGCGCGGAGATAGCCGGCAAGCATAGAGGCTGGCAACGCTCCGCCGGTGTAGCGCTCCCAGATTTGCCAGGCGGCCAGAACGGCAGGGGCGGCGAAAATCGCGACCCACCCGGCGATCCAGTGGCGGCGCTTCTGCCAAAGAAATACGCTCAGGATGGGGGTGAGAAAGACGGCTTGATAGGCAGCCAGCGCGGCCAAGCCGGCCGCGGCGGTTGATGCGGCCAGGGCGCCGTGCGATTCGCGTTCCACCCCATGAACGAAAAGGGCGACGGCGCTCATCCAAAAGGCCAGAAACGGCAGGTCGGATTCGAGCGAATTGCCATTGACGATGAACGCGGGCGTCGCGCAGAAAAGCAACGTAGCGAGCATGGGACGGGCGGTGAAGCGTCGGGCTAACGACCACATGCTAAACGCTGCTGCAATAGAAAAAATCGCGTAGGCAAGATGAAACGGCGCTTCCCGCACGTCTCCTATCAGGGCCAGCAGGGCGCCGAGGATCCAGGAGTTGAGAGGAGGATGGGACTGGCCGCGCATATCCACCCAGTCGCCTAGGAACAAATAGCGCGTGTGAGTGGGATGAAGCGGATCGATTTGGGCGTGCTCGGCGCCATAGAGGTAATAGAGATCGTCTCCTTGAATGGCTTGATGAAGGAACGGCGCACGTAGCGCCAGGCCCAAGGCTGCGATTAGAAGGAACCGCTTCACCACTTCACGGGGACGCCGGGCTGGAGCGTCCAAACCTCGGTCTGCGGCAGGTCGCGGATCAGCTCTGCCAAATGCTCGGGACGGCCGGCGAGCACGGGAAACGTTCCGAAGTGGACCGGAACCACGCGGCGAACGTTCAGCATGCGGCAGGCAAGCGCGGCTTCGCGAGGGCTCATGGTATAGAAATCGCCGATGGGGAGAAACGCCAATTCAGGATGATAAAGCTGGGCAATGAGCTGCATGTCGGAAAACACGTTGGTGTCGCCCGCGCAATAAACCGAGCGATGGTCGGGCAGGCGCACCACGTACCCGGCGGCCTCGCCTCCGTAGACGATTCGATCGCCATCGAGAATTCCACAGCTATGGACGGCGTGAGTCATAGTGACGGAGATCGGGCCCACGGCGGCGCCGCCGCCCTTATTCATACCGATCGTATTTTTCACGCCCTTCGATTCCAGCCAGTAGGCGGTTTCGTAGATGGCCACGATGGGCGGGTTGAATTTTTGGGCGAGCGGTAGTACGTCGTGAATGTGATCGAAGTGGCCGTGCGAGACGAGAATGGCGTCGATGCGGTCGAAGGCGTGTCCTTTGGGAAACGAAGGGTTGCCCTCCAGCCAGGGATCAACGAGCACAACCTCTCCGGATGCGAGGCGAATTTGATAAGTTCCGTGCCCAAGCCAGGTGATCTCGACCATTTTTCGATTTTAAGCTAAGAGCTTTAGGTTTTAAGCTGTAAGCTAGAGTGCAAACGCTCAAAGTCGCCGTCGATGCTACCTGCTGGCATAACCGGAGGGGTTATGGGAGGCATGCCCGCGCGTTATTGCGCGCATTGGTCCGGCTGGATAAGGACGCGCAATATACGCTGTTTGTCGATTCCGCCGAAGCCGCGGAACCGCTGCCAGAGGAGTGCGAAACTCGCCTGCTGCGCGCATCGGTCCCGACCGTGGAAGCCGCATCCGCCGACGGTCACCGCACGCTCCGGGACATGTGGAGGATGTCGCGGGCCCTGTCGGGGTCTGAGTTCAGCGTGGTGCTGTTTCCGACCGTCTACAGTTACGTTCCGGTGATGGGACGGGCGCGCAAACTAGTGATGATGCACGACGTGATCGCTGAGACGTTTCCGAAGCTGACCTTGCCGCGGCGATCGGCCCGCATGTTTTGGAATGCCAAAGTCGCCCTGGGGAGACTACAGGCGGACGCGCTAATTACGGTTTCGGACTACTCGCGCGACTGCATTTTGGCGCGCTTCGGTGGCGATCCCAGCCGCATTCGCGTCGTGGGCGAGGCGGCGGATCCGATTTTCCGCAAACTCGAATTCCCCGCCCCAACGCAGGCGCTCACAAGATTGGGGCTGGATGGAACCAGGCGGCTAGCGGTGTACCTGGGCGGCTTCAGTCCGCACAAAAATCTCATCGCGCTGGTGAATGCATTTGCAAACGTGGCGGCGCGGCCCGAATTTTCCGATTTGCTTCTGGCGATGGTGGGCGATACTTCAAGCGATGCCTTCCATACCTATTTCGGCGAGGTAGCCGCGCATGTGAAGGCTCTGAACTTGCCTCATCGCGTGATCTTCACGGGTTTTCTGAGCGATGAAGACGTGGTGGCGCTGCTGAATCTTTCGAAAGTCCTGTTGCTTCCTTCCTTGATGGAGGGATTCGGGTTGCCGGCCCTAGAGGCGGCGGCTTGTGGATGCCCGGTGATCGCCACCAAGGCGAGTCCGCTGGAAGGCTTGCTCGGCGGCGGCGGCATTTACATCGAACCGGTGGAAGGCGAGATTGTCCGCGCCTTGGAACGGGTGCTGTCCTCCGAGGAGATCCGGCTAAAGATGAGCCAAGAGGCTTTGCGCGCCGCGCGGCGCCTCACCTGGGAGAGCGCTGCACAGCAGTTGAGAGAGGTGATTCATGCCTGAACGGCGCCTGAATTTTCTACACCTGACAACGTTCTATCCGCCATTCGGATTCGGCGGGGACGCAATGCAGTTGTACCGTCTAGCGCACGCCCTGGGAGATGCGGGGCATCATGTAGACGTGGTTCACTGCATCGACTCCTACCATTTGCTGCATCCGGGCCCGCCGCCCGTAGCGTTTGCCGAGCACCCCAACGTCACGCGGCACGAGCTTCGCAGCCGCTTCGGAGCGCTTTCTCCCTTCCTCACCCAGCAGACCGGGCAGCCAACTTTGAAACGCAAAACCATAGAGGAGGTCCTGCGCTCTCGACCCTACGACGTGATTCATTTTCACAACACCTCTCTGTTGGGGCCAGGCATTTTGCGGGCGGAATCCCCCGGCCGCAAAGCCGTGAAAATCTATACGACGCATGAGCATTGGCTCATCTGTCCGACGCACGTGCTGTGGAAGTTCAACCGGGAGCCTTGCCGTGAGCCGGAATGCCTGCGCTGCACGCTGATCCACAAGCGGCCGCCGCAACTATGGCGGTATACCGGGTGGTTAAACCGCATGTCGGCGCATGTGGATCAATTTGTCGCTCCCAGCCGGTTCACCGCTCGAATGCATGCCGAGAGAGGCTTTGCCAGACCGGTGGCGCATCTGCCGAATTTTATCGATCTGGTGGATCAGGATTGGCGAAATCCCGGGCCGCGCCCGCAGCAGGGTCCTTATTTTTTATTCGTGGGGCGGCTGGAGCTCATTAAGGGGCTCCAAACGCTGATCGGCATTTGGGACCGGGTGGGCCCCTATGACTTACTCGTTGCTGGAACAGGAAGCTATGAGCCACAATTGCGGGCGATGGCGGAGCGCAATCCTCGCATCAAATTTCTCGGGCCGCTGGCGCAGGAGAAGCTGGGCGCCTTGTATTTTCACGCCATCGCGTGCATCGTCCCCTCCGTCACCTATGAGACGTTCGGGCTGACGAGCGTGGAGGCGTTCGCCAGAAAGACTCCGGTGGTGGTGCGTGATTTGGGCGCCCTGCCGGAAATTGTGGAAGACAGCGGCGGCGGATTTGTCTATCGAACAGATGAAGAGCTCCTGGCGGCTCTGAATAAAATCGCGGGTTCTCCCAGCCTCCGCGCCGAACTTGGCGAAAAGGGCTATCGCGCCTTTGTGCATTTGTGGAGTCGGGAGGCGCACATAAAAATGTATTTTGAATTTCTGGAGAAAGCCGCTGAGCGGAAGCTCGGCCAAAGATTGGCGGCGGCGTCGTCAGGAAACTCAGGTGATTGAGAGAGTCGCTTGGGGCGTGTGGACTCGAATCGCCGGCGCCCGGTACGTTCCGGCAGATAGCGGGCCGGTGCACAAAGAAGCACTCAAATTAATCCTCGCAGCATATAGTTGCGAATAGACCTCCCATTGTCCTGTTCAGTCGGCTGGCGTAAAAGCTCCGTGGCGGCGCTGGCGGTCGTGGGCGTGCGCCATTTCTTCCTCGGCGTGATCGGACGCTGACGGCTTTTCGATCGGCTTCTTCCCCGAACAACACAGGATCCCGCTGCATAGAGCACTAGTTTGCAATTCAGTTGCAGTTTTAGATTGACTTCTAGATCTCCTTTCCTTAAGATAAATCTAAGATATTTCCACTCGATGGATTTATATTTGCAACTAAGTCGCATCTGTATAAGGTCGGAGGCGTGGCAGTGCGAGATCAGAAGCGAAAACAATCTAAGGAGAACAATGGATGAAGTTCAAAACCAGAACACCCGGAAAGAAAAGGAGAAAGAGGTATAGCCAAAATGGTTGGCCGATCACCTATAGATGGACGGCGATCGGAACTGTCGTTGCGTGTTCCACGATCGGCGGGAAGACGATTAATGTAGCTTATGCACAAAGCGCACCTCAGTCAGGCGGTGTGATATCTCCGACGCAGGGTCAGCGCTTTGACATCGCTTCTGGAGCGCTTTCGGAGGTGCTTCCGCAGTTCGCTCTCGCGGCGGGCATCACATTTACGCTGTCCACCGATTCGATCGGCGCTATCACATCGCCCGGTGTTTCTGGGACGTTTACGATTCAAGAGGCGCTCCGGCATCTGCTTGAAGGGACCAGTGTGACGTTCCGCTTCACAACGCCGACCGCGGTGACCTTCGAACTTCGCGGCCAAACCGAGTCTGTCGTTGTGCGGGAGCGTGCTCCTGGTGCAGACCCTTACGCCGACCCGGATGCGCCCTATAAGGCCGATCGCCTGGCGTCGGCCAAATTCACCGAGCCGGTCCTCAATACGGCGAAGACCGAGACCGTTCTTACTCAGGAGGCGATCGAAGATAAGAACGCGACTACCCTCCGCGAAGTCTTGCGCTCAACGGCCGGCATCACGTTGGGATCGGGCGAAGGCGGCAACGCCTTCGGCGATCGCTTCTTCATCCGCGGCTTTGATGCGCGCAACGATGTTTTTGTTGATGGCGTTCGAGACGCCGGCGTCAGCATCCGCGAGACCTTCGACGACGAGCAGATCGAGATCCTGCGCGGGCCGGCCTCCGCCTTCGCCGGCCGGGGCACGACGGGCGGCGCGCTGAACATCGTCACTAAGGAAGCCCAGAATACCGACTTCTATCACCTCGGCGTGCAAGGGGGCTTGGGCGAATCCGACAAACGCGGCGTCGCCGACATCAACAAGGCGATCAGCCCGGCGCTGGACGTGCGGCTCAACGGCATGATCCAATATGCCGACGTCGCCGGGCGCGATTTCACTACTGATAATCGTTGGGGCGCCGCCGCCGCGTTGGCCTATCATCCAATCGGCAACTTGAACATAACCGCGAACTATTCGCACACGTATCTGTGGGGGCTGCCGGACTTTGGCGTGCCGACCGACCAAGTCACCCGCGAACCGGTCACCTCGAGTAATTTAGGGATACCACGCAGCACCTACTACGGCGCGGTGAATCGAGACTTCACCAAGTCGACGCAGGATATCGGAACCATCGACGGCGAATGGAGGGTCAACGAGCACGCAACGCTCGACAACAAGCTCCGGGCGAGCCATTCCCTCCTGAACTACATCGGCACGATTCCCGAGAACCCAAGCGCCAGCGGCGCGACGGCGCCCTACTCTTCCACGCTGACGTTTTTTTCGGGCTACGTCCAGTTGAACGCGCAAAGCCGGTACGAGCCAGTGGACGTCATTAACGATCAGCCGGAGGCCAGGTTCAAATTCAACACCGGGGCATTCCGTCACACGGCGGTTGTTGGAGGCGAGTTTTCTAACGAACAAATTAGCATCCAGGGGTACAGCGGCCTAACTTCCGAGCTGACGACGGGGCCCGTGGCCTTCACTTCGAGCGGGGCGCCGATTGTCAGCGTTTACGACCCGCCACACTATTTCTACGGCTCCAAGACGATCCAACTGGCCGGCAACCCCTTACGGTACAAGGTGGACACCCAGGCCGGCTACCTCATAGAAAACGCCAACTACAAGGATTTCATTCTTCTCAATGCTGGCATCCGTTATGACGACTACCAGATCAGTTCAGCCAACAACACCAGTTCAAGCTCGGCACACAACGGCATTACCAGTTACAACGCGAGCCTGCTGGTGAAGCCAGTGAAGATCGGCAGCATCTACTTTGCCTATGCGACCGCAGCCGACCCGGTCGGCGCCGAACTTGACGCCACCTCCAGCGCCTACGGGGGCCTTGCGGCGGCGCAGCCCGCTACACAGATCTTTGGTCCTCAAAGGAGCCAGTCCTACGAACTCGGCACGAAGTGGGAACTTATCGGCCGGCGCCTGCTTCTCACCATCGCCCCTTTCCAGACCGATGTGACCAATGCCCGTGAGACGGCGCCCAACGGCTTGCCCGGTTACACCAGCGGCCAAATTGTTCCGGGCGCAGCCTACCGCGTGCGAGGTCTCGATTTTGAAGCCGCCGGCAAGCTGACCTCGAAATGGAGCGTTATGGCCGGCGTTGTGACAATGGACCCCAAGGTGACCAAGTCGATCGTGCCAACCAACGTTGGCCTGCAATTGGCCAACATCGCCCCCCAATCCTTCAACCTCCTCACCAGCTACCAGGTTACGAGACGGCTGGATCTCGGCGGGCAGGCCGTCTACGCCTCGAAGATCGAGGGTGGTTCGCTGCTCGCCGCCAATGGCGGCATCGCCTACCCCGGCGCCCCGAACCCGACCTTCCTACCCTCATATTGGCGCTTCGACGCCTTCGCTCAGTTCAGGATCAAGGCTTACGCGAGCCTGAAGGTCTATGGTCAGAACCTTACGAACAAGCTCTACTACGACTCGCTGTACCAGAGCGCGCAGCCCTTCGTCAAAGTCGCCCCTGGCCGGGAGGTCTATCTGAGCTTGGCCCTTAACTTTACTAAGTTCAGGTGATTCAAGCATGCTGATCGGCATCCCCGACGTTTTGGACAAAAGGGATGTGGCGGATTTCCGCCGCATCCTGGACGCGGAACGCTGGGAAGACGGCCGCTCAACGGCGGGGGCGCAATCTGCGGAGGTGAAGAAGAACGAACAACTGCCGCCCGACGGCAGGACCTCTCGGCAGCTCGGCGAGCGCATCCTTCGTGCCCTCGCCGCCAACGCGCTGTTCATTTCGGCTGCCGTTCCGCGTCACATTTTTCCGCCGTTGTTCAACCGGTACGTCCCCGGTCAGTTCTTCGGCGAGCACGTCGATAACTGCATTCGGGGAGACCACCTTACCGGACTGCGCATCCGCACCGACATTTCGGTCACACTTTTTCTCTCGGAGCCTGAGGAATATGATGGCGGAGAACTGGTGATCGACGACTACTATGGCTCCCAGCGGGTCAAGCTACCGGCGGGCCATTGCGTCCTCTACCCATCGACGAGCCTGCACACGGTGACTCCGGTTACGCGGGGCGTGCGCATCTGCTCCTTTTTCTGGCTGCAAAGTATGATCAAGGACCCGCTTGCGCGGCGCATGACCTTCGACATGGATAGCGCGATTCAGGGACTGGTCCACCGCCTCGGCCATAACGACGCCGAGGTACGAAAACTCACGAACATCTACCACAACATCGTTCGGTACTGGGCGGAGCTGTGAAATGAACAGGCAACCCACGCCATGACCCCATCCGCCAGAATTCTAGATCCCCAACAGATCAAAGCCGCCGACGCACAGGCGTCTTTGTTCATGCAGGAAGGCATCCGTTTGGCGCAGTCCGGCAACGACGCGGACGCGCTTCGCTATTTCGATCGCGCGCTCGAACTGCGGCGGCGGCTGCCCTCGGAGGAACCCATGCACGCCTACGGTTTAGCCGCCTGTTGGCTCAACCGCGCCGAGGCTTTCACGCGCCTTGGCGTCGCCCATCATGGGCTGGCGCTGCGTGCCTACGACGAAGCATTGGCGCTTCTGCGGCCGCTACCGCTCGCCGCCGACGCGCGTTTTTCGAAGCGTCTAGCGATCGCTTATCAGAACCGGGCGCTCGTGCTTGCCGCGCAGAATCCTCCCGCGTGGGAGGACGCGATTGCCGCCCTGGTGGAAGCCATTGCAGTGCTGGATCGCGCGGATGCGATGGAGGCGTCTGAGCGCGCCTATCTTCTCGCGGTTGTGTGGATGAACCTTGCGAATCTTCGAGCGTCGGAGGACACGCCGGCGTCGGACGCCGCGGCGCTGGAGGCGGCGCGGCAAGCGCTTGCGTTGGCGAAGACGCCCGAACATGAGAATGCGGCTGCAGCCGAGGTTGGCCTCAAAGCGCGCCACGTGCTCTGTCGGATCGCGGCGCGGCGATTGTCAGAGGAAAGCAAAACAGTCAGCGAAAACGTCCACGACGCGACGGATCTTGCGGACGAGGGATTGAGCCTCGTTCGTGAATGGGAACGACGCGGCGTCGACCGCTTTAGGAATCTGGCCTCCGATCTGCTTCGGTTCGGCGCGCGAGTCTACGCCTGCTATCAGCCGCATTTTCTTCAGGAATTTCTCAGCGAACAGTTGGATCCTCGGGAGTCCACGCATTTCTACGTCCAAAGCCGCGAGGTGCAGGACGCCGCACGAGACATTCTTTTGCTGCTGGCGTCACCCTCTGGCGCCACCAGTAAGGGCCGGCGCCCTTTGACTGGCGCCGCCCTTCGTAGCGGATAAAAAGGGGCTTTTGCCGTCCAGCACGAATGGAACCACGCGCGCATTCACGCCCCGGACCATGTCCGTTTGCCCGAGCTTGTCTTTCGCCGAAAATGACGCATATGCTACTTAGCCGCTTCCTTTTTGGGAGGGATGGGTTCCTTTCCATCGAGGACAAACGTGAAAAGGCGATTGTCCGGGTAGGCGCGGGCCAACAATGTGACGTATTGTCTGCCGTCGAGCATGTACGTGATGGGCGTGGCGTTGGCGCCGCCCAAGTCCGTTTCCCACAGCTTCTCGCCCGTTTCGGCGTTATAGGCGATGGGACCGTGAAAGACCAGGTTCCCTGCCGTGGCGAGTGTGCCGCCACCCCCGTTTGTTCCGCCCGCGCCGGGTATCCGCCAGCGCTCCTTCTGGGTTTTCGGATCCCAGGCCAGCAGAAAGCCCCCCATGGCTTGGGGCTGGTTCTCCGCTCCCTCCGGCTCGCGCGCGGGCGCTAAATTTGCCGGCTCGGACGCCGGCGGCGCCGTCTGTCCATTGGGTAGACGAGGTCCCAGACCGCCCGCCATTCCCAGATTGCGGGCCCCCGGCGTATAGATAAAGTGAGGATCGATCCGGTAAGTGTAACTGCTTTCCTGACCCGGAATGTAAACTAGGCCGGTGAGGGGACTGTAGGACATCGGCTGCCAGTTATGGGCGCCGCCTGGGCCGGGCGAAATGATCACCGCCTGATCCAAGCTCGCGCGATTGCCCTTTGCTTCGATGGGGCGCCCCTTGCTGTCAAGCCCCAGCGCCCAAGTCACCCGCTTCGCGTATTTGTCTCCCGAGATAAACTCTCCTGTGAGGCGGTCGAGCATGTAGAAAAACCCGTTCTTGGGGGCGTGCATCAATACTTTGCGAAGCCGGCCGTCAATGGTCAGGTCGGCGAGGATCATGGGTTGCACGGAGGTGAAGTCCCAATCGTCGCCCGGAGTCTCTTGGAAATACCAGACCAATTTTCCAGTGTCTGGCTTCACCGCCAGCACGGAACCAAGAAAGAGATTGTCGCCTACGCCCGGGCTGCGGTAGACG
>Ga0209062_1005208_pt1 | contig 12800 bp, 13 predicted proteins | sample Coa_R2_2_FD_187158 | JGI IMG/M metagenome (GOLD analysis project Ga0209062, IMG submission 187158) | Surface soil microbial communities from Centralia Pennsylvania, which are recovering from an underground coalmine fire - Coalmine... | ecosystem: Environmental > Terrestrial > Soil > Unclassified... | reverse complement strand
CCGCAGCCGGCTGTGCTGGCACATCAGCCTCATCTTCATGACCCAGAACGTGCTGTTCTACGTCCTCAACTCGTGGCTGGCGGGCTACTACCAGAGCCTCGGCTATCCGCTCACCCTGGCCGCCACGGCCGTGGCCCTGCTCAGCGCCGGCTCGGTGGTGTTCGGCTTCGGCGGGCCGGCCATCTCCGACCGCACCGGCCGCAAGCCGCCCTTCGTCGTGGCCGCGGTGGCGGGCATCTTCGGGATCCTGGGCCTCATCCTCGTGCCCACGCACCTGTTCTGGCTGTGGCCGTTCGTGTGCGGCAGCGCCACGGCTGTTCTGTTCACCACCAGCCTGGTCATCCCGGTGGACGTTTCGCGCGCCGACGAGGTGGGCGCCTTCAGCGGCATGATGCTGACGGTCGGCTACGGCGGCGGCATCCTGGGGCCGTTGGTGATCGGTTTCCTGCGCGACGTCACCGGCTCGAACCTCTACTCCCTGCTGGCGATGCTGTTCGTGTGCCTGGTGCAGCTCGGGCTGTGCATCATGATGCCGGAGACGTCACCGCGCCACCGATGATCCGGCGCCTTTTCGCGCTCTCCTGCGTGCTTGTGCTCGCGGCCTGCGGCCGCGGGTCTACGCCCGCAGCGACGCCGACCCCGAGTGTCGTCTACGCACCGAAGCCGACGGCCACATTCTTCATCCGCCTGCTGGACACCCGCCGCTTCCAGCCGTCCACCCTGGAAGGCGAGCCCGGCCAGCTCGTCAAGCTGGTGCTCGTCGGCGACAAGCAGAAGCACGACCTCACTTCACCGGGCCTGAACATCAACATCGACGTGCCGCCGAACCAGGTCGAGATCATCCAGGTGGAGCTGCCGGCGCAGCCCGGAACCTACGAGTTCTGGTCCAACCAACCTGGCGACCGCGAGGCCGGCATGACTGGCCAGTTCGAGGTTAAGGAGATAGCCCGTTCTACCTAGTACGAGCGACTATCATTCAGGGCGGGGGAGAACTGCTGGACCCGCAGGACGAAATCCAGGAGGACATCGAGAGCCCGGACCCTCTCGAACCGGCACGCGACGCGCGTGGTTCCCGCTCCGCCCTCACCCGCTGGGTGGCCCAGCGCCAGATGAAGGGCCAACCCTCCACCGGCGCCCCGAGCTACGAGCGCTGCCAGGAAAAGCAGTGCTGGGGCAAAGCCACCTGGACCTGCCCCAACTGCCAGCAGAAGTGCTGCAGCGCCCACCGCCCCGAGCACCGCTGCTCCCTCCCCTACTTGCCTCGCTGAAGCCCCGCGAAGACCTTTTCCGCCGTGATCGGCAGCTCCGTGATGCGCACGCCGCAGGCGTGGTAGACGGCGTTGGCGATGGCGGCGGCGAGGGGTGTGTTGGAGGATTCGCCGATCGCCTTGGCGTTGTGGGGGCCCGGGCCCTCCACGGCATGGACCAGGATCGTCTCCAGCGCTGGCATGTCGGCGATGGTCGGCAGCTTGTATTCGCCGAGGTGCAGGGCCCCCACGCGGCCTTCCTGAATCTGGAGGTCCTCCATCACGGCGAAGCCGAAGCCGTGAGCGATGCCGCCGTCGATTTGGCCCTGGTGCAGGATGGGGTGGATGATCGTGCCCACGTCGTGGCAGCTCACGATGCGCTCCACCGTCACCTGGCCGGTATCGGGATCGACGGACACCTCGGCGATCTGGCAGGTGAAGCTGCTGACTGGCGCCTCCGCGCCGGGGTAGTTGAACTGCACCGTGATGGTCTGCGTGGTCTTGCCGATGCTCTGGCCGCGACTTCGCAGCTCGTCCAGCAAGGTGCGCGCGGCGCCCAGCGCCGCCTGGCCGCCCACGTGGGTGGCCCGGCTGCCGCCGACGCCGCTGTCCTTGAGGTTCTCCAGCGTGCCGACGGTCCGGATTGCCACCTGGCGCGGGCCGACGCCCAGCTCCTCGGCGATAATCTGGCGCATCACCGTGTGCAGCCCGGTGCCGGTGTCGGGCATGGTGGTCTGCAGGATCAGGCTGCCGTCCGTCTCCAGCGTTAGGCGTACGTTGGCGAAGCCATTGCCCACATGGCGGTCGCCGACGGACATGCCCCGGCCATGCCACTTCGGCCTCGGCGCGCTCCAGTTCGCACGCTCGGCCGCGGCGTTGATGACCTCCTCCTCGCGCACGTCCTCGAGCGGGTGCAGGCCGGCCGCCACGGTGTCGCCGTCGTGCAGCGCATTCTTGAGCCGGAAGTCCTTGGGGTCCAGGCCCATCTCCGCCGCGATCATGTCCATGTGCGACTCGACCGCGAACAGCGCCTGCGGCTCGCCGGGCGCGCGCACGTGGCCACGCGGGACGGAGTTGGTGTAGACGGCGTAGCTGTCGATGCGGACGTGCGGGATGTTGTAGCTGCCGCCCAGCGAATCCGCGCCGTGCAGGTTCACAATCGGCGTCGGCTTGAAGGCGCCGTAGCCGCCGGAGTCCCAGATGGCGATCGCGTGGCGGGCGACGATGGTGCCGTCCTTCTTCAGGCCGGTCTTGATGCGGATGTAGCCGGTGTGGCGGGGGTTGGCCGCCTGGAGCTCCTCAATGTAGCTCATGACGTACTTCACCGGCCGGCCGGTCTTCTGGGCCAGGTAGCAGACCGGCACGATATTCATCAGCGAGCCCTTGCCGCCGAAGTCGCCACCGATCGACGTCGCGTGGAAATCGATGCCGTCCACCGGCATGTCCAGCAGCGGCGCGAGCTGATTCTGCTGGCGGAACGGCATCTTGTTGGCATCCCACACCTGCAGCCGGCCGTGCTCGTCCACGTTGGCGATGCACGCATGCGGCTCCAGGTGGCCCTGGTGGACGGGGTTGGTCTTGAACTCGTGCTCGATCACGACTTCGGCGTGTTTGAAGCCGTCGTCCACGTTGCCCTTGGACCAGATGATGTGTGACATCGTGTTGGGCTCGGTGGCCACAGGTTCCGGCACGCCCTCGTACTTGGAGACGTCCTCGTGGATGCGCACGGCGTCCGGCTTCATGGCCTCGCGTGGGTCGAAGATGGCCGGCAGCTCTTCGTACTCGACTTCCACGGCCAGGGCGGCCGCCTCGGCGATATCGGGATCCTCGGCGGCTACAGCCGCGATGGGCTCGCCGATAAAGCGGACTTTGCCGCGCGCCAGCACGGGCATGTCCATCATCAAGCGGCCCCAGAGGATGTCGGGGATATCCTGCGCGGTGATGACGGCGTGCACGCCGGGCATGGCTTTCGCCTTGGTGGTGTCGAGGCGCACCAGCTTGGCGTGAGGCATGCTGCTGCGGGTGTACTTGCACCACAGCATCCCCGGAATCAGCACGTCGGCGCCGTACGTGGTCTGGCCGGTTACTTTTGCCACCCCGTCGACGCGCGGAGCGGGCGTGCCGACGACGGTGAGGGTCGCACTCATGAGGTCACCTCTGTTGAAGACTGCAAGTAAGGGTACGCCAGATATGGCCGAGCTGACCGTCATTTTCGACGGCACCTGAGGCTTCTGCACCCGCTGCGTGCAGTGGCTCGTCTACCTTGACAGGCATCGCCGGCTGACCTGGGCGCCGTCGCAAGGCCCCGGCGTGCGGGAGCGCTTCCATCTCTCGCGCGAACAGACCGACGCCATGGCCTGGGCCGTCGATTCGAGGGGCCGCCGCTTCGCCGGCGCGGGCGCCGTGATGCGGTCGCTGGCCGTGGCCCTTGGCGTACCGGCCATCTACGACTTCTACTGCCTGCCGCTGGTCAAAGCCCTGGCGGATCTGGTGTACCACTGGGCAGGCGAGCACCGCCACCACTTCGCAGGAGTGACGCCCTACTGCCAGCGCGGCCACCCTTGCCCTGGATAGGATCTCGCAGGGATGAAAGCTCTGGTTTTCGGGCCCGATGGTCTGCGCTTCGAGCGAAATCACCCGGAGCCTGAGGCTGCCGAAGGCGAGGCGCTGGTGCGCGTGCGGCTGGCAGGTATCTGCAACACAGACGTCGAGATCGTGCGCGGCTACATGGGCTTCGCCGGCGTACCGGGGCACGAGTTCGTGGGCGAGGTGGATGGGCAGCGGGTGGCAGGCGAGATCAACGCCGCATGCGGCCACTGCTCGTGGTGCGAGCGAGGCCTGGGGCGGCATTGCCCCAACCGGACGGTGCTGGGCATCCTCGGCCGAGACGGCACGTTCGCCGAGTACCTCACCCTCCCGCGCGAGAACCTCCATCCGCTGCCGGACAGCCTCGACGACGAGGTGGCCGTGTTCGTGGAGCCGACCGCGGCGGCGTTCGAGATCCTGGAGCAGGTGCCGCTGTCGGGCGAGGAGCGCGTGGCGCTGCTGGGCGACGGCAAGCTGGCGCTGCTTATCGCCCAGGTGCTCCGCAGGCGCTGCCGCCTCAGCGTCTTCGGCAAGCATCAAGAGAAGCTGCGCCTGCTGCGGGACGTGGATTGGAGTGTCGAGCCGCCGGCCGGCCAGTTCGACGTGGTGGTCGAGGCGACCGGCTCCGAACGCGGCTTTCAGCAGGCGCTGGAGCTGGTCCGTCCGCGCGGCACGCTCGTCCTCAAGAGCACCGTGGCTGCCGGGGCGCAGCTGAACCTCGCCCCAATCGTCATCAACGAGGTCACGGTCGTCGGCTCGCGCTGCGGGCTTTTCGAGCCCGCCATAGCGGCGCTCGCCTCGGGCGAGGTGGACCCGCGGCCCCTGATCAGCGCGGTCTACCCGCTGGAAGAGGGCCTCGCCGCCTTCGACCGTGCCCAGCAGCCCGGCGTCCTCAAGGTGCTGCTGAAGCCGACCCCGGGAAGCCCCGGCAGGGGTGCAGCTCGTAGGTGAAGATGCCGGCCTCCACGCCGGGGTCGTCATCCATGATCTCTCGCACGCGCTCGACCTCGGCGTCGAAGATGCCGATGCCGCACAGGCTGCTGCCGTCGCTGACGGGGCAGACGATGTTGAGCAGGCCCGTCTCGCGCAGGGCGAAGTTGCGCCGGCCGTGCTCCCAGATGATTGGATCGACGTCCGGTCGCACCAGCTTGGGCGTGGCCTTCAGGATCATGAGTGTGTATGTCCTTACCCCGGCGAGCCGCGCTCGCATGGTCTCGTCGGTGATGACGGGCAGATCCATCGCTTCATCCTCCTCTTGACAAATACGTAACTTATCGGTTACATATATAGCACGTCATGCCGGTGACAGTAGACGACACGCTCTCCGCCCTGGCCGATCAAACCCGGCGCGAGATCATCGCGCGCCTGGCAGCCGGCCCGCAGCCCGCGGGCCGACTGGCGCAAGGCTTCCCGATGTCGCGGCCGGCCGTCAGCAAGCACCTGCGGGTGCTGCGCGAAGCGGGGCTGGTGGAGTGCACCAAATCGGGGAGGCAGCAGTTGTACCGCCTGGCGCCGGGCGGATTCGACCAGCTGCACGCGGCTCTGGACGAGATCGGTCGATTCTGGGCCACCGCGCTCGACGAATTCAAGCAGTTCGCGGAGTCTGAACCATGAGCACCCAAGCCATCGCAGGAGGACAGAGCATGACCGTCAACAAGGTAGTGCACGTCAAGCGCTCGCCCGAGGACGCCTTCCGCCTCTTCGTGGACGAGATGGGCAAGTGGTGGCCGCTCCACACCGGCAAGTACACCTACGACGCCGCCCGCGCGCAGGACGTCATCCTCGAAGCCCACGTGGGGGGCCGCTTCTTCGAGCGCTACAAGGACGGCGAGGAGTTCCAGATTGGCCAGGTGACGGCCGTGGATCGCCCGAACCGAATCGTTTTCACCTGGGGCGCCAGGAACGAGGGCACGACCGAGGTGGACGTGCAGTTCACCGCCGAGGGTGACGGGACCCGCGTCTCCGTGGAGCACCGGCACCTGGAAAAGATGGGCGACATGGCGCACGGCTTCGACAAAGGCTGGGACGAAGTGCTCGGCTACTTTGTGCGCGCCGCCGGCGACTGACCGGGCAGCAGCAGCGCCGGAGGGGCTGGCCGGTCAGTCAGCCCCTCCGGCTAGCTGGATCCTTCGCTGCTCGACATGCTCGGCTTGCCGCGGGTGATGTGGCGCTGGTCGCGGACGGAGCGCTCCGCTTCCGTCAGTTGATCCTCAGGCGGGTGGACCGGCATCGTGCTCTGCGAGGCGATGTCGATGGGCTGCTCCCAGGGGCGCACCTCCCCCGGGACGCGGGCCGGATTGGCGCCCGTGGCCAGGCCAACATTGTGCTCGCCGGGGGCCTGCTGCTCGGCTGCACGGTACTCGCCGGCCAGGTCCGTGGGGCCGGGTTCGTTGGGGCCTTCGTGGAGGGGTGGCCAGGTGACCTGGTCGCGACGTTCTCGAGCCATACCGGGCGCGCTCGCATGAGTGCGGCCAGCCGCCTTCCTACACTTGGATGGTGAGACGCTGGGCCTGCGTTTCCGCCCTCGCGCTCCTGCTGAGCGCCTGCGGCCAGCAGGCGGCGCCCGCGTCCAGCGCTCCCTCGTCCGAAATCGCCGCGCCCCCGCCGGCGCCCACGGACGTACCCACCCAAACCGAAACCCCGCAACCAACGGCTACACCGGTTCCGACGAACACCATCCCGCCGACGCCCACGCCCGTACCCGCGACGGCTACCTCCACCGCCACTGCCACGCCCGTTCCGACGAACACGCCCGTTCCCACCAACACGCCGCAGCCGGCCTACCCGCCGAACGTCTACGAGCGCCTCAACTCCCTCAAGTCCTACCACCTGCAGCTGGCGGTCAACGCCGCGGGCGTGCCGTATTCGCTGGCCGTCGACGAGTCCACCCCGAACTACCACGCCAGCGTCTCGGCACCGATTGTGGGGCAGATGGAGCTGTACTTCGTCAATGGGCGCTACGTGTCCAGCATCGGCGGCTCGCCGTTCGTCGACAGCGGCGCCAACCCGCCGCCGCAGGCCGGCATCCTGGAGGCCGCCGAAGTGTTCGCCAAGAACTGGCTGGACCATCCCGATTCCGCCGTGTTCAAGGGCACGGAGCAGGCCAACGGCGTTCGCGCCAACCACTTCGTCCTCACCTGGAACGCCGGACGTCAGGTATCGCTCGGCTTGCTGTCGTCCACAACGTATGATCCGGCAACCGGCGACATCTGGCTGGATGCCGCCACCGGGGCGCCTGTGAAGGCCAGCTTCAACATGCGCGTGAACAATGGAGGGGAGGCAGCCACCATCACCACACAGTTCGACATAACCAAGATCAACCAGCCCATCGCCATCAACCCGCCGCCGGCCACGCCGGCCGCGGCCCCAAAGGCGTCCGCCAGTGCCTGAGCTGGTGTTTCTACTGGACGTCGACAACACGCTGCTGGACAACGACTTCGTAAAAGACGACCTCGACCGGCGGATGGGCGGCTTCCTGCAGCCTGATGAGGAGCGGCGATTCTGGGACCTGTATGAGACCGTCCGCCACGAACGAGACGTAGTGGACTTCCCGCTGACGTTGGAGCGCTTCCACCAAGGGTGCAGGGACGAGCAGGCCTTCGAGCGCCTGTCGCGGCTGCTGAACGAGTACCGCTTCGACCGGCACCTGTATCCGAATGCGCTCGAGACGATCCATCACCTGCGGCAGTTCGGGGTGGCGGCCGTGGTCTCGGACGGCGACCAGGTGTTCCAGCCGCGCAAGATCGCCGAGGCGGGCATCACCGAGGCCGTGGGGGGGCGTGTGTTCATCACCACGCACAAGGAGCAGAGCATCGCCGAGGTGCTGGAGCAGATTCCGGCCGATCGCTACGTGATGGTGGACGACAAGCGCCGCATCCTCTCGGCGCTCAAGTCAAACTACCCCGACAAGTTCGGCACCGTGCACGTTCTGCAGGGCCACTACGCCCACGCCGACGAAGACCTCAAGCCCGACCCGGATATCGAAGTGGCCGCCATCGGGGATTTGCGGAAGTACGGCCGCGAGGCATTCCTGGGCGGATAGCCGCGGGCGCACGATGTCGCAGCTGCCCCTGAGCATGCTGGGCTCGAGCTTGGCCACTTACCTTCCTGCCTTTGCGACGAGCTTGCTGATCTGGTCGCGGATGTCGTTGAGCTCGGGGTGGGCGATGGTGTAGGGGGTGGTGAGGACGAAGAACTTGGCGCCCTGCTTCTGGTAATCGTCAACCCGAGCTTTGGTGTGGGACTCGGGCATGAGGTGCAGGTCGGCCCGCCAGGTCTGCCACGAGATGTCCTGCCCTTGTGCCGTGAGCATGAACACGGTGAACAGCGTGGCCGCCGCGGGATGCGTGGCGTTCTTCGGAACCGCCAGGTAGGTGTAGCGGATCTGGGCGGCATCGAGCGGGATCATGAAGTCCACCGGCGCGCCCTTCTCCTGCCAGACGAGGGCCTCGGATCCGGTGCAGTCCAGCACCAGCGCCGGGAACTCGCCCGATGCGATGCGCTGCGTCTCGCCGCAACGGATGATGCCGGCGACCTGGTTGGCGAACTGGCGCATGTAGTCCATGACTTTCTCCGGCCCCCATACCTCCTTGGCGGCCAGCGAGTCGAAGCCTGACCCGGCGGGCGTCGTGGCCAGCTTGCCCTTCCACTCCGGCTTCAGGAAGTCGGCCATGGTCTTGGGCTGGCTGGGGATGGCCTTGGGGTTGTAGGTCACGCCGGTGAGGCCGGTGATGACCGCCAGCGCCTGGTTCTGCTCCGACATCTCGGGCGTGATCCGATCCGGCAGGAGCTTGGGCCAGTCGATTGTCAGGAGCGCGCCATCGCCCTCCAGCGGCACGAAGTTGGTGGCCGTGCCGACGTACACGTCGCTGACCGCCTTTTCGCCGGCCTTGTACTCGAGAATGATCTTGTTGGCCACCTGCGGCTGGGCTTCGCCGGGCTGGAATTGAATCTTGATGTTCGTGCCGAACATCTTGTTCATGGCCGACTCGATCATGGCCGCGCCCTGTGAGCCGCCGAAGGTGGACTCGCTCCAGACCAGCTGCAGCGCGCCCTCCTTGTTGGCCGCGTCGATGACCTGCCGCAGCTCAGGTGACCAGCTGCTGGAGGCGGCCGGCTTAGCGGCGCTCACGGCAGGACTGCCCGTGCTCACCGGAGCCGCCGTGCCGCCGCAGGCGGCCAGGGCGAGGACGAGGCACAAAGGTGTCACCCTGAGCGTCGAGCGAAGGGTCCCCCGGTGCACCGCCAGGGGATTCTTCGCTCGACGCTCAGAATGACAGGGGGCGCTGTTACGCATGACGCTTCTCCTTCGTCCTTTCCTGGTCCACGTTGCCATCCTCGTCCAAGGCGACGCCATACTTTTCCAGCGCCATCTCGCGCGAGACGTAGCCGCGGTAGACGTCCAACGCGACCAGCGCGGGGTCGCGCTCGAATGGGCTGCCCCAGCCTCCGCCGCCGGCGGTCTCCATCCGGACCACGGAGCCGGCGGGCAGCGGCACGTTATCGATCTTGGGTGAGGAGAATGGTTCCCGGCCCGGGATGCGGAAATGGAACATGTCCGGCCGGCCGGGCTCGCCGCCATACATGCCCCAGGGCGGGCAGTCGGAGCGGTGCATGGAGAAGGCGCCGATGCCATCCTCCAGCACGCGAAAGGTCCGGCCCGTGCCGAGGCCGCCGCGGAACTTACCGGCGCCGCCCGAATCGGGGATCAGGCCCTCGGACTCGATGATCACCGGCGCCCGGGACTCGACCATCTCGGCCGACAGGATCTTGGAGTCGCCGTGGCGAACAGTCTTGAGGCCGCACGCGCCGTCGCGGAAGGGCATGGCGCCCCAGCCGCCGCTCAGCGCATCGGTGTAGCGCCAGGGCCGCTTGGCGCCGGGCGGGGAGTAGACCTTGATGCCGCCGATGTCGTTGCGGCTGCCGGCCGGCAGGCGGTCGGGCATGGCGCTGCTCAGAGCGGCGAGCATCATGTCCACGACTGTCGTCAGCGGCGGGCTCCACTGCGCGACCGGCGCGCCCGGGCCGGCGTTGAACATCGTGCCCTCGGGAACGATCACGTGGACCGGGCGGAAGGCGCCCTCGTTGGCGAACTCGAAGGGGGTGCTGAACATCTTGACCGTGATGCGGGCGGCGGACATCGCGGCCGGCGGGCGGGTGTTCAGCGGCCCGGGCGTCTGCGGCGGCATGTCGCTGTAGTCCACGGTGAGCTCCGAGCCGTCGATCCGGACGGTGATCTTGAGCGGCACCGGCACGTTCCGGCGCAGGCCGTCGTCGTCGAGCACGGCCTTGGCGGTGTAGGAGCCATCCGGGATCGACTCGATCACCTGGCGGACGCGCGTCTCCGATTGGTCCCAGATGATGCGGATGCTCTCGAAGACGGTGTCCTCGCCATACCTGGCGAGCATCTCCGTGAAACGCCGGGCGCCGAGCTGGCAGCCGACGACCTGGGCGTGCAGGTCGCCGAACACCTCGTCGGTGTCACGCACGTTGAGGCCGATGAGGCGGGCCAGCTCATCGTCCATCCGGCCGCGCTTGAACAGCTTGACCGTGGGGATCTGCAGGCCTTCCTGGTAAATCTCGGTCGTGTCCACGTTCCAGCCGCCGGGGTCGCGGCCGCCGATGTCAACCCAATGCGAGCGCACGGCCGAGAAGGCCACCAGCCGGCCTTCGAAGAACACCGGCAGAATGAGCACGACGTTGTTCAGGTGCTGGCCGAACACGTTCGGGTCGTTGGAGGCGAAGATATCGTCAGGCTCGATCCCGTCGCGGCCGTAGACCTTGTACACGTCGGCAATGGCGTAGGTCAGGTCGCAGAGGAAGATGGCGTTGCCGCCCAGCGCCTGGCCGATGACCTGCCCCTCCGGATCCAGCAATGCCGCGCAGAAGTCGCGCGACTCGTACACCGTCGGACTGAAGGCCGTCCGCATGAGGTTGACCTCCATCTCGTCGCACATCGCGCCGATCTTGTGGCGGATGACCTCGACCGTGATGGGGTCGACCGCGGTCTTGACGGCCGGCACTACTTGCTGGTCAGGATCTTGACCATCTGATCGACCTCGCCCTTCATCTCCGGATGATCGGCCAGGTACTGGATGGTTGGGCCGAAGAACTTCGCGCCCTGCTTGGTCAGCTCGTCGATCTTGGCGTGCGTCTTGGACTCAGGGTAGCTGTCCTCGTCCGAGCCCCAGGTCTGATAAGAAAGGCTCTGGCCGTTCGGCATCTGGCTGAAGACGGTGTACAACGTGGCCGCGTTGGGATGGGCCGCGTTCTTGGGCACGGCCAGGTAGAACCAGCGCTTCTGGGCCGAGTCGAGCGGGATGACCTGACCGATGGGCGCGCCCTGCTTCTGGGCGGTGTAGTAGCTCGTGCCGTCGCAGTCGAGGCCGAAGGCGGGGAACTCGCCCGAGGAGATGTGCTGGTTCTCTCCGCAGCGCATCAGCCCCGCGAGCTGCCCCGACAGCTGCTTGACGTAGTCGATGGTCTTTTCCGGGCCCCACATCTCCTTGGCGATCAGGTAGTCGAAGCCGGCGGCGTAGGGCGTCGTCGCGAACTTGCCCTTCCACTCTGGCTTCAGCACGTCCTGCATGGTCTTTGGGATCATGTCGCCCTTGACGATGTTGGTGTTGTATTCGATGCCCGGGATGCCAGTGATGACCCGCACCGCCAGGTTCTGCTCCGACACCTCCTGCGGGATGCGGCCGGGCAGCAGCGCCGGCCAGTTGACGGTCGCCAGCGCGTTGGCGCCCACCAGCGTGACCACGCTCGTGCCGGCGCCGACGAACACGTCGGAGACGGCCTTCTCGCCGGCCTTCTCCTCGGTCACGATCTTGCCCGCGATCTCCGGCTGCGAGGGGCCCGGCGTGAAGTTGATCTTGATGTTCGTGCCGAAGGTCTTGTTGATGCCCGCCTCGAACAGCTTGGCCCCCTCCGTCCCACCGAGCGTCGGCTCGCCCCAGGAAATGTCCAGCTCGCCCTCCTTGTTGGCGGCGTCGATGATCTTCTGGAGCTCGGGGGTCCACTGCGAGGAGGCCGCCGGCTTGGCGCTCGGGCTGGCGCTTGTGCTGACGCTGGCTGGCGCCGCAGCACTGCTCGGCTTGCTCGCCGCCGCCGGCGAGGATGGAGCAGCCGCCTCGCCGCCGCACGCTGCCAGGGCGAGCATCGCCGCCGCCACGACTGAAGGGATGCGCATCATGGGCGGCATTCTACGACGGCCCTTCAGCCGTGCGTGAGCGTGGTTATTTCGCCGGGCCGAGGTCCTTGTTCGCCTGCTGGATGTAGGACAGGTCGAAGTAGTTGTCGATGTCGAACTTCTTGGTGACCTTGCCCTTCTGCAGGTAGTAGTCCAGGTCGTCTTTAATCGACTGCACGTTGGGCATGGCGTCGGCGCGCAAGCCGGAGGGGATGGCCTTTTCGAACAGGTCGCGCTGCTTGACGGTCGTGTGCTCGATGAGGATCGGTACGACCTGGTCGAACATCGCCTGGTCCTTCTGGATCAAGCCTTTGACGTAGTCGCGCACGCCGCGCAGATAGGCCCGGATGTAGCGCTGGCTCAGGTCCTTGTTGCCGTTCATCTTGGGGCCGAAGACCACCACCGCGATCTGCTGGTTGGGGTACATCTCCCAGGCAGGGACGCCGCGCACCGCCACCCCCTGGTTGATGGCTATGGTGGTGAACGGCTCCTGGTAGTAGGTCGCCTGGATGGCCTTGTTGGTCAGCGCCTGCAGCGTTTCGGGGAAGCCCAGGTAGGTGATGTCCAGGTCGGCGATGCTCAGCCCGCCGGTATGGAGCCACTTGTCCATGGCCACGTCGGGCGTGCTGTCCGGCACGGCCTCGGCCACCTTCCAGCCCTTTACGGAGGCGGGGCCCTTGAATTGGTCGGCGAGGTCCTTCCGCACGACGAATCCGCCGGCCGAGGCGTTCACGAGGTTGGCGCCGTGGTCGGCCACCATCTTCAGCGGCAGGTCC
>Ga0209062_1005204_pt1 | contig 12806 bp, 13 predicted proteins | sample Coa_R2_2_FD_187158 | JGI IMG/M metagenome (GOLD analysis project Ga0209062, IMG submission 187158) | Surface soil microbial communities from Centralia Pennsylvania, which are recovering from an underground coalmine fire - Coalmine... | ecosystem: Environmental > Terrestrial > Soil > Unclassified... | reverse complement strand
CAATGGCTGAATCTTCTCCCACAGTTCGTCGGAGAGCCGCCACGAGTCCGCTGTCTTGGTACGCTTCATGATCTACCTCCGGGCACACGCCCAAGAGTTAGATCAACCAGTTAACCGGATAGGTTCTAAGGGGTTTTTCGCCAGTACGCCCGGACGGACTTGAACCGTCAACCACCCGCTTAGAAGGCGGGTGCTCTATCCAGTTGAGCTACGGGCGCGTGTTGTCATTGTCCCCAAACGAGTGAGAGGGGACAAGGAGGCTTTAAGCCTGTTGGTCTGGCTTGCCGGCTTTGCCGGCAAGTGGAGCGCGGCCGATGACTGTATACACCGGGCCGTCGCGATTCAGCTCACTGCTGAAGACCAGTACTTCATCCACCGTCGTGCGGCCGCCGTCCCACGCCAGCCGTTTGGGAATCTCCGCCGCCAGCGTGAAGGAATCGGCGTCGCCTTTCACGCGGCCGAGCGTGAGGTGCGGTGTGTATCCACGTTCCTCCTTGCGGTAGCAACCCAGATTGAGCATCCGTTCTTCGAGTGCCGTATACAGTCGTTGCAGAACTTCCGCGCCATCGGTGATCCCGGCCCACAGGATTTTCGGGCGACGCGGAGTTGGGAATGCTCCGACACCAGACACACGAAGCCCAAAAGGAGGTTCGCTTGCGGCCGCTTCTTTCACGGCTTTACACACCGCGTGCAATTCGCGATCGTCCACTTCGCCCAGAAAGAGCAGCGTGACGTGCACGCTCTCTGCTTCGACCCACTTCACCTCGGCGCCCGTCTTCGCCAACTCCTTTTGAAGAGCGATGGCGTTCGTGCGAATCGCATCGCCGATGTCGATGCCGATAAACGTTCGCGTGCGGCCCATAAATTCAGAATACCTCAAGAGGCCAGAGATCAGAAGACAGAGGACAGAAGCCAGAGATCAGAAGACAGAGAACAGAGATCAGAAGACAGAGAACAGAGGACAGAAGACAAACACCAGAAGACAGAAGCACGTCTGGTCTGTGCTATCTGTTCTCTGCTTTCTGTTCTCTGCTCTCTGTCCTCTGGTGTTGTTCTGTGCTATCTGTTCTCTGCTCTCTGTCCTCTCAATGAATGTGTTCCGCCCAGAACTCCTTCGCTCCGTGATGGAGGCGGGCGCCAATTTGCGTGATAACCTTCATCGCCAGGAAGTTCGCGGCGCGGGCCGCACGTTCCGCGGGGATGCCGTGGGTAATGCCGTAGAGGAATGACCCCGCGAACATATCGCCGGCACCCGTCACATCCACCGGCTTGCACGGGAACGCCGGGACGTGATGCTCCGCTCCATGATAACGGACAAATGCGCCGTTGGGGCCGTCCGTCACCACGACGTTCGGCACGATGCTCTTGAGGCGCACGAACGCTTCTTCTGCAGTGCTTCCACCACCGACTGCCATTGCTTCCGTGGCATTGCAGAAGAGCAGATCGCTTTGCTTGAGCGCTTCGTGGAACACCTCACCGAACACTTGCGGGATGAACGCGTCGGAGCACGTGAGCGCGACCTTCGTGCTGGCGGCTTTTGCCGCTTTGAGTGCTTCCTTGATCGCGTGCTGACCGGTGCTGGCGTTGGCGAAAACGTAGCCTTCGATGAAGAGCCATTCGCTGGCCGCGATCTTGTCTGCGGGAACGTGCCGGGCCGCGAGATGGCTCGATACTGCAAGACATGTTCGCATGGTGCGCTCGGCATCAGGAGTGATGATACTCACGCAAGTGCCAGTGGTTTCGCCAACTATCGGCGGGTTGGCGAAATCGATGTCCAGTTCAGTGAATTCTTCCTGGTAGTGCAGGCCGTAGCGATCATCCCCGACACAACCGATGAACGCGGCCTTGCCGCCAAGTTGCGAACACGCGATGACGGAGTTCGCCACGCTGCCGCCGGAAACGAGTCGCGGTTCGTGGTCGCCAAACGCAGTGAGCAACTTCTGCTGTTCGTCGCTCTGGGTGAGCCGCATCGTGCCTTTTTCAAAGCCGAGCGGGGTAAACTCCGCGTCCGTGAGTTCGAGAAGAATATCGACCAGCGAGTTACCGAGTCCGATGAGGTCGAATTCTTTCATTGTTCCGCTTCGGTTTCAGGAGGAGGTTGGTTCGTGGAACCGCTTTGCAGCGCGCGGACGATTTCCAGAACGCGGGACATCTGCGCGAAGGGGACAAGTCCGCCGATGTCGTTTGGTTGTATTGAAGCAATCGGCAGTGTAACGAGCCACGAACGCACAATCACATTCCGTCGGTTCAATTTGGTTCGCGGGTGGCCATCAAGGTGCCACGGTACTTCAACCGAAACATCCGCCGGTGATTGATCAATTTGCGAACTCAAGGCCGCGACGACTATCTCTCCCTCCGTATGGATTTCAGCAGTTGGAGTCAGAATAACTGCTGGTCGTCGTTTGGGATTGCGACCTTGTGGGTCGAGCAGTTCCGCCCAAACGATTCGACCTTGTTGGAGGGGCGAACTCACAGCCGCTCACTCCTTTGGCGCGGGCGCATTGTCAGATTCGTTATACCATTCCGGCGGAGCCGGGAATTTTGCGGCAAGTTCCTTGAGTTGATCGTTCGGCAGAGACGCGCGTTCAAGTAGCATCGCTTCGAGGTCTTCAAGCATCTGCCACCGCGGGAACAACGAATCGTAGTGCTTCTGGAGTTCGTCGCGAAGTGCTGGGAGATGTTCCGTGAACCCCGCCTGTGGGTATTCGCCTTTGAAGCGATCCAGGAGAGCGAGACAGCCATCAAGAATCTTGAGGTGCGCGAGCAAGATTGTCTGATAGTCATCGCGAGTGGCGTGTAGTTCCTCCGCGTTTCCGCTCTGGATTGCTTGACGGCATACGTGATCCCAAGCATCCTTCAGCCGATGAATCTGGCGATCATGCAGGAACCACGGCTCCTCAAACGGAAAGAAGGGCGGAAACAGTCCCGCGAGTTCGCGTAATATCGGCGTGACCATTCCTCACCCTCCGGTCTTCCCTTCACATTACATTAACTTCAGTGAAAAGACATCGGAGAACGGCAACGGTGCAATGCGTCTTCTTCAGGCTGTGCCATTGGCGCTCGGCCCGGCGGACGCGGGCGCTGGCTCGGTCTCGGCCTCGGTTGCGGCCAGCCCGGAATTGCGAACAGGCGGCCGACATTCCACGAGCGTGGTCACTTCGCCCTCTTGCACCACCTTGCCATCCTGATTGAGGACGGTGCGATACCAGACGACCTCCCCGCGCCGACCACGGCCGCGAGGTGTCTTGGCTTTCACGCGGCTGGTAGTCCGCACGGTATCGCCGGCAAATACTGGCAGGTTGAAGTTCCAATAGTTCACGCGCAGAAGGGCCATCGTGCGAACCGGCGGTGTCGTTACGCCAAGTCCACTGGCGATGCAGAACACGGCGAATCCGTGCGCGATGGGTCGGCGAAACGGCGTCGTTTTGGCGAACTCGTGGTCGATGTGGATGGGGTTGAAGTCACCGCTGAAGCCAGCGAAGTTGACGATGTCCGCTTCCGTGACCGTACGTCCGCCGGAGATCCACTCGTGACCGACTTCCAGTTCGTCAAAATAGAGGTGTGCGGATGAAAAGCTCATAACGGCCTCAGGTACGGCAGCAAGCACGCTTAGGGGAGAGATATACTCAGCGCGCGTTTCAAAACAAGACGCGTCGAACCGTGTCAGGACTTCCCCTCCGGGAATAGTACCACCGGTTTACGTTCCGGCGTAGACAGGTCGACGCCGACGAACACGCCTTCCGCTTCGGTCACGTGAATGGTTTCCGCCCCGCGTTCGGCGTAAACGTCGATATGAACGGTGATCGAAGTGCGGCCGATGCGGACGATGATTGTCTCGAACCGCACCACATCGCCAACGAGTACCGGCTTTTTGAACTCGACGCGATTCATGGCCACGGTCACGAATGCAGCCTTCGGGTTGCCGCCGCGTAACTGCAACTCGCGCTGCGCCGCGATCGACCCCGCCAGGTCGATGTACGAGAGCAAAACTCCGCCGAAGATCGTTCCGTGGCGATTGGTATCTTTGGGCATCATCGGAACTTGGACGGCAATATATGGGTCAGACATTGGCTACCTCGTGGAAAGTTCACTGCGGGTAGAATGCGAAACGGAATAAGAAGAGAACAGGGGAGGATGTGATGAGCGAAGAAGAGTGGGGAAGTTGCAGCGATCCGTGGGGCATGCTCAACGATCCTGCTCTCGAAACAAGAGAGCGGAAATGATGGCTCTTTGTCTGTGCGTGTTGTCGGTCCATTCCCGAGTTCATGAAATCCGAACCGGATCGGGAGAGTGTCGAACTCGCAGAGCACTGGGTCGATCATGGGTTCAGTGAAGATGTCGATTTTCCGCCAGATGAAAACTGGGATATTCGCTGGTATCGGCTGGATGTCGAAGATGCAACGCTCCGTGCGTTGAACGATCACCCCGAAGGGATTTGGTACGTAGCCAAGCGGCACGATAAAGACGCAGCGGCGCGACGTAAGGCTATGAGCGAAGGAAAGCATTTTCTGGCTGATCTCGTACGCGACATCTTCGGTAATCCCTTCCGTCCCATCAACCTCGATTCGTCGTGGCTGACGTCGGATGTTTTGAGTCTGGCACGCGGCATTTACGACGAGCGTGCATTCGACCGCATGTCAATTCTGGCTGACGCACTTCAAGACGCCGGCTGCACCAACGAAGACATCCTCTCTCACTGCCGCGACGCGAACCAAATCCATGTCCGCGGATGCTGGGTGGTCGATTTGCTGTTGGGGAAGACGTAACGGGCTCCGTGTCTCGGCGTTGACGGCAACCGCCTGCGCGGGGAGAATCATCTCGTGATTGTTTTCCTCACGCGAGTCGTCGCCATGAAGCGGATTCTGCTGTCCGCCGTTGTACTCTTGCTCGCTGGTGTATCCACCGCACGCGCCGACGTCCCTCCCCCGCCTCCCCCGCCACCTACTGAGCCAGTACTCAACACCACAACCATCACCGTTGCCGCTGTTGGTGCAGTCGCTGCGATCGTGGGTGTGCTCGCGGTTGTGTGGTTTGCACGAGCAAGCCGTCCAAGCGCAACCCGGAGCTAAACGCCGATGTCCGTTGTTGCCTCACCCATTGAATCACTTGCGAGAACGACCCGCGTGCCGGGGTTGGCGTTCGCGTGCGGCTTTCTGGCACTCGCGGTTGGTGCCGCAGCACTTTCCGGGGCACTACCGATCGAGTTTTCGCTCGCGACGGTTTTCCTTTTCGCCGGCCCGCATAACTGGTTCGAAGCTCGCTACGCTCTTGGCCGGTTGCCCGCTCGTGCCGGGAAACTCTGGGGATTCTTCACCGTCTCGGCAATTGGAATTGTTGGGCTCACGGTCGTGTATGCCGTAGTTCCATCCCTGATGCCGCTCTTCACCGATACGTCTCTGGCGCTGGGGCTGTACGCGGGGTGGAGTACGGTCTTCCTGTTCTGGGTGGCCTCGCTCATCTGGATGCGGTCGCGAACGAATCCGCGATTCGATGGCGGATGGGTCTGGCCGCTCGCGTGCCTCATCTGTGCGGGCGTGTGGCTCAGTCCGCTCGCGTTGCCGGTCGTGCTGGTGTACCTGCACCCGCTCATGGCGCTCTGGCTGCTCGACCGCGAACTGGCACGCTCGCGGCCACACTGGCGGCGGACCTACTGGTGTGTGGTCGCATGCATACCCATTTTGCTCGGCGTGTTGTGGTGGCAACTTCGCGATGCCCCAGAACCGACCGCGCCGAGCGGCTTCGCCATCGCCTTCACGCCAACACTTGCGAATCATTCCGGCGCGTGGTTCCTCACGGGCATCTCACCGCACTTCCTCATCGCCGCACACGCGTTTCTCGAAATGGTGCATTACGGCGTCTGGGTCGTGTTGATTCCGCTCATTGGAATGCGGTCGTGGCCGTGGCAGTTGAACGCGATCCCCGCCGCACGGCGAAGCCAGAAGTGGGCGAGCGGCGTCGCGGCCGTGCTGCTGTTTGGGCTACTCATCGTGATAACGCTGTGGGTATGCTTCGGTCTCGACTACGGCACGACGCGACACGTATACTTCACGGTCGCGATGCTCCACGTGCTGGCGGAAGTGCCTTTCTTGTTGCGAATGGTGTGAAGGCGCAGCGAGGCGAACCCCGCCCGCAAGGGCGGTGGGTGTCTGACGCGAACCCTGCCCGGAAGGCCAGTGGGTCACCTGCCTGCACCCACCGCCCTTGCGGGCGGGTCCGCTGGAACAACATCATGCCCCCCGCGACTTACTTTCAGTGGATGCTCGTCGGCTACCTCATCACCATCGCCATCGAAACGACGGTGTTGGTGGCGTTGTTGTCGCGTCGGCATTCCCTGCGCGTGAAGTTGTTCGCCGGCGTGTGGTTGACGGCCTGCACATACCCGGTTGTATGGCTCGTGCTTCCGCCGCTGTTTGAGGAAGCGCAGAGATGGCTGTACTTGCTCGTGGCGGAAACGTTCGCGCCAGTCGCGGAGTGCGCGATCTTTTGGTACGCATTCGTGCGTGGGCAGCCTTCTGATCGCTGGGCGACGGTACGCGACCTTGCGGTCATTACACTGGCGAATCTGTGTTCGTTTGGAATTGGCGAATTGCTGATCGCCGCAGGGCTGTTTAATTAAGAAGCGTGCCCAAACAAAGACAGGACTAACCACAGACAGAGACACAGAGGGAAGACAAACACAGAGAAAAAAAGAAGAGACTTGGACAGGATACCAGGATGAAACGGGATCAGAATCCATCGTGTTGATCCGGTTATCCTGTCAAAAACTCTCCTTCTTGTCTTTCTCTGTGTTCTCTGTGTCTCTGTGATAAATCTCTGTTTTACAAATCGGTGCGGTACTGTGCCCCGTAGTGGCGTTCCTGGCCGACAGATTGCACGCGGATGAGACGAATCAGGATCGCCTGGCTGGCCACGGTCGGCACATCCGGGAATGCAGCATAGATGTACTTCGTCGGAATCGGCGTGGGGATACTGAACGCCAGCCCGCCGAGCGAGACGTCGCGGCACTTAGCCGTGAGGGCAGGGTCGATGGCGCCGTCGCTGTGGACGGGATAGAGCGAAACGGCCAAATTGCAAGAGAGACGCGGATGGCGACGGCGTTCCGGCACGTTCGCCAGTTGCGCGCGAATATCCGTCAATAACTTGGGCAGCAGGTCGGGGGCTTCTCGCACACACTTCGCGTCCGGCGTACCGAACGTGCGTCCCAGCACCGTGATTTCCCCCACCGGCTTCCCACTGGTGGGGAGGATGACCGTTGCTTCGTAACCGAACTTTTTCCCGCCGAAGAATCCGCCGCCGCCAACAACGCACCGCAACACCAAATGGACCGGGTCGGGTTGTTCGATTGAGACGCCCCACGATTCACGGAGCACAACGAGTTTCAGTGGGACCACGCTCGTGGGTACGGTGGTGGGGAACTGGCACATCCAGGTTCCATCGGAGAGCCGGCCGATGTCACTGGTGAGGTGTGGCGGTTGGCCGCCGTTGGCGGCCGCGTGCACCACCGCTGCAGCGAATTCTTGCGTATTGAGCAAGCGCTCGTCCGAACCCATCCCGAGGAGCGCTGATACCGGCAGCACGGAACGAATTCGGTCCAGAACCACCAACCCCGATTCGATCTCCTCCGCAAGCGGCGGCGGCGTTTCCACGTCCGATGGTGGCGGGGTGGTGACAATCGGCGGGCGCGACTGTGGGCCTTGCAACTTGGAACTGGCGGGCACAAGCGCCGGCAGCGCATTCTTGGCTCTGCCGGGCACCGTCAGATGTGGAACTGAAGGGAGGGTGAAGTTCTGGGTGGGCTCCGGTCCGCGGTTTTTGCCGGACGCCGGATGCGTGGGGTTGCTCCGCTCGCTGATGGACGATGGGTTGCCGTCTTCCACCCCCACGGGCACATTCATCTCGGCGAGCGAGCGATCCACACGCGCCCGGCGGATGTTCATCGCCGCAGCCGGCATCGCGGTGTCCTGGCCTGAAGCCATGAGCGCCTGCACGAAGGCCAAACACGACGGGAATCGCTCATCTGGCCGCTTTGCCAGCGCTTTCCCCACCGCAGGCTGATCGGCGGGGGGCAAGGCGGACAGGACCGGTATTCCCGAAACATGTTGCAGCATCAACTGTTGCGGCGTGCGCCCCGGATACGGAAACTCACCGGTGAGCAATTCGTGGTAAACGAGCGCCAGGCTGTACTGATCGGAGCGATTGGTCGGCGTGCCGTGGAGCACTTCCGGCGAAACGTAACGCGGCGTCAGCCCGCGGTTGCTTGCGTCCGAGCCTTCCACCCGCGTGACCAGTCCGTAATCGCCCACTTTGACGTGACCGGAGACAAGGAACAGGTTCGCGGGTTTGATGTCGAGGTGCTGAAGGTTGAACTTGGCCCCGATCATGTCCAGCGCTTCCGCGGCGTCGGCGAAGTACGCCAGCAGTTCGTCGCGCGGAATGCCAGGCAGACCGCAGAGCCGGCATTCGCGGTAGCGGTCCTGAAGCTGGCGGTCGGCCAGTTCCATCACCATGACGAGTTCGTTGCCAACCTGTTCAACTCGTTCCAGTGTGAGAAGGAATGGGTGGCGGATCGCCTTGATTTGTTCAAACGCCGCAAGCTCCTGACCGAACCGCTCCCGGCCACGGCCGTCTTCGGATTCGGAGGTGACAAACTTGATCGCCTTGTGGAGCCCACCGGGCGCTTCGCACTTCCACACCTCGCCGAATCCCCCGCGACCGAGCGGGGAAATCAGCTTGTAGCCTGGCAACGGCTCGTCGCCGGCTGATTTGGTGTAAGCTCGATAAGTACCGCTATCAGCGGTTGGGACCGGCGGCATGGGCGGGGTACCGCTACACTGAGGATTCGTGAAGCATAAGCGAACTTTAGGACGCGAACGCCTTCTGAGAAAATGAAAATGGAATTCGTTGTGGCCGAGAATTGAGGTAGTGAAGGAATTACTTTCAGATTTCCTCACACATCCATCACTCCATGTCCACGTCGAATACCACGAACTTCTCAAACCCGCCGACCGCACACGTCAGTCCGTCTGGAGCGTACAAAAGTGACTTGATTTGCCCGATTTTCCAATCGAGTTGCTTCACCCGTTGACCGGCGGTTGTGTCCCAAATCGTGACCACGGAATTGGTGGATGCCGACGCCAAAAGAGCACTATTCGGCTGGAACGCGAGGAACCGGAAATCTTTCTCGAACTTCATCTGGTGGCGAAGTTGACGTGAAGGCACATCATAAACCCAGAGCTTCCCGCGCCGCCCAACAGCGAAGGTCGTTCCGTCCTTCGAGAGAGTAGATGGGTTGATTCCCGATCCAGTTGGAGTGAGTTCACCGACTTTCTCACCCGTTGGGAAGTTCCAGAGAGTCAGTTGATTCCCCGAAGTCTGATAGGTCAGGAGCGTGACTCCATCCGGCAGGAGTTCGTACGAAGTAATGGCAGTGGCGTTACCCAAAGGGCCGGGTACTTTCAGTCGCTTGTCGGTTTCCAGATTCCACAACCCCACTCGCCACTCGGGTTCACAGGTAATGACTCGCTTGCCATCGGGAAACAGATACCGCCAGTGGCCCCATCCGCTCTCGCCTGTGGTGAGGAGCGGACCAGCCGCCGGACGGAAGGCGTCAAAGAGTCCCTGGAGTTCGGGTACGAGCAATCGCGATCCATCCGGTGTCGGCCAGAGTTTGTAGACACCGCGGTTACCGTAGTCTGGTACGGGAACGCGGAACAGTTCGCGAGGTTCGCGGGTGGCGAGGTTCCAGGCGAGGATCCAGCCCTTGGTATCGCCGGTGTAGAGAGTGAAACCGTCCGGTGCGAATGCCAGTGCGGTTACGGACGCCAGTTTCTCAGGCAGTTGACCCGTCCACATCGCCCGCCTCCGGTTTTACACATCCACGTCAAACACCGCGAACCGTTTGTTGCTTCCACCAACGGCACACGTCAGACCATCGGGAGCGAAGCTGACACACTGAACGTACCGTCCCAGTGCGAAGTCAAGAGAGCGGATCACCTCGCCGCTCTGGAGACTGAACAGCGTAAGTTGCCTTTGATGATTCATCGCCGCAAACACTGGCGCTGTGGGGTGAAACGCGAAGATCGAGAACGGTGAAAAGCACGGCACGGATTCGAGCCGGACCGAGAGGGTCGCCAAGTCCCACGTTTGCAGATGATTGTAATCCATCCATACCAGAGAGTTGCCATCGGGTGAAAAGCAAATATTGGAGTGCTGGCTCACCTTTGGCATCAACGGAACTGACAAGCCATCGGCACGCGTGAGAACCACCCGACGTTCGCTGTTGATCCAGACGATATCCTCCCCACTGGGCGAGACATCGAACCAGACCAGATTCCCTCCCAGTTCGGGAGGTGCCTGCCGCACACGTGAATGTTGACCGGTGGACAAGTCGTAATTGTCGAGGCCACTGCGGTCGGAACTGATAAAGAGGAGTTCCGGACCAGAAGACGCGGGACGCAATCGCCCGAAACTCAGGTTGTTGGGCATGTTGGCGATCAGTGCGTTCGCGGTTACGTCCCACACACGAGCGTAGCCCAGCGTCCCGGCGATCAGATAGCCTTCCACAATAAACAGGCCCCGGGTGTTACACCGTTCCGTAAGGTTGAATTGAAATAGGCGCTGTTTGGCGTGCGAAGCGGTGTCCCATGCCGTTATCCATCCGCTGCTATCGCTCGTGTAGAGCGTTCGACCATCAGGTGCGAAAGTGAGATGGCTGACTCCACCACCAGCGACCTTCTGAATCCACATCCCAACACCCCGCTTACTGCTCGCCTTCGGCATCATCGTCTTCGGGCTCGTTATCTTCCGCAATGTTGGTCTTCATCACTTCAGCTAACAGAACGGTGGCGTAGCTTCCGGCCGGGAGCGTGAACGATAGTCGCAAGCCTTCGGATTCCCAGGTGGAAGTGAGATCGTCGAGGTAAACCAGATTGTGGCGCCGCGTTCCCATCACCAGTTTGCCGAAACCGCCAAACGAACCGATGGACAGCCCGTTGTCGCGAAGCACCGCTGCTTCGCGTTCGGCCGCGATGTCTTCGGCGGGGAATGTTTTCTTCCCGAACATCGGGCCGGCCGTCACGGTTTCGCGTGCGTCGAAGCGTGCTTGCTCGGCGGGCACATCCTTGGCCACGAACATTCCGCCGAGCGGCCATTTCGCCATCACGTCGCCTGGCAACACCGTCCGGAACAAGCCGTCTCGTATTCGGCGTGCGAGATAGTCGTTGAACAGAAGCGATTGCACCGCGGAGAGCGCGAAGCGGAACAGGAATGGCCGGATGCGTTTGGAGGCTTTGCCCGCGAGGCACTGCAAGCCGAGTTCGACAGTACCGCCGTCGCGGCCGAACCGCTGCGGACCGTAAAAGTTCGGCATTCCTTGCGTGCGGATGCGGTCGAGGATGGCATTCACATCGACATTTTGATCTGCCTGACGAATCAGTATGCCAAAACGATTACCGCGCAGGTGCCCGGGCTTCAGCTTGTTGGTATGTCGGCCGGTTTTGAGGACGCGAATCCCGTCGCCGTCCAGTTTCGGCACGTTCGCTTCACACTCTTTCGGCACGGATACCCATTGTCGCGTGACGGCGTGGCGGTCTTTCAATCCCGCCGTGCCGATATTCCCCGGATGCGTGCCGAGCTTCTGGGCAATCGAGCGTGTGAAGAACTCCGGCGCGACGCCGCGCTTCTCGATCCAGAGAAACAAATGATCGCCGCTGCCGCACGGTTCATATGAGGGGACTTCCTCGACTTCGAAGTCTTCATCGCGCACGCGAATCCGCCCGCCGACGCCCGGCAAGTCGGCGGTCAACAGCGGCGGACTCATCGCGGGGTGATGCATTGGCGGCTCTCGCGTGGTAAAAGAGACATTGTAACGCGGACGCCATTTGCATACTCAGGAACTACGTCGCAACCTCCTGGTTGACCGATCGTATTTTGGCCATCTGATACCTGATCCGGTTGCGGGTGTCCGAAGAGTGATCCGCTCGCTCCGCGAACGGATCGCCGCGCTGCGGCGACAGGCAATGTCGCTCACACGGTGAGCGGACCACTCTGAAGCAAGGAACAGCGGCCTGCCACAGTCCCTTGTGAAACGGTCATCCTTTACTGGATCATGTCTGATATGAGGAACCGGAAAGGTGTGAGCTTTTCTTCACCTCTTCTCGTTTTGGGTCTTTTCAAGCCTGGTGAAGTAATCCTTGACCGCTGAATGATACTTCGGCGGGATCGTGGCGAGCACTTCGTCCAGCTTCTTGGATCGCTTGGCGCCGACATCGCTGCTCCACACCACCGCGATCTTGCGGAGTGTGTCCTCGTCGATACCCGCCGCAGTCAGAACACCATTGGCATCGTTGGGAGCCGCCGCCAGCATCCGGGCAATCTGCACCAGTTCCAAAAACTGCTTGCGATGGCCGTTGGGATCGACTCCCAGGCAACCCTGCGCCTCCTCCACCACACCGACATAGGTCATCGCTCCCCGATACTTCGAATCACGCAGAATCATCCCAAACGATGCCACCGACGCCGCAAAACGAAAGTCATCGCTCAGATCCTTCGCCACTTCACCCTTTAGAGGATGCGACAATTCCTTGCTCGTCTCGGCTTCCGGGTGCTTGTAACGCATCCGCACCGTCAACCACTCGTCGCTCACATCCTTGGGCACTTCCTTCTTCTGGTACTTGCTCGGATCGACTCCCGGCAGGTCAATCTTCACTCCGCTGGGAACGATCTCGTAAAGCACCGTCACCTGATGCCCACTACCCAAGTCGCCCGCATCCTTCTTGTCGTCCTTGAAGTCCTCATCCTTCAAGAGC
>Ga0209062_1005203_pt1 | contig 12810 bp, 14 predicted proteins | sample Coa_R2_2_FD_187158 | JGI IMG/M metagenome (GOLD analysis project Ga0209062, IMG submission 187158) | Surface soil microbial communities from Centralia Pennsylvania, which are recovering from an underground coalmine fire - Coalmine... | ecosystem: Environmental > Terrestrial > Soil > Unclassified... | reverse complement strand
TCGATGAAATATTGACGATCCGCCCGAAGCCGCGCTCGCGCATGCCTTCGATCACCGGCCGCGTCATGTTGAAGAGCGAATTGAGATTGGTGTTGATGACCGCGTACCATTGCTCCGGCTTCATCTTGTGGAGCATGGAATCGCGCGTGATGCCGGCATTATTGACGAGGATCTCGACTGGCCCGAGGTCGGCGCCGACCTTGGCAAGCCCCGCCGCGCAGGCCTCGTAGCTCGACACGTCCCACTTGTAGACGGGGACCTTCGTCTCCGCTTTGAACTTGGCGGCGGCTTCGTCATTGCCGCAATAGATTGCCGCCACTCGATAGCCCGAGGCCGCCAAAGCCTTGCTGATCGCCGCGCCTATACCGCGCGTGCCGCCACTCACCACCGCGACGCGACTCATGATTTCCTGCCCTTCGCTACAAGAGCGACCGATTTTCTTGCGTCCGGATCACGACGCTTTCGGATCGAAACGATCCAAAGCGTGGGCGTGATCGATTCTAAAAATTTGGAGCGGGATTGCGCGAGAACCCGGTGTCCACTTTTTCCCATCCCGCTCTAGGCCAAAGTTCAAAAAGCCCGAGTTTTCAACGCTCGACGGCGAGCGCGATGCCCATGCCGCCACCGATACAGAGCGTGGCAATGCCTTTGGTGGCGCCGCGCCTTTGCATCTCATAAAGCAGGGTGACGAGAATGCGCGCGCCGGAGGCGCCGATCGGATGGCCGATGGCAATGGCCCCGCCATTGACGTTCACGATCGCCGGATCCCAGCCCATGTCCTTGTTCACCGCGATGGCTTGCGCGGCGAAGGCTTCGTTGGCTTCGACGAGCTCGAGATCCTTGACCTTCCAGCCGGCTTTGTCGAGCGCTTTGCGCGAGGCCGGAATGGGTCCGCTGCCCATTATGGCGGGATCGACGCCCGCGGTCGCCCACGACGCGATGCGGCCGAGCGGGGTGAGGCCGCGGGCGCGCGCGTCTTCGGCGCTCATCAGGACGAGTGCCGCAGCTCCGTCGTTGATGCCCGAGGCATTGCCGGCGGTGACGGTGCCGTCCTTGGAAAAGGCGGGTTTCAATTTGGCGAGCCCGTCGAGTGTCGTTCCGGCGCGGATATATTCGTCGCTGTCGACGACAATATCGCCCTTGCGCGTCGCAACCGTGAAGGGGACGATTTCCTCGGCGAACTTGCCGGCCTTCTGCGCCGCCTCGGCCTTGTTCTGCGAGCCAAGCGCGAACTTGTCCTGTTCGTCGCGGCCGATCTGCCATTTGGTCGCGATGTTCTCCGCCGTAATGCCCATGTGATAGCCATGAAAGGCGTCGATCAGCCCGTCGCGCAGCATGATGTCGGTGAACTTGACGTCGCCCATTTTCGTGCCGGCGCGCAAATATGCGGCGTGCGGGGCCTGCGACATGCTCTCCTGGCCGCCCGCGACAATGACTTTTGCATCGCCATTGGCGATCTGTTGCGCACCTAGCGCCACCGCGCGCAGGCCCGAGCCGCAGACTTGATTGAGACACCAGGCGGTTTTCTCCTGGGGAATCCCGGCCTTCATCGCGGCTTGCCGCGCCGGGTTCTGGCCTTCGCCGGCGGTCAGGATCTGGCCGAGGATGACTTCATCGACTTCGTTCTTGGCGACCTTCGCTCGCTCCAGCGCCGCCGTGACCGCGACGGCCCCAAGCTCGTGAGCCGATGTGTTGGCGAAGGCTCCGTTGAAGGATCCGACGGCGGTGCGGGCCGCCCCGACGATGACGATCTCGCGCGACATTCAAAGTCCTCCATTTCCGGCATGCTTAAGGACGGGTTCCGGTCGCTACATTGACATAAGTCATTCTCAAGCATCCCGGCTAGGCGCGGTCAAGCAGTGCGAAGGCGCGTGGCGAACCTGGCAGAATTTCGGTTTTCGCTGGGCGATAAAACGCTTATGGTCTTGGCGGAGGTCACGGTGCCGCAGGCCGCCGACCTCCGAAGAAGGGTGTCGATGGACCATGACCAGCGATAAGCAACCGATCACCATCAAAAAATACGCCAACCGGCGTCTCTACAATACGGGAACGAGCGCCTATGTGACACTGGAAGATCTCGCCGAAATGGTCAAAAAGGGCGAAGATTTCGTCGTTTATGACGCCAAAACCGGCGAAGAAATCACCCGCTCGGTGCTCACCCAGATCATATTCGAACAGGAGGGCAAGAACGGTCAGGCGCTGTTGCCGATTACGTTCCTGCGTCAGCTCATTCGCTTCTATGGCGACAGCATGCAGATGCTGGTGCCGAGCTATCTCGAGTTCACGATCGACAAGCTCACGAACGATCAGCAGAAATTCCGCGAGCAATTCGCCAGTGCGTTTGGCGCCGGCTCGACCCGCCAGATGTTCGGCACGTTGGAAGAACAGGCGCGCAAGAACATGGCGATCTTCAGCCAGGCGCTCTCGATGTTCTCCCCCTTCGGCAGCGCGCTGACCAATACGGAAAAGCCGCCGGAGGCTCAAAGCGAGAACGGAGCGAAGTCGGACATCGACGAGATGAAGCGCCAGCTCGATGAATTGCAGAAGAGGCTGGAAGGGCTGACGCCGAAAGAGTGAATTTGAAACAATAAGTTTTTTAAGCCACAGCGCAGGCGCGTGGCGCCTTCGCCACTTGCGGCTCGCCGAAATAATAGCCTTGCAGATAATCGACGCCCCAATCGGCGAGAATTGCTGCCGATTCCGCGTTCTCCACCCATTCGGCGACAATCGGAATTTGCAGGTGGCGGGCGAGATCGATCAACGTGCGGACAAAAAACCGGTCGTCCTTCGACCGCGCCAGGTTCTGGATGAAGGCGCCGTCGATCTTCAATAAATCGACATGCAGATCGCGCAAATTGCGGAAGGACGTGTGGCCGGAACCGAAATCGTCCATCGCTACTTTCACGCCGCAGGCCTGCATGGCGGCGATCGCGCGCGCCGTTGCTTCGAGGTCTGAAATCGCGCTGGTCTCGGTCATCTCGACAATGAGGCGCCCTGCCAAATTGCCGTGAAGGTTGAAGAGTGCGTTGAGCTTGTCCGGCCAATGGAGATCGAGAAACGTATTTCCCGATGCGTTGATCGCGATCCGGCGCGTCGGGTCCCCGGCGAGCTCCGCGGCGACCAATTCGAGCACGCGGTGATCGATGAGGCGCACGAGCCCGGTCTTTTCGGCAACCGGGAAAATATTGGCGGGCAGGATCGGGTTGCCATCCTTGCCGGTGATGCGCGCGAGCGCTTCGTAGAAAATGGGCTCGCCGCTTTTCGCCGAGACGACCGGCTGCAAGGCAAGGCTCACACGTGCGCCGTTGAGCGCGTCGACGATCTCGTCGGAAATGTGCAGAATGTTCTGCCGCTTGTCTTGGCGTACGAGGCTCGGCGTATAGGCAACGAAACGCGCGCCGCTCAAACGGCGCGTCGCGGCCAGCGCCTCTTCCGCATGGTAGAGCGCGGCTTGCGGATTGCGCCCCTGAAGGGGCACGATCACGCCGCCGAAACGCATTGAGACGGCGATTTGCCCTGTCTTTGTGACGAGGGGCATGGCTTCCGCCGCCGCAATGAAACGTGCCGCCGCGACCTGCATCTGCTCGGCATTGCAGCCCTCGAGGAGAAGCGCGAACTTATTGCCGGCATAGCGCGCGATCAGGTCGCTCGTGCGCATTTCGCTGCGCAATCTGTCGGCGGCGGCGGCGATCACGTCGTCGCCGACGTCATATCCGTAGGTCTCGTTGAGCACGGCAAGATTGTCGATGCCGGCAAGCAGGATCGCGTGGCTGCCGCCCTTGCGCAGGCATTCGGGCAGCAGGACCGCAAGATGTTCGATGAAATTGAGGCGATTGAGCGCTCCGGTGAGCGCATCATAGCGCGACCGTCTGGCGAGCTGACGTTCGGCCTCGTAGCGGTCCGTGACAATGCGCACGAGGCCATGGGCGCGGGCCGGGCGCCCGTCGGGGCCAGCAAACCATCGCCCGGTGTCCTCGATCCAGATGACCTTTTGCCGTCCGGCCCGATCGATCGCCTTGCTGAGGAGACCGTAGATGACCTTGTAAGCGACGCCGCGGCCCATGTCGGGCTCGCCGGAGGACATCACGGCTTCGAAGCGCGACCCGGGACTGTCGGGGGCCAGATATTCGGCATAGGCGCGCCCGGAGTTGATGGCGGCGAATTCGGCGAGATCCGGGATCTCGGCAGTATTCGGCCCGAAGATCAGGCGATCGGTGAGAATGTCCCAATCATAGACCGCTTCGCCGATCGAACTGAGGATCATCCGCGGATCGGGCGGGGCGAGATTCGCTTTTTCGGCATGCGCCATAACTGGCCTTCGGCTCGCGGGTCTTCGGGCGACCACAACGAAATGGCTAACAGGGCGGCGTTAAGAACCTGTTTAACCATCGCACGTGCGCCAGGCGGCTAGAGCATCGTGATCTATGATCTGTTTTTGAGTTCCCGCAGGGCCGTAAAGACCTCGGCCGGATCGGCCCCCGCGAGTCCGAGGCGCTCCTGAATGGCGCGCTCATGGACGCGCAGAAAAGGATTGGTCGCCCGCTCGAGGCCCATTCGCGTCGGAAGCGTGAGGCGGCCCTCAGCTCTTGCCGCCGCAACGTCCTGCGCCCGTCGCTGCAAAGCTTCGTTGTCGGGATCGACTCTCAGCGCGAAACGCGCATTGGCGAGCGTGTATTCATGCCCGCAACAGATGAGCGTGTCGTCGGGCAGAGACGCGAGCCTCATCAGAGATCGGTAAAGGACAGCCGGCGGGGCTTCGAAAGCGCGCCCGCAGCCCATGGCGAAGAGCGCGTCCCCGGCAAAGAGCAGTTTGTCCCTCTCGAACCAATAGGCGAGGTGATCGAGCGTGTGGCCGGGCACGGCGATCGCCTTGGCCGACCGCGTCCCAACGCAGACCTCGTCGCCATCGTCGACCGCGCGATCGATGCCGCCGATGTCAGCGGGCCCGATGACACGGGCTTGCGGAAAGGCCGACTTGAGCCCGCCGAGGCCTTGGATGTGGTCGGCGTGATGATGGGTGAGAAGAATATCGGTGAGCGCCCAACCTTGCATCGCGAGCGCCGCAAGAATCGGCGCAGCATCCGGCGCATCGATCGATGCCGTCGCGCCGCTTTCGGGATCTTGAACGAGAACGCCGAGATTATCTTCGAGACAGAGGAACTGGCGAATTTCGAGACTCATCGGCGGCTCCGCTTGGCAAGCGAGCTAAATTGCAATCGGCCGCAGGGCGCCGATCGTCTCGCCGCCGGGCAGAAGACCGCGCATATGCGCTTTGATCCGCGGTGATTTGGTCGAGCCCTCGATCTCGAAGAGATTGTAGCCGGCGCGGTGTCCAGCCGTGCCGCGCAAGGCGGAAGCCGAGGCAACGCCAATGACCGGAACTTTGCGTGACGGCCCTTCGAGGTGCGACACCGAAAGCCTGTGGTTGTGGCCGTGAATGACGAGCTCGGCGCCGGTCCTGCGGATCACGGCTTCGAAGAGTTCTGCGTCGGCGAGCCCGCGTCCGAGCCGCGCGCCGCCCCGATAGGGCGGATGATGAATCATGACAACGCGCACAAGTCCGTCCCGCGCGCATTGGCTGAGCAGGCTGGCGCAGGATTCGCATTGGGGCGCCCCAAGGCGCCCAGAGGCGAGGAAAACCGGCGTCGGCACGCCAGACGACAAGCCGATCAGCGCGACATTGCCGCGCACGCGCAGATAGGGATAGGTCTCGCCCGAATCGCCCGTGGTCCAAGGCGCGAAGGTTGCGGCAAGGTCGGGCATCGTCGCTTTCACATAAGCGTCGTGATTGCCCGGAACGAAGCTCACATCGTGCGGCGCGCCCAAGGTTTCGAGCCAAGCCCGGGCAAGCGGATATTCGGCCTTGAGCCCGATATTGAGGATATCGCCGGTCATGGCGATATGGTTCGGCCTTCTGGCGCGAATGTCGGCCACGAGCGCGGCGAGCACGTCCATGTCATGGACTCGGGAACGCCCGCGCGTCCAGTTGAGATAGCCGGTCAATCTTTTGCCGATCAGCTCGCGCCGGCGCGGCCGCGGCAGGGGGCCGATATGAGCGTCCGACAGATGGGCGAGGACGAAGCTCATCCCGGACGAACTCCTCTTGGACGAGATCCGCGTCCCCTTTCAAGAGTTGCCGATGAAAATTCCCGCCGCCAGCACGATGACCCCGCCGAGCACGATCTGGAATATCGCCTGCAGGAGAGGCGTGTCCATGAAATGCGCACGCACCCAGGCGATGACCCAGAGCTCGATAAAGACGACCAATCCGGCGATCGCAGTGGCAATGACGAAGGCATTCGGCACGCTATTAGGGACGAGATAGGGCAATGTGTGGCCGAGGCCGCCGAAGGCCGTCATAATGCCGCAGATCGGCCCCCGCAGCCACGGCGAGCCGCGGCCGCTGAGCGCGCCGTCATCGGAGAGGGCCTCGGCGAATCCCATGCTGATGCCGGCGCCTACCGAGGCGGCAAGGCCGACGAGGAAAGTCGCCCAAGTATTGTGGGTCGCAAAAGCCGCGGCGAAGAGCGGCGCGAGCGTCGAAACCGAACCGTCCATGAGGCCGGCGAGGCCGGGCTGCACATATTGCAGCACGAACATGCGCCTCTGCGCTTCCTCCTCCTTCTTGCGCTCGTCGGGCGACAAGAATTCGGTCTCGATCTCGCCGGCAATCTCCTCGTGGCCCTTCTCGACCTGCGCAAGATCGGTCAGCAATTTGCGTATGTCGGGATCCTTCGTGCGCGCCGCCGCTTTCGTGTAGAAGCCATAGGCCTCGGATTCGCGGATATCGACCTCGTTGCGGATCGTTTCGATCGAGAGATTGCGCACGAGCCATACGGGCCGGCGCTTCATGTAGCCGCTCACGTCCGTGCGGCGGATCGGCAGCAGATTGGGCCCGAACTTTTCGTGATATTTCTCGAGAAGACTGTCGCGGTGCGAGGCTTCGACCTTCGCCATGTTCTCGAACAGCGCGGCGGTACCCGGATAGCGGGCGCGCAAATCTTCCGCAAAGGCGAGGTAAACCTTACGATCGTCCTCCTCTGCATCGATGGCGACCGCGAGAATTTCTTGTTCCGTCAGGTCGGAAAAACGCTTCATGGAGGCCTCCAAAGCGCCGTCGCAAGCTGAGTGGGAGCTAGTTTTGAATTATTCTAATTTAAAGGCTGGCAGTGCTCCATGCAATCCTTGATGGCCCGTTTGCGCCGGTTTGCCGCGTTCTCGAGCGGTCTTTTCCGGCCTTTGCGGCTGGGCGTGCGCGGGATCGTTATCGACGGACAAGGCCGGGTTCTTCTCGTCCGCCACACTTACGTTTCAGGCTGGTATCTGCCTGGCGGGGGCGTCGAGATTGGCGAATCGGCTCGTGAAGCGCTTGGCCGGGAGCTCCTCGAGGAGACGGGGGTCGAAGTTCTGGGGACGCCGGTCCTTCACGGAATTTTCTTCAATCCGAAGGTATCGCGCCGCGACCATGTCGCCTGCTATGTCGTTCGCGATTTTCGCGCTCATCCGTTCAAGCCCGATTATGAAATTGCAGAGGCGCGCTTCTTTGCCCTCGATGGCTTACCGGAGACGACGAGCCCGGGAACCTGCGCGAGGCTTGCCGAAATAGGGGGTGCGCCGGTGAGCGCGACGTGGTGACCGGCGTTCCGTATCGCGTGCGATGATTTTGGATCGAAAAGCCGCTATCCACTTCTCGCAATCGACCCGGGCAGGCAAATTGAGGCTCGCGCCATGTCGGATCTGACGCTCGCCATCGTGCCGCAACAGCCGGCCGATCAGGCCGCAATCGAAAGGCTCGACGAACGCGTTTTCGGGCCCGGCCGGTTTGCGCGTTCGGCCTATCGGCTACGGGAAGGCGTGCCCGCCGATCTGAGCCTTTCCTATGTCGCCCGGGTCGGCCGGTTGCTGGTCGGGGCCAATCGGATGACGCCGATCAATTGCGGTGGCAAACCTGCGCTTCTGCTCGGGCCGCTCAGTGTGGAACCGGCATTCCGGAATGCCGGAATCGGCGAGACCCTGGTGATGAAATCGCTTGAAGCGGCGCGTGCGGCGGGGCACAGCCTCGTGATTCTGGTCGGCGATATGTCCTATTACGGCAAGATGGGATTCAAGCCGGTGCCCGAAGGCCGGCTCGTTTTTCCGGGCCCCGTCGATCCCGAGCGTCTGCTTTATTTTGCGCTCGCCGAGAATGGCTTCGAGGGCGTGAGCGGAAGGGTGACGCGCCCTTAGAGCGCGTCATAGATGAGAGGGCCTCGGTCCGACCATGATGGTCGCGGCCGGTGCGCCGGGGATGTCGTGGTCCTCCGGGTTGAGCCCCGCCCTATCGAGCGCGAGGAAGACCGAAGCATCGGCCGGCACCGTGTGATCGTAATAGACGACCAGTCCCGTGCGGCTAGCCGCAACCGTCACGTCTCTACCGAAGGAGACGGCGGCGCCGGCCGCCCGCAACGCAGCGGCGAGTTCGGTCGCGAAGCGCTGCGGCTCGCCCGCCATCGCGACGATCGAAACATTCGCCTCCCGCAACACGCCGTGCTGGATGATGTCGCGTTGCTGACTGCTGAGTGTTCGCGCGAGCGGATCGCCCGAAGCCGGGCTCGAAAGGAGCGCGAGGGCAAGTCCAATCGCGCCGAAAAAAAGCGCCGAACGCACGTCGGGCCATCCAATTTCGTGGAATCGGGCCTAGATCAGGATGCTTTTGGATCGGATGATCCAAAGGCATGAACGTAATCGATTCTAGAGTAATCGATTCTAGAGACTGAGAGCGGGATTTGCGCGAAAACCGGTATCGGCTTTTTCGCCTCCTGCTCTAGGGCTCCAGGACCGAGTCCCAATAAAGATAGTCCATCCAACTTTCGTGGAGATAGTTGGGCGGAAATAGCCGGCCGTTCTGGTGCAGATCATTGACCGTCGGCCGATAGGGATTGCGCGCCGGCCACATATGAGCTTCGCTCGCCAGCCGGTCGCCCTTGCGCAAATTGCAGCAGGAGCAGGCAGTGACGACATTTTCCCAAGTGGTCGTTCCGCCCTTCGAACGGGGCACGAGATGGTCGAAGGTGAGTTCCTCGCGCGCGCTGCAATATTGACAGCTGAAACGGTCGCGCAGGAAGACGTTGAACCGGGTGAAGGCCGGGTGGCGAGACGGACGGATATAGGTCTTGAGCGAGACCACCGAGGGCAGCCGCATTTCGAAGCTCGGGCTGCGCACCGTTCGATTGTAATGGGAGACGATATTGACGCGGTCCAGGAAGACCGCCTTGATCGCATCCTGCCACGACCACAACGACAGGGGATAATAGCTCAAGGGCCGAAAATCGGCATTGAGCACCAGTGCCGGACAGCCTTCCGGCGATACCAGAGGTTGGCAGTGAACCGTCAAACCTGGCACCTCGCATAGGCGCCTCGCGCGGCGGGGCCGCCCGAAACGCCCCATTGGATTGCCGGAGTGTGAAGGACCCCGGTCTCTATTACCTCCCAAGAGCGCCCGCTTCGCCGGTCGCCCGAAATCCCTCTAAATGACCTCCGTCGTTAAGGCAATCGCCAGGAAATCAGCTCGCATGAGTCGGTGACGGCAATGTGAAGGCCCAATCTCTCATCGCGTCGGAATGGGCGTGCCGCTGCGATAATCATAGAAGCCCCGCTGGGTCTTGCGGCCGAGCCAGCCGGCCTCGACATATTTAACGAGCAGCGGGCAAGGCCGATATTTCGAATCGGCCAAGCCCTCGTGCAGGACCTGCATCACCGAGAGGACCGTATCGAGGCCGATGAAATCGGCGAGCTGCAGCGGTCCCATGGGATGATTGGCGCCGAGCCGCATGGCCGTGTCGATCGCGTCGACCGTGCCGACGCCTTCGTAGAGCGTATAGATCGCCTCGTTGATCATCGGCAGAAGGATCCGATTGACGATGAAGGCGGGGAAATCTTCCGAGACCGTCGCGGTTTTGCCGAGCCGCGCGACGAATTTCTTGGAAGCCTCGAACGTGGCGTCGTCCGTCGCAATCCCGCGGATGATCTCGACGAGCTGCATGCGCGGGACGGGATTCATGAAATGGATCCCGATGAATCGCTCGGGCCGGTCGGTCACCGAAGCGAGCCGCGTAATCGAGATCGACGACGTATTGGTCGCGAGCATACAGTCCGGGCGCAAGGTCGGGCAGACCTTGGTGAAGATCTTGCGCTTGATCTCCTCGTTCTCGGATGCGACTTCGATGACGAGATCGCAGTCGCGGAAGGCTTCGAAATCGAGTGCCGGCGTGATCCGGGCCATTGCCGCGGCGCGCGTCGCCTCGTCGAGCTGCTTGCGTTCGACGAGCCGCGTGAGATTGCCGCCGAGCGTCGCGAGGCCGGCGTTGATCCTCTCCTCGGAAACGTCGTTGAGCGCGATATCGATGCCGGCGACAGCGCAGACCTGGGCGATTCCGGAGCCCATCTGGCCCGCGCCGATCACCCCGATTTTGTTGATTTCAGTCATGATCTCACCCACGGGATTGGGTCGAATCGATGCGACCCTCCCTTTTGCCGCTTCGACATCGGCGTGTCGTAATGGCCCCCGGAAGGCAAGTCAACGCGAGCACTTGGCTAGCCGCAGAAGGTCGCGGTCGCGCCCGCTACTGCAAGCTGAAATGGAGCGGAATGGTGAAACTGCCGCCCGGAACGCCGGGAGGCGGGGCCGGCACGGGATTGGCGCGCCGCACGGTCTCCACCGCCGCGCGATCGAGAATGGTCGAACCGGAACTGCCGGCGAGCCGCACGCCGGAAATGCGTCCATTGCGATCGACCAAAAAGGCGACGCGCGCCGTTCCGCTCGCTCCCTGCGAGCGGCCTTCCTCCGGATATTCTTTCACGCTGCTGATCCGCATGACGATCTCGCTCTTCCATGAAGAGGCCGCAGCGCCGTTGAAGCCTGCTGCCGGGGCTGCTGCTCTTTGCGCCCGCGGCAGATTGGTGCGGGGCTGTGCGCGCGCGGCTTGCTTCTTCGTTTGGTGCTCGGGGCGCGACTTCTCGATGACCTTTGGCGGCGGCGGGGCCAACATGACTTCCGCTTGCGGGGAGGGCAGGACGTCGGGCTCGACCGGCATTTCGGTGACCTGCGGCTGCGGCAGAGGAACTTCTTGTTGGACGGGCGTCGGCGGGGTCTGCTGCTGCTCTTCCTGCGGCTGCGGCGGCGTGATCACTTCCTCCTGCGGCGGGGGCGCGACAGCGACGGGCGCGAGGTCGATCATCACTGCGTCGGGCGGATTGCCGGGCGGCATCTCGGATTGCCGCTCGAAAACGAAGGCCGCGATGAGGCCGATGTGAACGAGCAAGACGATGAGAGCCGCTACGCCCCACCGGCGCAGGCCGGACTCGTCGCCGCGCGGGAGAACCGTATCGGTGATCATGCTCATGGCGCAGCCGGTGCCGCCTGGCTCGCGTCGAGGCCGACCAGCGCGATTTTCAGATAGCCGGCCTTGCGGAGCAGATTCATCGTGTCCATGACCGAACCATAGGCGATGGATTTATCGCCGCGCAGAAAGATCCTCTGCTCCTTGTCGCCACCGGTTGCGGCATCGACGGCTGCGCCGAGATCGGCCTGCGAGACCGCCGCGTCGCCGATCGAGAGCGAAAGATCCGGCTTTATGGTGATGAAGATCGGCTTGTCGGGCCGCTGGCTCGGCTGCGCCGTCGAAGCTGGAAGGTCGACATTGACATCGACCGTCGAGAGCGGCGCGGCCACCATGAAAATGATGAGGAGGACGAGCATCACGTCGATGAAAGGCGTGACATTGATGTCATGCGCTTCATCGAGTTCGTCATCGTTGGAGGCGAGCTTGACGGCCATGGATCACTCGGCTGAGCGGCGCATGCCGATGACGTGCCAATCTTGCTCTTCCACGACGATCTCGCCGCGGTCGAGATCGCGCGACACGTGGCGCAGGATTTCCGCCGCTGCATCGGCGAGCGCCGCGCGATAGGAGGCGATGCTGCGTGCGAAGAGATTATAGATGATCACGGCGGGAATGGCAGCGACGAGACCGAAGGCGGTGGCGAGCAAAGCTTCCGCGATGCCGGGCGCGACGACCGCGAGATTGGTCGTATTCGTGCGGGAAATGCCAATGAAACTATTCATGATGCCCCAGACCGTGCCGAAGAGGCCGATGAAGGGAGCAGTGGCGCCGATCGTTCCGAGAATGCCGGTGCCGCGATTCATCTGCCGTCCGGCGCGGGCCTCGATGCGGGCGATGAGAGCCGCGGCTCGCTCCTTGATCCCGTCGGCGTTGAGATCTTGTGATCGGTCGACTTCGGCAGCGGCGGCTTCGACCATGCGCACGACCGGGCTTTTCGAGGTGCCGAGTTCTTCTGCCGCCGCGGAAAGGCTCGAAGCGCGCGCCAGAATGGCGAGCTGCCTTTGCACCTTCCGCTTGGCCGTGAACAATTCGATGCTCTTTGCAAGCCAGGTGGTCCAGGTCACGACCGAGGCCATGGCCAAGCCGATCATTACGACTTTGACGACAATGTCGGCGTCGCGAAACATGCCCCAGGGCGAGAGATTATGTGGAAGAAGCCGGGCATCGATGGCCGAAGGGCTCGGCACATGAGAGGCCGGTGCGGAGGGCGCCGGCGTAGCGGCGGGGGCAATTGCGGGTGGCGTCGTGACCGGAGCCGGCGCTGCGGCAGTGGCAGGGGCCGCCGCAGCGGAGGCGTTCGGCGCGGGCGCAGTACTTGCAGCCGGGGCGGGTTGCGGCGACGCCGGAGCAGCCAATGCAGGCGCCGGAACGGGAGGTGGCACAACCTGGTCTTGCGCGCTCTGCGCCGATCCGGATTGAGAAATCGCCA
>Ga0209062_1005202_pt1 | contig 12813 bp, 10 predicted proteins | sample Coa_R2_2_FD_187158 | JGI IMG/M metagenome (GOLD analysis project Ga0209062, IMG submission 187158) | Surface soil microbial communities from Centralia Pennsylvania, which are recovering from an underground coalmine fire - Coalmine... | ecosystem: Environmental > Terrestrial > Soil > Unclassified... | reverse complement strand
TATCGTCGAGGCGAAGCGCGCCGCGCAACCGCTTATGCGACCGGGCGCCGATCTGTCCCAAGTCGCAAAATTCGTCGCAGAATTCCTCGCCGGAAGGGGCCATGCCCTGACTTCACTGTCTCTCGGACATTTCTGTGGCATGGCGTTGACGGAACCGCGCCATGACCCGGTGCATCCGTTCGAGCTTGAAGAAGGCATGACCCTCATCTTTCATCCAGTCCTCGCCGATCCGGACTTTTGCTCCCTGATGCGCGCTGACACCTATCTGATCACGGAGACTGGGGCCGAGAGGCTGAATCGCTACGAGGGTGGTGTGCTCGTGATTGCATGAGCGGAAACACCATTCTCGACCGTCGCACGATACATGACGGTGGCGGCTCGATAGTTGGCAGAACCCTTGCGATTTCGGAGAACCGCAGATGGCGGCAGTTGGTGTCGTATTTCCGACCAAGTCTGGACTTTACTATGGTGGCGCGTGGCACGAGCCGCGGAACGCGAAAGCAACGGAGATATTCTCGCCAGCTACCGGTGAGCCGTTGATGACGATCCAGGAAGGATCGGCGGCGGACGTGCCCGCAGCGGTGGCGGCGGCGCAAGCAGGCTTTGCAAAGTGGCGCGACGTGCCGCCGCTTGAGCGCGCACGGTTGCTCAAGGAATTGGCGCGGATCGTCCGCGCCAATTCTAAGGATATCGCGTTACTCGACGCCATGGACTGCGGCAACCCCATCTCGGAACTTTTGTTCGACGTCGAGACCACCGCCTTCCTTTTGGAGTATTTTGCTGGCCTGGTCACGGAGATGAAGGGCGCTTCCGTACCGATGGGGCCCGATGCGGTGAGCTTCTCAGTGCGGGAGCCATACGGAGTGGTCGCGCGAATCGCGCCATTCAATCACCCGTTTCTTTTGTCTGTCGGGAAGGCCGCAGCCGTTCTCGCCGCTGGCAACGCCCTCATCATCAAGCCATCCGAACAAACTCCTTTGTCCGTGCTCAGAGCTGCGGAGCTGTTTGACGACGTGCTCCCTGCTGGAGTCTTCAACGTGCTTCCAGGGGACAGGGCGCTGGGAGCGGCGCTTGTCGCGGATCCGGGCGTCTCGATGGTGGGCTTGATCGGCAGCATTTCGACCGGCAGGGCAGTGATGCGTACCGCTTCCGACACTCTGAAACGGGTACTCCTGGAACTCGGCGGAAAAAATGCCCTGATCGCCTTTCCCGACACCGATCCGGATAAGATCGCCGGCGCCATGGTCCAAGGAATGAATTTCACCTGGTGCGGACAGTCCTGCGGCTCCACGAGCCGGGCGTTCGTCCACGATGACATCTACGCCGCCGTCCTCGAACGTCTGCCCGCTCACATCGCCAGATACCGCCCCGGACTGCCCAACGATCCACTCACAACGATGGGTAGCTTGGCAGACCGAAAGCAGCTCGAGCGGGCTTGGAGCTATATTGACAACGCCAAGGCTGAGGGGGCCCGGCTCCTATGCGGCGGCCATCAACCCGATGATCCCGCACTTAAGAACGGTTGCTTTCTTATGCCGACCATCTTCGCCGACGTGACGATGGAGATGCGGATCGCGCGAGAGGAGATCTTCGGCCCGATTCTTTCCGTTTTGCGGTGGGACGACGAGGTGGAGATGCTCCGCCAAGTCAACCAGGTGGAGTATGGCCTCACTTGCGCCATCTGGACCCGCGACGTGGCCAAGGCGCACCGCCTTGCTTCCCGAGTTGAGGCGGGATTTTGCTGGATCAATGATGTCGTACGCCATGCCGTGGGCTCGCCTTTCGGCGGCTACAAGCAATCGGGGATCGGTCGCGAGGAGTGCCTCGAAGAACTACTCTCCTTCACTCAGGGAAAGAACATTTTTATAAATCTGAACAACTGAACTTTATTGCAGTGGACAGCATGGCATGGACGCAATTGGCACGATAAGGGGGATTGATGACAAAAGAAGAAACACGCTTGGAGGATCTGAGAAAAACAAATCCGCTATTCGGTCCTCGAAAACTCAAACTTGGCACGTTCTGCACCAATGTAAGTGGCGCCGCGACGATCTCGACGATGGAGGGAGTGTTCGAGGCGACATGGGACAATGTGCGATTGACTTCCCGTCTTGCCGACGAGATGCAGTTCGAGGCGATTGTGCCGCTTGCGCGATGGCGCGGTTTCGGCGGTGACACCGATTTCAACGGCGCCCAATTTGAGGCGCTGACTTTCGCTGCCGCGGTGAGCGCGCAGACCCGTTACCCCTCCGTGTTTTCCACGGTTCAGGTTCCCTCGATCCATCCAGTGCTCGCGGCCAAGCAGGCGACAACCATCGACCATGTTGGTGGCGGGCGATTCACGCTCAACGTCGTGACGGGCTGGAGTCGGCGCGATGTCGAACTCTTCGGCGCGCCTCTTCTCGAGCACGATAAGCGCTTCGTCGTCGCCGACGAATGGATTACGCTGATGAAGCTGCTCTGGACCTCGGACGAACCGCTGGATTTTGAAGGGCGCTACTTCCGGGTGAAGGATGCGCTCCAGCGGCCTCGCCCAATTCAGCCCTACCCCGCGCTGATGAACGCGAGTTCTTCCTCTACCGGGAAGCGCTTCGCGGCGAAACATTTTGACGTCGTCTTCATCCCGCTACGCGGCCGCGACCCACGATCGATAAAGGATCAAGTCGAGAGCTATCGCCAGTTCGCTCGGGAAGAATATGGGCGCGAACTGAAGATCTGGATCAATTCGTACATGATCGCCGGCGATACGCAGGAAGATGCAGATCGCCAATTTGACTATTGTGTGCATGAGAAGGGAGATTGGGTCGCGGCCAACAACATGATCGGTGAACTCGGAATCACGAATCCCGTGTCGCCGGCAATACTCAAGCAGATGACCATCGACTTCGTCGCGGGCTGGGGCGGTTTTAAGCTGGTGGGTACCGTCAACAAGATCGTTTCCGATCTCAAGATGCTGGTCGATGCTGGTATTGACGGGACGCTGCTTACTTGGCCGGCCTTTATAGACGGCATGCTGCGTTTCCAGAAAGAGGTCCATCCTCTTCTCATCGAGGAAGGTCTGCGGTAGGGGGCTGTCCGCCTGGGTGGCTGATGAAACGCTGCGTCCACCTTGAAGGCCAGATGCTCGCGCTATCCGACTTCAACGGCTTTGCGCGCGACCCGTCCGTCATATTTTATGATCTCCTTGAACCGTCGGCTGGAGCGACGCGACCGTCCATCGTAATGCTGCATGGAGGTGGCCATACCGGAGCTTGCTGGCTGCGAACGGTGAACGACCGACCGGGCTGGGCCTATCTGTTTGCCGCCGCCGGACACCGGGTGATCGCGCCAGATTGGCCGGGCCATGGCAGAAGCGGCGCCGTCGATTATTCGAAGCTCGACGGCGGACAAGTCTGCCATTGGCTTACCAGCTTCATCGAACAGCTTGGCGAACCCGTCGTGCTGGTCGCGCATTCGATGGGCGGCGCGCTCGGTTGGCGGATCGCCGAACTCGCCGGTCGATCAGTGATCGCGATTGTTGGTGTGGCGCCCGCGCCACCGGGAAACATCCAGCCGGAAGCCAATCTTTTGAAGGAGACGGAGCAGGGATGGACTGTTCGCGTCGGCTCGCATACCGTCTTTCTTCAGAAGGCGCCTTCTGCGCCCCACGAGAGCTTCATTCGTAACAAGCTGATCGGCAAAAGCACGCGCTTCCCCGTCGAATCCCTGGCTCGTTACGCGTCGTCGCTGACGATCACCGCGCCGCGGCTGATCTATGAACGCCTCAACATTGACGGCTCGCAGGTCCGGGTGGAGGACCCGTTCAGTTTCGCGGGACGCCCCGTCCTGGTTCTTACCGGGACCAACGACGTCGACCACCCGCGACGGGTCGACGAGGCAATCGCCGAGTGGCTTAAAGCCCACGGCGCCCAGGCCGAATTCATTTGGCTCGGCGACCGAGGTATATCCGGCAATGGACACATGCTGATGCTGGAAGACAACAGCGACGATATCGGCGCGCTAATACTTGAATGGCTTGAAAAATCGGTCAAATAGCCGCCCTACACTCGCACTCGGAGCTGCGTATGATCAAACCGTCAGGTGCGCAGCGGCGCCGTTCCCCAAGAGTTGAGCGTCCGTTGCTCATGCGGCCATTCTCCAACCGGCCGATCGGGCCCGACGATCTCCATTTCGGCCGAAATCTCCAGCCAGTTGCCGTCGAGATCGTGAATGAACAGAAACAGATTGTTGCCCGGACCATGCCGGCCCGGGCCCCATTCGACCTTGACATGATGCTTGGCGAAATGATCCCCCCAGTCGCGAATCAGACCCCAGTCGCCGACCTCATAGCAGTGATGATCAAAGTGGTCGGACGAGGCTTGGAACACGGCGAAACTGTGATGCTCTTCACTGCAACGCAGGAAAGCGGTTGTCAATGAAGCGCTTGCGTCCACGACATTGTCCGAGAGCTTGAACCCCAGGAGCGACTGGAAAAACGCAGAAAGACGCGCTGCATTGCGACTCGCGACCACAACATGCTGGAGACGGCCGGCCAAACCTGCGTCCAGCGGTTGTTCGCTTGCTCGAGCGAGCCCGAAAAGCAAACGATTACCGTCCGGATCGTCGAGCGAAATGACGCCCGGCCCAAAAAGCTCGGTACCGTTTTCCCTAACGTCATGCGGCCAACTCGCCCGCTCCAGGCGCGCCTTCAACGATGCGAGACCGCTCTCGTTATCGACGGCAAACCCCGCGAAAGCCAGCGTCTTCCGCCCACCCGGGAGAAAATAGATGTGGCGCTCCGCCGTCTCACCCAGGATACCGCGATCGGTGCGACGTAGCTTCAGCCCCATCACGCGCTCATGAAAGGCGGCCAGGGCACCGGGATCGGGCGATCCTAGAGCAATGTGGTGCAGGCGCGCCGCGAGCGGCCGGTCATCCGGAGCATTCATGCTGTTGTGTCGCCTTGATCACGAACGGATGTGGCGTGGTCGTGCCGCCAAAGATTCCAGGCGCGATCGATCTGCCCCATGGTTGTTTCATCGCAGGCGCGGGCCTCTTTTTCGTTCAAATAGACAGGTTCGCCGAGCTTGAGAGCGGCGAGTTGCACCTCGCAATTGCGTGCGGCATAGATCGCGCGATACGTCGCCTGCGGAACTCCTTCTCCCACCGCCGTGAAGCCGTGGCCGCGCATCAGCACCACCGCAGCGTCCGCAAGATGCGCTGCCAGCGCCGCTCCCAGCTTCGCGTTCCGGATGAGCAGATCGCTTCCCGGCCCCGCGTGATCGGCAATGTCGAACGGCACCGGTGTGCTGCGCAGATAGCCGCACATGTGGTAGATCGGACGAACCGTCACAGACGGTACGACCGAGAAGGGCAGTACAGACACCGCGTGACTATGCACAATCGCGTATACGTCCGCCCGCCGACGGTAGATCTCGCCATGAATGAAGCGCTCCAGGAATATGCGGGCATCCGGATCGGACACAGGCACTCCGTCCAGATCCAGCTCTAACACATCGGCCGGCGTGACCAGCGCCGGCGCCAGAGATCGCGATATGAGGAAGCGATCCGCGCGCTCTGGGTGTCGCCGACTGACATGGCCGAACGCATCCACAATGCCCTGGGCCGACAGGATATGGCTGGCGTCGACGACCTCCCGCCGCGCATCGTTGATAGTCATCCGGCAGCCTCGAGCATTTCAACGATCCTTGAGCCGGGACCTCTGGCGTGACGTCATGCAGATTTCAGCGGCGTCTACCGGGGAAAAGTCGCGCGGCGTTGCCATGATCGATCGCGGCATGCTCGGCTTCCGACAAAAGGGGACTCGCGTCCAACATCGACGTGTATTTCTCGGCGGAGCCGCCGGGCGCGTACGGGAAGTCGCTTCCGAACAATATGCGAGACGGGTCGGCAAACGCTTTGAGACTCGGGATCGCGAACGCACTGGAGGACAGCGCCGTGTCGAAATAGAAGCGCCGGAATGTCTCCAGCAGCGTGTCCGTGTCATACGAGTCGGGCGAGACGCTCGTTGCGCAGGTCGAGGCGCGATGCGCCACATAGGGCAAGAACCCGCCAGCATGAGACAAGATCACCCGCATCTTCCGATGTCGATCGAGCACACCTTTCAACACCATGTCGACTGCCGTGCGGGTCGTTGCGAATGGAAAATCGACAATCGGCGCCGGAATGCCTTCGATATCGGGGAGCGACGTACGCGTAGGATGAATGAAGACGATCGCTTCGCGTCGGTCCAGTTCGGCCCAAAGCGGTTCGAAGTATGGATCTCCGAGGTACCGATCGCCGTAATTGGAGAACAGAATCACGCCATCGGCCGCGAGTGTGTCGAGCGCATAAGAGAGCTCGAGCAGCGCACCTTCCAAATCCGGCAGCGGTAGCGTCGCGAAGTTACCGAACCGGCCCGGCCATTTCTCCACGAGGCCTGCGGTATATTCGTTGACCTCGCGGGTGGCCTTCCGGCGCTCGTCGGTCGCCCAGCTCGCGACGCCGGGCGCAGTAAGCGATAGGATGCCCGTCGCGATCCGGCGCGAATCCATGAAGGCGATCGCCGTCTCGGGCGACCAGCTGGGCGGGCGATGAATCGATTTATTGCGTTGCAGTCCCTCCACCCAAAACGGGGGGACTAAATGCTGATGAACATCTATCCTGCCGGCCGGCACCATTTTAACTCCTAGCCTTCAACAAACAGAGACTCTTTCGTCAAAATGCAACCGCTTCGGCATCTTCTCGCTTCAGAACTCGAGGACTCAACAGAACCGGCAAATGTTCGAAGCCAAACTCGTTGAATGTTCCTCCCGATACGCAAACCAATGGCTTCTCCGGATCGATAGCAACCGAAGCGACGCGCCGAGAAAACACTCGCAGAGCCGTTGAAGCTTCAAGCCGGGCCAGCCAGGCACCCAAGCAGGTATGTATGCCTTGCCCGAACGCGAAGTGCGTTCGCCTCTTCTCGTCGGGGTCGAAAGATTCGGGATCGTCAAAATAGGCAGCATCTCGGTTGGCGGAGGCAAGGAGCAGACGGACAACGGAGCCTGCAGGTATTGTTTGTCCGGAAACATCGACATCGCGCGTCGTTATCCGAATATTGCGGTGGAACGACGGTCTCGTGCGCAGCACCTCTTCCACGAATGACGTGGTGAAGGCCTCATCATCTTTCATTCGGTCCAAGTCCCCCGGGCGCTGCGAAAGCACGTAGACAGCATTGCCGATCAGGTTGGTAGTCGTCGAATGGCCGGCAATAAGAAGCATCACAACGTATTGGGCGCATTCTTCTCCGGTGAGCTCACCGTGACGCACCAGGTCCGCAAGGACAGACACCACGCGCCCATTGTCGTAGTTCTCCGCCCGGACCAGCTCTGTCACGAATTGGATCAACCCTTCGCTCGCAAGTCGCGCTTCACGGGACGGCTCCCGCCCTAGCCGAATTGCGCCTACATATTCCATCTGGAGCCTTGTCAGCTCGCGAAGCCGTTCGACCTCGAACACCGGTATGCCGAGAACAAGACCGATAAGAGCAACCGTGAGCGGGCCGGCGAAATCATTGATGATATCGCAGCGCCCTGTCGCCAGCTGGGCTTCGATCAGGGATTCGGCATGATGCTTGATTTGCGGCGCAACCGGCTGAACGGCTGTGCGCGTGAACATGTGCGCCACCATTTTCCGCAGGCGGCCGTGCTCGGGAGGATCCGAGAAGAGCATATTTGGAACTGCGGTGGTACGGCTGGAGAATGTAGCGGGATCCATCAGCACCCGACCTATGTCCTCACGGCGACTCAGGATCCAGCAAGGCTGATCGCCGAACTTGCTTTTGAGAACGGGGGCCTGGTCGCGGAGCACGGTATAGTACGGGTAGGGATCTTTTTGTATTTCCGGGTCATCGGGACGAAACTGGTCCGGTGTCACAGTCCTCGCCGATTTCACTGTTTTTCCTCCGTTAAGCACAAGGCGCAATCGAAAGATGCCCCACTGATGGAAACAGGTGGATCACCCGATCTCACACTTCGGCAAGCTCGCGCGCCTCTGGCTCGGAAGCGGTATCGGATACGAAGATCAGCGGCTCGCCCGCGGGTCGCCGCCAATCCTTGAGCGGACGGCCTTCCTCCAGCGCGTTCATCTCGCGCATCCAGATCTTGCGGAGCAGTCCGATCGCCCTGTCGGACTGGCCTAAATGCTCCGCCTTGCGATCGGCGATGATGCCTTGGCCAGCCATTGTGACCGTGTCCTGGATCACGGGAAGCAACGGGTGATTCGCGTCGACTTCGTCCAGCGTCATCTCGCAGGCCATGACCCGCGCAGCAATTTCCCTTGGATCGATCATTTCTTTTTCGCTCTCGCGGATCGCCTCGTTATAGTTGCCGACGCGGTCGATCATCACGCTGAGGGTGCTGACATCGTCGATTGGCACCCGCCACGCGGCGTGAATGGTCAGCTTGCTCGTGTCCTGCTGGATCGCGACTTCGCGGAGCATGATGTTGGGCATGAAGGCATGGGTGTGCAGCCTGCTCCCGTCGGCTCGCGTCGCGATCGCGACCAGCCCGTAGTCGGTCTCCTTGGCCGAAATGCGCGGAAGGTCGATCAGCCCGAAACTTCCCATGAACTCGCGATGGGTAAAGTGAATGTGCACTTCGTCGACATCGTTCTCGACCCGTTGAAAGTAATTGTAGGGCAGGACGACCGCCATCGAGAGCAGCTCGCCCGCGCTCTCGTCCTCGAGCTCGGGGAAACGCGGAAAAGACGGCGCCTCGCCCTCGCCGAAATAGCCGAAAACGACGCCGAGATATTCGCGGACCGGGTGGGTCTCCAAGCTGACATGCCGGGTATAGGTGGCGGTCTCGGCGGGGAACTCCACGCCCTGGCCGTCGCCCGAGAACTTCCAGCCGTGATAGCGGCACCGGATGCAGTTCCCCTCGACCCAGCCATAGGCGAGGCTCGTCCCGCGATGCGGGCAGCGGTCCTGGACGAGGTTCATCACCCCCTGCTCGCCCCGGTACAGCGTATAAAACTTGCCGAGTATCTTGATCCGCTTCGCGGCGCCCGGCGCATAATCCTTGGACAAGGCCACCGGCTGCCAGAACCGCGACAGATATCGCCCGGCGATCGCGCCATTCTCAACAAGCGAGAAATCGTCGGAAGGGTGTTGCTGCCGGCCTTGAAGCATCTGAATATCCCGTAGGCTGAATGATACTGAAACATATCGAGGGTGTGCACGGAACGGAAATTAGAACTTCTTCCGAACGATTAGACTGGCTTATCACGCGGGACGCGCGCCCTCAGGTCTGAATGGGCGGAGCCGACTTCAGCGGACCTTCTGAATGCAAACGACCTGCGGCTCGAGCGCTGTTTCTGCTATCGCCTTGTTTGAACAGCCCTGCGACGTCGGCGACTTTTCCCGCCGGAAACGCCGCCATGACGTAGCGGTCTGGCCGGACCAGCAGAAGCGACCCCGACGCCGCCGCCAGCGCCCGGTCAGGTGGATCGACCAGACTTAAGGACGCCCCGCCGAGATCTGACGCGGGAGGGCCCGTCAAGAACAACGAGATCGTCGGGACCGAAACCTTGCCGGTGTCCAACTGACGCGCGGCGGCCTTCAGAGCGACCGGCGGCATGTCCAAGCCGACCAGGACAAATCCATCTGGCAGCGCGTCATCGAGCAGTTGCTCGAACCCATCGCGAGACCGCACGACAGGCTGTGGAAGGAGTCGGCCGACCAGCGTGTGGGCCGAAGGCAGAAGAAATCCCGAGCTGAAGCGCGGCTGTGGCTTGTACTTCATCTCGCCGAAATAGGCGCGAAGCTCAGGCCACAAACCGGCCGCGCGAAAGGCGGTCTGCGTGACCCAGCCCCGCAAGCGCGTCGGCGGGCCCATAATGCGCCCCATGCGCAGAGCCAAATCGATCATGGCGGCGACATGTCCGCGCCGCTCTGTCTCGTAGCTGTGCAACAAGCTCTCGCCGATGCGGCCCGTCACGACTTCCGCAAGCTTCCAGGCGAGGTTGTGCGCATCGCGAATGCCGCTGTTCATGCCTTGTCCGGCGAAAGGTGGCATAAGATGCGCCGCATCTCCGGCCAAAAAGACGCGATCATGCGCCCATCGATCGGCGATCCTTGCATGGAAGGTGTACACAACCTGCCGCACCGTCCGGCTGCCTGCGGCGGCGCCGCGCGACGCGAGCAGCGCCTGGACCCTTTCCGGACGCAGCATCTCGCCTTCGGTTTCGTGGTCTCGCAGCTTAAACTCGAAGCGCCTGGTCTGGTCCGGCCCCGGTAGCGCGATGCACGGGCGATCGATGTCGCAGAAGACGACTGTGTCCCGATCGGCGGGTGAGTCGGCGAGGTCGATGATCAGCCAGCGCTCCGGAAGGGTCTCGCCTTCGAGCTTGACGCCGAGCAGCTTTCGGATGGTGCTGCTCGCACCGTCGCAGCCGACCAGATATAGCCCGCGCGCGCCGAGTTGCTCGCCGTCGCAGGCGATCGAGACATTGACGCAATCCATGTCTTGGACAAATCCACTGACGGTCGAACCGAAGCGGGTCTCGACATGGGCGAACCGTTTCAAGCCGTCGCGAAGCTGTTGCTCAAGGATAGGTTGACGAAACGCGTTACGGCGCAGATAGCCGTATGGGCGGCCGGTCGGCATTACCGTCAGGAAACAGTTTCCCCGCGGCGTCAAATACCGCGAACCGTATCCCCGTACGACCTGCGCCATCACCTGCTCGATTATGCCTGCCGCCTGCATTGTGCGCAGCGACTCATCATCGATCGAAACCGCGCGCGGCTCCCGCACCGTCGCTGTATTGCGTTCCACGACAAGGACCGATAATCCCCGCAATCCCAAAAGGTTCGCGAGTGTCAGACCAGTCGGCCCGGCACCTGCGATGATGACGTCGTAAATGCGCGCCGAGGGCTCAACGCTCATCCGTCACGCCGTTGACGAGGGTCCCCACGCGCGGAATCTCGACTTCGACCGTGTCGCCAGGCTTGAGGAACAGCGGGGGCTCCCGCTTGAAGCCAACCCCTCCCGGTGTCCCGGTGGCGATCAGATCGCCCGGCGCCAATGGCGTGAATGCAGAACAGTATTCGATGAGTGTCGGGATGTCGAAAATCAGCTGATCGAGCTCCGCCGACTGCACGGTCACTCCATTCACGCGAGTTTCGATATGCAATTTTGTATAGTCGCCGATCTCATCCGCTGTGACGACGACGGGCCCGAGGGCGCCGGTGCCCGGAAAGTTCTTCCCAGGCGTGAACTGAATGGTGTGCCGCTGCCAATCGCGCACGGTGGCGTCATTGTAACAGGCGTAACCCGCGACGTGCGCCATCGCATCCTGACGTTTGATGTAGCGCCCGCCCCTCCCGATCACGACCGCGAGTTCGCCTTCGTAGTCGAGCGCCGTGGAGACATGAGGACGGACGATCGACGCGCGATGGCCGAGCTGCGTGTCCGCGAAGCGCGTGAATACAGCCGGATGCCCGGTTGCCTCGCGACCCGTCTCGCGACGATGGGTTTCATAATTGAGGCCGATGCACAAGATCTTGGCAGGATCGGGGATGACTGGCAGCCACTCGATGTCCGCGGTCGGAATCCGGGAGGCCGACTCGGTCGCGTCGATGATCGACGAGAAGGCCTGCCCGGCGATCACCTCCTTCAGGCTCGGAAAGCGTCCGCCGAGCAATTTACCGACGTCGGCGATTTCGTCGCCCGCGACGACGCCCCAGGATGTCCGCCCCGATAGGCTGAAGGTGGCAAGCTTCATCGCATTTCCTCTGGTAAGTCCGGGCGAGGGCAGCGAAGCCCAACGTCAATTCTCTCGATAGAGCAGTTCCGCGGCCAACAAACGATGGCAGTTTCGGTAAAGTGTTGCCGCGCCGGTATCGCGGATGACCGTCTCTATCGTCCGGATCGAATCGAACAGCCGGTTCGGTTTGCGCCTCCGCCTAGACGCCGGGCGAGCGTTTCTTTACCCGATGTGGCTCGATGGTTTGACAAACGAGTCACAGCGAAGACCACTCCGGCCGACGCCGCTGGCTGCTTATCTGCGTCGGGCTGCCGCAAATCGATTAACCAGACATTGGGCTGACAAAACGGCAGTTGCGATACCGGCGTGGCAACACTTTGCCGAAACTGCCATCGTTCATTGCAAGCTGATCCGTTCTATTAAGCACGAGTGGCGGAACGCCGGAGTCGCGGCCGCGAACGGGAAGTGAATTGGCGACCTAGGCGGCGCTGATCATTCAGCAAGGAGCCGCGTTGATGTTTGATTTGGCGGAAGCGACCGCACGCTGGGCACGCGTACGGCAGATGATGATGGATCGTGACCTGGAGGTGGTGCTCGCGATCGATTGGTCGCGCGATGAGATACTCATGGGCCATCAACGGTGGTTGACAGGCTTCATCGCCAGGGGTGGACCCGCCGCGGCCCTGCTTCACCGTGATGGGCGCGTCGAACTGATTACCCAGCGGGTCGGGAAGATGGTGGCCGAATACTACGAAAGCCTTGCGTTACCGATCGAACTCGTGAGCGGCTTTTCTCCGTCGCTTCTCGCGGAGCGCATTACCCATCACCGACCGGCGCGGCTGGGAATCGCCGAGATGGAAAGTTTTCCGGCGAAGCTCGCCGTGGCGTTGAGCGAGCAGCCGTCAGCCCCGGAGTTGGTCGACGTATCCGAAGAGTTTCAGCGGCTTCGGTTGCGAAAGAGCGCTTACGAGGTCGCCCTCATCCGCAAAAGCTGCGCCATCGCGGATGCGGTATGGGAGCATGTTCCGGAGATATTCAAGGTCGGCCGCAGAAACTACGAAATCATTGCCGATATCGATCATC
>Ga0209062_1005200_pt1 | contig 12815 bp, 11 predicted proteins | sample Coa_R2_2_FD_187158 | JGI IMG/M metagenome (GOLD analysis project Ga0209062, IMG submission 187158) | Surface soil microbial communities from Centralia Pennsylvania, which are recovering from an underground coalmine fire - Coalmine... | ecosystem: Environmental > Terrestrial > Soil > Unclassified... | reverse complement strand
AATCCATCGCCGTGTTGCCGACGCCGATGATCAAAACTTTTTCGCCGATCGAATCGATGTGGCCGAAGGCGATCGATTCCAGCCAATCGATGCCGATGTGGATGCGATCCGTTTCGCGGCGTCCGGGAAGATCCAGTTCCTTGCCGCGCGGCGCGCCGCTGCCGACAAAGATCGCGTCATAGCCTTGCTGGAGCAGCGCGCGCATGCTGGTGACGGGCGAGTTGTAACGAATATCGACGCCGAAATCGAGAATCGTCTGGCACTCTTCATCGAGAACGCTCGCCGGAAGGCGGAAGGAGGGAATATTGGTCCGCATCAAACCGCCGGGCTTGTTGTTTTTTTCAAAAATGGTCACTTGGTAGCCCAGCGGCATCAGGTCGTTGGCGACGGTGAGCGAGGCCGGTCCGGCGCCGATGCAGGCGATGCGCTTGCCGTTTTTCCTGGCGGGGATTTTCGGCAGACGATCCTTGAATTCGCCGCGATGGTCCGCCGCGACGCGTTTCAGGCGGCAGATGGCGACCGGTTTCCCATCGATACGCCCGCGGCGGCAAGCCGGCTCGCACGGCCGGTCGCAGGTGCGGCCTAGAATCCCGGGAAAAACGTTCGACTCCCGGTTGAGCATGTAAGCGTCCGTAAAACGCCCTTGCGCGATCAGGCGAATATATTCAGGAACATTGGTATGGGCGGGACACGCCCACTGGCAATCGACGACCTTGTGAAAATAACTGGGATCGCCAATTTGGGTTGGGTTCACTTGGGTGTTTCTTCTCCAGCGGTTGTTCACAATTATTCTACAACCCCGGAGAGGCGCGGCGCGATTGCCGGACTTTCGCGGCTTCTGAAGCTAAGCGGCCAGGACCCGCCAGGCGGTTTGCGCGCGCTTGGCGGGACTTATATTGGCGACGCTTGCCGGCCAGGGTTCTTCCACTCCAGCCAGCGCCAAAGCACCGCCGGCCAGCGCCAGATTTTTCGCGAAATTGATCATCTCGTTCTGCCGCTCGTCCGGATCTTCGGCCGCCCAGAAATTGTGAATCGAGGGAGATACGGCGGCGAGAAACGCGATGACCGCGGCGGCGCCGTATTTCGGCTTCAGGCCGAGCAGAATGCTGGCGCCGCCGATCATCAGCGCGATCCCGCTGGCCTTTACCGCAATGTCGGGCGCGGGCACGTGCTTTGCACCGGCATACTGGGCGAGCTGGTCCGATTTCAGGAAATGATTGATCCCGTTGTAGAGAAAGAATCCTCCGAACAGCGCGCGACCGAGAAGAAATGGCAGCTTCATCGCTTTTACCTCCGCTTGACGATTGGACTCGCATCAATTCACGGCGTTTCCTGAAATGTAACCTGTAGGCGCTGCCGTCGAAGGCATTCCCAGGAGCAGAATGAAGACAATTCTTTGTTGGCGTCGATTGGCGGCGCTTGGACGGCGCGCGATGGCGCGGGAAAGAGGCGGATCTCTTCTTCGTCACACGGGCCTCGCGGCGTCAATCGCACACATGGATTCACGGCGGCGCTGGCACGCGGGCGAACCGCAGCCGCGTTTTGTCCCAAATCCGGTAAGTCGGGGGTGAGACGGCTGGAGGATCGCTTGTGCGGGCGCTGATGCCCGCCCGCTGAAGTTCTTGAACTTTATACTGCCTGGACGGTATTTTCGCGAACGTAACGTTATGTTACGATGGCCCGGTCGGAGGTTAACGCTAAAAAGTGAATTCATTGGAACGAGCAAAGCTTTTTCTTGCCAAAAAAGCTTCGCGTCTGGCGTTGGCCGTCTTGCCGCTTGCGGCTATCGCGGTTCCGGCCCATGCCGGATCTTTTTCCGCCGGCGGTTGCGGTCTGATGACCGGTAGCGGAAGCTGCACGGTTTCGCAAGCCAGTTCGACGGGCGGAAATTCCCAGGCCAACTGGCTGCAAATGTTCGGGTCGGGGTGGGCTCAGTCTTCCGGAGGCTGGATGGCGGAATTTTTTGCCAGCGGCGGGGCGTCGGGATCACTCTCAGGGAATGTGCCGGTCTCGTGGGATTTCTCCGTCAACAACGTACTCGATCCAACGGTTGACTGGAGCGTGGATTTTGAGGTTTTTTACAACATGAGCGGGTCGCAATCAATTCAAACAGCCGAATTTTCCCAATCCGGCAGCGGATCCACTCCATTTAGCGCCTCCGGCAGCGGGTTGCTTTCCCTACCGAACGGCGCGATGCTGAACGGCTACAGCATGGATCTGTTCACCTCCAGCAGCGGCGCGTTTACCGTGGATATTCCAGAAAACCTGACGATGGACTTAAATCCGGCGTCGGGTGTCCCGGAGCCGTCTACCATACTTCTGGTCTCGGCTGGCGGCGCGGCGCTGTTGTGGCGGCGGCGAAAGAAAGCCTGAAGCCGCCGGTTCCGGTGGATTAAAGGGTGGCGATGATTTGCCACCGCCTTTCAATTCGGGCGGCAGCGACTATCTAAAACACGATCCGCAGCGCGACTTGCAGATGCCGGGCGTTATCGCCGAACGGGTACCCCGCGGCGCTGTTGCCCAATCCCAGATAAGGCACCGGATGAAGAACGCCGTTGGTGGCGGTATAGGCGATGGTGTTCACGCTGGTGTTGAACTGCGTGTTGAACACGTTGAAGCCTTCAAACATAACCGTGGCCTTCACGCGCTCGGAAACGGGAACGTCACGCGATAAGCGGGCGTCCACATTGTACTCCGGACCCTCCGGCAAAATGCGCGGGACGACCAGGTTCGGCGCCGATACGTTCAGAAGCGGCTGAACCGCGTTGAACGGCACGCGCGACCAGCCGCCCGAACCGTTGAGAGACGTCGTATATACCATGTTCGTCCCGCTGAACTGCTGGCCGTTGACCACCACCAGCGGAATCTCTCCGAGGCCGGAGGCAAGAATCGCAGCGCCGGAAAGGGTCCAGCCATTGATAAGATACCGCGCCGCGAAGCTATCATTGTGGAGCGGATGAGGCTGCCAGGTCCACACGATCGTGCCTCGCAGCGGCTGGTTGAACGCGGAATTAAACCGATCGTAGCTGTAATAGCCGGGGCTGAAGTTTGCCGGCACAAATCCGGCCACCGCCGGCGGCCCGCTGACATCATCGATCGCGTGGGAGTAGGTGAAGGAAGCTTGAAGGCTCAGGCCGTGGGACATACGCTGCCGGTATTGCAGGACGCCGGCATGATAGGAAGAGCGGCCGGAATCTTCCATCGAATCCACTTGCGCGAAATTGGTGTTGGTTTTGGCGCTGTAGATCGGCAGCACGAACGAGCTCACCTGCTGTCCGGCCGCGTCATCGATGACGTAGGTTTTAAACGCCGACGGGAAGTTCAAGTTGGTGTCGTAGTAAGTCCACAGGTCGATGCCGCGCGCATAGAGATAACTCATCGAGACGGCGATGTTGTTGGTCACGCGCCGCTCGATCCCGAACATCCCTTGCGCGGAAAGCGGGATGCGGAATTTGCTGCGCTCATAGAGCACGTCTGTGGCGCCTTTGGGAAGACTGCCCGGCGCGCCGAGGATGTGCGGGAACACCGGAGGCGAGGAAAGCAGCGGCGTGATGGTCGCCTGAAGCTGGCTGATCGCGTTGCCGTTGTAGAGCGCTTCCAGAAGCTGCCCGGAGTACGGCTGATAGTACGTGCCGATGCCGGCGCGGATCACCGTGCGGTCGTTTAAACGATAAGCGCCGGAGATGCGCGGCGAAAAATCGATATCCGGCGAGGCCAGCGTACCGGTCTGAAAGAAGGTCGTGTTTTGATAGGGCGGCTTCGGCAGGAACGGTTTTTCCCAGGTGAGCCCGAGCACAACGGTCAATTTGCGAAACGGCGTCCAGGTGTCCTGAGCGTAAACGTTGGCGACCTTGGTGGGCAACGTGATCAGCGGAATACCGAAGCCCTGGTTGAGCAGCGAGTAGTCTTTGCGGCCCGCGGTGTTGCCGGTGAAATCCTGGGCGAAGGCCGTGAGCGTGGGGAAATAATAATAGCCCGCGCTGTTGACGATCTGCCGGTTCACGTCGCGATCGAGATCGAAATCGAGCCCGAACTTGAGCGAGTGCGCGCCGATCGACGCGGTGAGATTATCGGCGATCTGATACCGGTTTTCGCTGAGCGACTGCGGCAGCCGCGGGTTTCCTCCGAACGGGGTTCCGGCGATGTCGATGCCGAGGGCGCCGGTGGAAGGAAGCAAAGCGGAATCCTCATAATCGGAAAAACGCTGGTGGAAAAACGCGCCGTAGACCTGATTGGTGGCGTTGCCGCTCCAGATGGCGGTGTATCCGGCCTTGCCGTACCGCGTATCGGCGGACCACGTGCCGTTCTGGCCGAGCAATCCGTTGTTGGTCGAAACGGTGTCGATGTCCGTTCCGTTGGGTGCTTTTTGATGGATGGCGCCGGCCTCGATATCGATGTTATTGAAAGAATTCGGACGCCAATCGAGCCGCGCCAATCCCCACAGCGAGCTCTGCGAGCTGCTCACCAAGCGATTGAGCTGGCGGTTAAGAAAATCGACGGCGGAGGCGCATTGGGCCGCGGTGGCCGGGGCTCCGCAGTTGGACGGATTCACGGCCGTGCCGGCTGGATTCGTGATCAGCGGATTATCGGCGAGGTTCAATTCCTGCGTGTGCCGGTTGAGATCCTCGGCGCTGGCGAACCAGAACAGTTTCTGCGAACCGGCGGGGCCGCCGGCATTGATCCCGCTTTCGACGCGCGATCCGGGGGGATGGAAGCCGGGCCCGAACTTATCCGCCGCGCTCCAGGAATTGGGGCTGAAGTAGCCGAAAAGCGCGCCGTGCGTCGCGTTCCCGCCGCTGCGCGTGACGGCGTTGACGAATCCGCCCTTGGCGTGCGTAAATTCGGCGGGAGCGAGCGCGGAGATCACCTGCATCTCGGCCAGCGAATCCTGCGGGACCGCGGGCGCAATCGGCGGCCGGTTATAGAAGAAGAGATTCGAGGTCAGAATCCCGTCGGTGTAATACGCGTTGGTGCCGGAGTCGGAGCGAAACGCCAGGCCCCCGCTCTGGTAATCCTTGACGACGGCGGGCGCCAGCGGGACCAGCGAATTGGGATCGCGGCCGGCGCTCGGCAGCGCGTCAAGCTCGACCGCGGAAAAGGTATTTTCGACGGCGGCGAAGATCTGATCCTGAAACGTAATTGAGGCGTTTTGTTTTTCTCCGCTGCGCCGGTAGGAGGGCTCCTGCGCCATCACGATATCGAAACTGATGGTATGGCCCGCCAGAAGCTCCAGGTTCGGCTGGTCGAGATCGAGAAAGCCCTTGCGCGTCGCCTTTACGGCGTAGCCATCGCCGGGCGGCAGAGCGGAGGCGTTGAAGCCGCCGTCGTCGGTGGTGTCCAGCTCGCGATGAATGCCGAGTTTGTCGTTGGTAATGACGATGGTCGTATCCGGAATGCCGCTGCCGGTGTAATCCTTGACCGTCCCTCGAATTGTTCCGGAGCCGATCACGGCCTGCGCTTCGGCGCCCGCGCAAAACAGCGCGAGCGAAAAAAGAACCCCTCGAATCTTCATACCTTACCTTTCCAAAAAAGGCCCTAGCGAACTAGACGGCGCCAGCGTTTTCGCCGGTTCCAAAGATTGCGTCCCGCGCGGGACGGGTTGGATTCGCAGGGCTTCGGATGAATTCAATATGATAGCGGATTCGGATGTGAAGAAACCGCCACGAGGCGTGAAGAAAGGGCACGCTCCGGTCAAGGTTTTTTGCGTTTTTTGAAAAAAACATCGGATGGCCGGGATGTCGCGAGCATCGCCACAAACAGCCCCAGCAGCGCAATTAGCGTCGCCACCGAGCCGATGACCATGTAATCAGAGTCCTTGAGCGGACGCGGCATGAGCCTCAGCATCGCCGCCGCGACCACCGCGAAGATACAAGCCGCCGCCAAAGCGAGCGTCAACGCGCGCGGCATAAACGTTGTTTGGAGCGATCCACCAGCGCTTCAATCAGCGCGGGATGCCCGTCGAGCGGAGGCGCCAGATCGATTTCCACATCCGGCCGCGCGCGGCGCGCCTCATCGATCAGCGCCGGCAGATCGCGCTCCAGATGCAGCCCGAGCGTCAGGAAATAAGGAACGACGACGATGCGGCTCGCGCCATCTGCGGCAAGCTGCTCGACGGCAGCGAAAAGATCGGGCGCTCCCCCGCCCAGAAACGCGGCGGCGAATTTTTCCCATCCGGCGCGGCGCGCGGCCCGCTGCGCCGTCACGCGCACGGCTTCGTTGGCCGGTTCGACGCTCGATCCATGGGCGAAGACGATGTAGCCGGTCATAATGCGACGCGGGATTTTTGCGGCTCCGGAAACGATCTGCGGAGAAAATCGAAAAATGCGCGTCCCCGCTTGCGCCCGTTGTTGTGTTGCAGCTCCAGGCGCTCCAAAAATACCAGCGCGCCCAGAATTTCGGCGTCGCGCAGCGTGGTCATGCCGGTCTCCTCCGCAAGACGCTTGCCCAGCTCGTCAATGGAAGCCTGCAACGCCGCCTGGATGGCCGCGGCGTAGGGATTCGCCGGGCGCGTTTCGTAAATCAAGCCCGATTCGCGGGTGCGATAAGTGCGGATGATCGCCGCCAGCGCCTCGCGCGCGTCAAAATCGACGGCGCGCGCTTCCTCCATTGCGAGCCCGAGCGCGCGGCTGAGCCACACCACCAGATGCTCGTGCTCGCGGACGAATTCCTCGTTGACGCGAATATCGCGATTGGGAACATCGGCGGGCGAAAGTGGAGCGAGCTGCTCATGCTGGCGCGCGGCGATCAAATGTTGGCAGTCGAGCGGACAATCGATGCTGTTTTCGCGTTCCGTGCCGCAGCAGACCGCGCAGATATCGCCGCTCACGCCGGGGCAGTAACGCTTCGCGCGCCGCTTGGAACAAATTTTGCATGGAACGTTCACTTGAAGGTTTATCCTTATCGTATCATCGGACCATGCCGCGCACGGACGTTTATCTGAAGGTCGAGCTGAATGTGGACGAAAAAGAGAAACCCGAGCGCCTGGCCGCGGAGATTTGCCGGCAGATCCGGAAAATTTACGGCGTGCGATCGGCGGAGGTGACCAACATGGTGGATCGTGATCATTCGTGAGGAGCTGGCGCGCGATCGCGATTCGATTCGCCGCGTCAATGAAGCCGCCTTCTCCGGCGCTGATGAGACTCGCCGGGTGGATGCGCTGCGCGAGGAAGGGGCCTCTGTTCCCTGGTCCGGGAGATCGACGGCGCGGTCGCGGGTCACATTTTATTTACGCGGATGTGGATCGACTGCGAGGGCGGAGCGATTCCCGCCGTTGCTCTTGCGCCAATGAGCGTTGTTCCGGAATACCAGCGCCGCGGAATCGGCGGGCAACTGATTCGCGCCGGCCTGGGCAGGTTGCGCGATCTGCGGGAGCCAATCGTGCTGGTCCTCGGCCACGAGCATTATTATCCGCGCTTCGGATTTTCCGCCGAAAAAGCGGAAAATCTTGCGAGCCCGTTCGCGCCCGAAGCATTTATGGCACTGGAACTCGAACGGGGCGCGATCGATGATGTGGTTGGCCGCGTCAGATATGCTCGGGCATTCGGACTTTAAAATGCGGATCGCGGCGCTCTACGATATTCACGGTAACCTGCCCGCGCTCGAAGCGGTGCTCGGCGAGATTCGCGAGACCGGCGCCGATCAGATCGTCGTGGGCGGAGACGTTCTCCCGGGCCCGATGCCCGCCGAGACGCTTCAGTGTCTAATGGCCCTGAAGATTCCGGCGCGATTCCTTTACGGCAACGGCGAAATCGCGGTGCTGGAACAGTTGGATGGCCGCGATCCGGCGAAGGTTCCCGAAGCGTATCGTCCCGTGATTCGCTGGAACGCGGAGCAAATATCCCCCGCACAACACGACCAGTTGCGAAGCTGGCCCAAGGTGATCCGGCTGGACGATGTGCTGTTTTGCCACGCAACGCCTCGCGATGAAAACGAATGCTTCACCGAGCTGACCGCGGAGGAGCTGCTGCTGCCGGTGTTCGCCGGCGCCGCTGTGCCGCTGGTGGTGTGCGGCCACACCCACATGCAGTTTGACCGTTGGATCGGCAAGACGCGCGTCGTCAATGCGGGCAGCGTCGGGATGCCCTTCGGCGGCGCGGGAGCGGATTGGTTATACATCGACGGCGATGTTCAGCTTCGGCACACCGATTACGATCTGGCGCGCGCGGCCGAACGCGTGCGCGCGACGAATTATCCGGGCGCGGACGAGTTCGCCGGGCGCTATATTCTGAATCCACCGCCCGCCACGGAGATGCTGCGGGCCTTCACCAACGTTCATTTCAAGTGAACTTTTCGCGGGTATATACTACCTGCAAGCGTCAGGAGCACGATCATGCGGAATCTCAAAATTCTCATTTGCGCCGCGGCGGCGATGTGTCTTTACGCGCAGCCGGTAAAGATAAAGCCGGACGATATCGGCGGGACCGTTTCAAGCAGCAAAGGAGCCGAAGCCGGCGTGTGGGTGATCGCGGAAACCACCGATCTGCCCACGCGCTACATCAAGGAAGTCGTCACCGACGATCGCGGCCGCTTTCTCATCCCCGATCTGCCGCGCGCGAAATATACCGTTTGGGCGCGCGGCTACGGCCTGGTCGATTCGCCGAAGATCCAAACCGAGCCGGGCAAGCTGGTGGATCTGAAACCCTCCATCGCACCCGATCGCAAAACCGCGGCGCAGTATTATCCGGCCAACTACTGGTACGCGCTGCTGAAGATTCCGGCCCAGAACGAATTGCCGGGAACGGGACCGAAGGGCAACGGCATTTCGCCGAACATCAAGACGCAGGGTCAATGGATTCATCTGGTAAAAACCGATAGCTGCGAATCCTGTCATCAGCTCGGGAACGCGTACACGCGGACCATTCCGGCGATGTTCGCCAATCTCGATTCGCCGGCGCGGGCGTGGATGCGCCGGATTCAATCCGGGCAGGCGGGCAACGCCATGGTAGGCGGGATGAATCAGCTCGGCGCCGAGCGCGCGGCCGCGGAGTTCGCCGACTGGACCACGCGCATCGCCCATGGCGAGCTTCCCGCGGAAGCGCCGCCGCGCCCGCAAGGCATCGAACGCAACGTGGTCATCACGCAATGGGACTGGGCCGATCCCAAGGCGTACCTCCACGATGAGATTTCAACCGATAAACGCGATCCGAATGTGAACGCGTATGGGCTGATCTACGGATCGCCGGAGGAGAGCCGCGATTATCTGCCGGTGCTCGATCCCGTGCACAGCACCTTGAGCCGGGTCACGGTCCCCTATCGCGATCCCGATACGCCGGGCCAGCCGAAGCCGCTGATGCCCTCGGCCATTTGGGGCGACGAAGCGATCTGGGACAGCCACACCACGGTTCACAATCCGATGTTCGATCAGCGCGGGCGAGTGTGGTACACCTCGCGCATCCGCGCCGCGAACAATCCGGGTTTTTGCAAGGCAGGTTCGCCGCTGATTTCGGCAAAGCTCACACCGGTGGATCGCAGCGGCCGCCAGCTCGCCGTGTATGATCCCAAAAGCGGCAAGACCGAAATGATCGACACCTGTTTCAGCACGCATCACCTGCTGTTCGCCGAAGACGCGGACAACACGTTGTGGACCAGCAGCGGCGGGGGCGGCGGCGTGGTCGGCTGGCTGAATACCAGGATGTGGGATCAGACGCATGACGCGGCGAAATCGCAGGGCTGGACGGCGCTGATCCTCGATACCAACGGCAACGGCAAGCGCGACGCCTATGTCGAACCGGAGCAGCGAGTGGTGACCGCGCCGAGCGGCGAAAGCCTGGGGATTTCCGCCGCCCTGAACGTCTCGGTCGATCCGGCGAAAGACACGCGCCTCAACGCCGCGTTTTATGGCCTGGCGATCGGCGCCGATGGCATGATCTGGGGCAGTGTGCTGGGCTTCCCGGGCGGGATCGCGCGGATCAATCCGGGATCGAATCCGCCCGAAACCGCGCTCACCGAATATTACGAGGTGCCCTTCCATAATTCCAAGGCGCCGGTTTGGGGATATTCGCCGCGCGGGATGGATATCGACCGCAATAACGTGGTCTGGGTCGCGCTGGGCAGCGGGCATCTGGCGAGCTTTGACCGGCGGAAGTGCAAAGGTCCGTTGAATGGTCCGAAAGCCACCGGCCAGCATTGTCCCGAAGGCTGGACGCTCTATCAGACGCCCGGCCCGAAGTTTAAGAACGTAACCGACTCGGGCAGCGCCGATTCGCACTACTATGATTGGGTCGATCAGTACGACACGCTCGGCCTCGGAAAGAATACGCCGATTGTCACCGGCAACGATTCCGATTCGCTGATCGCGCTGGTGAACGAAAAATTCGTCATCCTTCGTGTGCCCTATCCGCTGGGATTTTTCGCCAAGGGGATGGACGGCCGCATCGATGACGCCAAGGCCGGCTGGAAAGGCAAAGGCGTGTGGACCACATGGGGAACGCGAACTCCGTTCCACAGCGAGACGGGAAAAGGCACGTATCCCAAGGTGGTTCATTTTCAGATCCGGCCCGATCCTCTGGCGAACTGAAGGCGCTGCGATACGCTCGCCCGGCGTACGTTAAGGTGAAGGTGTGGCAGAATCCAATCCCCTCGACGATCCGCTGCGTTTCGAGCGGCGCGTGCCGGAATGCGCCGCGGTCATTTTCGGCGCCACCGGCGACCTGGCCCGCCGCAAGTTGATGCCGTCGCTTTATCGCCTCGCTTCGCGGCGGCGATTACCTCCCGGATTTTGCGTGCTCGGCACCTCGCGCGACAGTACGTCCGACCAGCAGTTCCGGTCGTTGATGCACGATGCCGTAGCCCAGTTTCTCGAGGATGGTCCGCTCGACGAGCAGCTTTGGCAGGATTTCGCCCGCAATCTTTACTGCGTCAGCGGCGATTTCAACGACCGCCAGCTCTATGGATCGATCGCCCAAAAACTCGAGGAGCTCAAGCAGCGCAATCTGCTCTTCTATCTGGCAACCCCGCCCAGCTTCTATGCAACGATCGTCGCCGGACTCGGTGAGGCGAACCTGGCGCGCCCACAGGATCAGGCCTGGCGGCGCGTCGTGATCGAGAAACCGTTCGGCCGCGATCTGGAAAGCGCGCGTTGCCTGAACCAGGCGGTCCACCGCGTCTTCGCCGAGCCGCAGATTTATCGCATCGATCATTATTTGGGCAAGGAAACGGTGCAGAACATCCTGGCGTTTCGTTTCGCTAACGGAATTTTCGAACCGGTGTGGAACCGGCACTTTGTGAATCACGTGCAGATTACCGCCGCCGAAACCATCGGCGTCGAGGGGCGCGGAGGATATTACCAGGAAGCCGGCGCTCTTCGCGACATGATCCAAAGCCATCTGCTTCAGGTGACCGCGACGATCGCGATGGAGCCTCCGGCCGCGTTCGATCCGGAAACGGTTCGGGATGAGCGCGCCCGCCTGCTTCGCGCGATAAAGATCATGACGCCGCAGGAGGTTCGCGAAAACGCCGTGGCCGGACAATATCGCGGATTCCGCCAGGAAAAAGACGTCAAGCCCGATTCGATGACGGAAACCTACGCCGCGGTCGCGCTCCAGATCGAAAACTGGCGCTGGGCCGGCGTGCCCTTTTATCTGCGAACCGGGAAAAAATTGATGCGCCACGTCACCGATATCGCCATCCAGTTCAACGACGCCCCGCTGGCGATGTTCGGCACGGGAACCGCCGAAACGGCGCATCCCAATCTGCTGATCGTCCGTATCCAGCCCGAAGAGGCAATCTCGCTGCGCTTTCTCTCCAAACAGCCGGGCAGCGGAATGCGGCTGCGGCCCGTATCGATGGACTTTAATTACGGCGCAAGCTTCGGCGAGCGCGGTCCGACGGCCTACGAAACACTGCTGGTCGACGCCATGATCGGCGATCCTACGCTGTACACGCGCGAGGACATGGTGGAGGCGAGCTGGCGCGCGGTGCAGCCGATTCTCGATGATTGGTCCCACCGCAAATTCGACTTCCCGAACTACGAGCCTGGGTCGTGGGGGCCCAAAGAAGCCGACGAGATGCTGGCGCGCCGCGGGCATCAATGGAGAAACAGTTGACAAGCACTACGATTCAACCCGAAACGCTGCTCAAGGAGCTTCACGAGCTGTGGGCTTCGCTGGCGCGCGAAAAAAATCCGCAGGGCCTGCTGCGAGCCTGCTCGATGACGCTTTTCATCATCACCGAGGACGGCCAGGACACCGCCGCCGCGCGCCGCATCGCCGGAAATCTCATGCGCGCGCATCCTTCGCGCATCATCATTATCGAAGTCGCCACGGGCGCCCGGCTCCAGGGCCGCGTCTTCGCCGAGTGCCACCGCGGCGCCGGTGGAAATGACCAGATTTGTTCGGAAGGAGTCGAGATCGTGGCCGGCGCCGCTCAATTCGGCGAGCTGGCCTGCCTGGCCGCTCCGCTGGTCACCCCCGACCTTCCGGTGATGATGTGGTGCCGCGGACCCCGCGTCTTCTCAAGCAGCGATTTTGAGCCGCTGTTCGCGCTGGCGCGCAAGATTATCGTGGATTCCTGCTCGGCGCCGGATGCCCCGCTTGCTCTCGCCGCGATCAAGCGGATGCGCGCGCACCAACAAATCGCCGATCTTTCCTGGACGCGACTCACCGGCTGGCGCGAGGCCCTGGCGCATCGCCTGGAAGCGAAAGCGGCGGACCCGGCCGGAATCCGTTTCGCATCGATTCGCTACGGCCGCGCCGCCGAGCCTTGCGCGCATTATTTGAAGTATTGGATCCTGCGCGCGGCTCCTTTGGCTCGCATAGATCTCGAACCCGTTTCATCGGCGGAAGGCGTGCACGCTGTCTCCGTCTCTTGCGCGGAGG
>Ga0209062_1005198_pt1 | contig 12818 bp, 13 predicted proteins | sample Coa_R2_2_FD_187158 | JGI IMG/M metagenome (GOLD analysis project Ga0209062, IMG submission 187158) | Surface soil microbial communities from Centralia Pennsylvania, which are recovering from an underground coalmine fire - Coalmine... | ecosystem: Environmental > Terrestrial > Soil > Unclassified... | reverse complement strand
TCGCTCGGGGCGCTGGGAAAACTGAAAAAGGTGACGGCTTCGGGCGAGAATTTGCGCGGCGGAATGACGCATCGGACCTACCGTGCGGAGTTCGCGAAGAAGACCGTGACCCTGAACATCTATCTTCTTCCCGACGGGAAATTCGAGCAGTTCATGGTCGAAGGCGATTAGGCGCCCGCCGGTCCGGTAGGGCAGGCCCGTGGCGCCCGCCACCTCGCGATCGACCGCGACACCGCCGCCCACACGGAACTCACAATCGCGCGCCCCTCGCCTCGCGGGGCGCCGCAGGTCCACGGATCCCCGGGCCGGACCACACAGGTCCTTCCCTCAGCCACTCCCGTAACCGTGGCACGGCTCCGTCAGGCAAAGACGACCCGCCTGATCTGCCCGCGACCAGGCAGTCCGCCGTCACCGCAACATCGCCGCACCCGGACTCCCTCAGCCCTCTAAAGCTTCCCCCTCTGTCTGCCGATGGATCGCATGTGCGCCGTCGGGCGCCGGGGACGGGGGAGATCATGAGGATCAAATCCTACTTTGCACGGGCCGTGGAAGACGCCATCACGCAGGCACGCCAGGAGATGGGCGAGGACGCGATGCTGATCAAGACGCGGCGCGCATCCGCCGAAACGGGCCACCAAGGCGATTACGAGGTGATCTTTGCCGTCGACGTGCCATCGGGCGACGAAGCCTGCGCCGTACCGGCGCCCGAGCGCTCCGCCGCCCCTCCGGACCGGTTGGCAGTGGATCTGGCGGAAATGCGGCGGGAGTTGGAGGGGATGCGCCGCGCGCTAGCCCGGTCCGCTTTCGCGCCGGCGCAACGGCCGGGCATGGGAGCCGACGCCGCGGCAGCGTATGCCGCGCTGATTGCTGCGGAAGTGAACCCGGACCTCGCCCGGGAACTCGTGGAATCGGCAGAAATGCGCGCAACCCAGCACACTGCCGCGGAAAAGAAGGGAGCGGCGCCGGACGGGCGGCTGTTCCGGACGGCGCTGGCCGCCGAAATCGCCGATCGCGTCGCCGTAGGAGAGGAGCCGGGGCAGCGCGGCGGCCGGCCCCGCATTGTGGCCCTGGTCGGACCACCCGGAGCGGGTAAGACGAGCACCCTGGTCAAGCTGGCCGTGCGCTATGGCTTGGCCTCACGCCGGCCCGCAATCTTCCTCTCGGCGGATACGCACCGGATTGCGGCGGCGGAGCAACTGCGGGCTTACGCGGCCATCCTGGGCATCGGCTGCCAGGTACTCGAAACCGTCACCGGGCTTAGCCAGGCCATCGAAGAGCACGCTGCCAAGGATCTCGTCCTGATCGACACGCCCGGCCTGGGCGCCGCCGAGTTGGAGGCGGCCGCTCCGCTAGCCGCTTTTCTGTCGGGGCGGCCGGATATCGAAACTCACTTGGTGTTGCCAGCCTCCATGAGGAGCGTTGACGTGGCGCGCGCCGCAGCCGCGTACGCCGCCTTCGGCCCCACGAAGCTCCTGTTTACGCGGCTCGATGAGACGGCGTGCTTTGGCTCCATCCTCAACGAAGCCGCCCGCTCCGGCAGGCCGATTTCGTTCTTCACCGCCGGGCAGCGTATTCCCGAAGACCTGGAACCGGCCACGCACCGGCGCGTCGCGGAACTGGTGCTCGGCGCGTCGCCGGAAAATCTGGACGCCGAGGCCTGCACGGCGGCGGCTTAGAAGCTTTACGGGGAGCGGCGGTAAGGGGCACATATGAGCTACCGGGAGACGGCGGAGTCCTTCAGCGATGCGGATCGGGAGCGGCTGATTCTCGAACATTTGCCGCAGGTGCGGCTGATTGCCCGCCGGATTCAAGAGCGCCTGCCGGAAAACGTGGCGCTCGAAGACCTCATCTCAAATGGGATCATCGGGCTGATCGCCGCGATCGATCATTTCGACCCTGCGCACAATGTAAAGCTCAAGACGTACGCGGAGTACAAGATCCGTGGCGCGATTCTGGACAGCCTGCGCGGCCTGGACTGGGCGCCGCGGCAGAAGCGAAGGCAGGCCAAACAGATCGAGGCGGCGATCGCGAGCGCCGAGCAGCGCTTGCAGCGTTCGCCCACGGAGGAGGAGATCGCAGCCGAGCTCGGAATCTCACTCGAAGAATACCGGGACTGGCTGGTCGAAATCCGCGGCCTCAACATCGCCAGCCTGGAAGGCGCGGGCTCCGAATCCGGCAAGGACTTGCTGCAGTATATCCCCGATGAGGGCGAGCGGCTGCCCTCGGCCGTCCTGGAGCGTGCCGAACTGGAGCGGCTGCTGGCGGAAGGAATGCAGGAAATACCGGCAATTGAGCGCACGGTTCTGGGCCTTTATTATCAGGAAGAGTTGACGCTGCGCGAGATCGCGCAAATCGTAAAGCTGCATGAGTCGCGAATCTCGCAGTTGAAATCGCAGGCCATTCTGCGCCTGCGCAACCATCTGGCCGCTCAGTGGCCGGCGGCGCGCGGAGCCATGACGGCATGAGCCCACCGGAAAAGAACGCCTCAGGATTGATGGACTTGCCGGAGGCGGCGCGCTCGATTCTCGACCAATGGGCCGGGAGTTTGGCCCAGGTGATCGAGTCCATGACGGACCAGCGCCCGCAGATCGCGTGGAATCCGGGATCCGGAACGCTGCCGGGAACTACCGCCGCAGGAGAGCCGCTGCTGTGGTGGGAGCAGCCTCTCCGCGGAGGGCGGGACCTGACGGTCTGGGTCGGTGCTCCGCGGGCGGTCTGGGAACACGCCGGCACCCTGACCTTGAAGGCCGCCGGTCTCGAAACCGTAGCGGAAACAGAGGCGAAGAACACCTGGTTCGAGATTCTCGGCCAATCCCTGGGCGCGATGGCACGTTCGATCGGAGCGGAACTGGGGCGCGAGATCGGGTGCGACGCCGGCAGCGAGCGTGTACCGGATGCCAACCTGGTGAATTGGGTCACAGTCACCATGACGTTTGCGGATGCCGAGCCGCCCCCCTGTCTTCTGGTGCTCGCCCCGCCACTGCTGAGCGCGCTGGCAAACCAGGAACCGGCCGGCCAGGAGCCCGGCGAAAGCAACGATGAAGATGGCGCCCGTCCCGAACCGGCCGCCTCGCGCACGATGGAGCTGCTGCTCGATGTGGACCTGCCGGTCAGCATCTCCTTCGGGAAAACCGAACTGCCGCTCAAGGACGTGCTGAAGTTGATGACCGGATCGATCGTGGAGCTGAACCGGGGAGTCAATGAACAGGTCGATGTTTTTGTGAATCGGTGCCTGGTGGCGAGGGGCGAGGTAGTCGTCGTCGAAGGCAACTACGGGGTGCGCATCCAGGAGATCGCCAGCCGGCACGACCGCCTGCGGAGCCTCCGATGAGCCCCGCGATTATCGCCGCGGCAGGTTTTTGTGGGCTCCTCCTGGCGGGAACCGCTGCGGGAATGCTCGCCCTTTTCCGGGTCCGAGCGCTCATGGAGAGCGCGGAACGCCGGGCCCTGCAGGCGCAACGGGAGCAGGAGGTAGGTGTCGTGGAACTTCACCGCCGCCTGGAAGCGCTGGCCGCGGCGGTGGAAGAAATGCGGGCACTCTCACACTTTTCCACAGCGCCGCCGGCGGCACGACCAGGAATGAACCTGAACCGCCGCTCGCAGGCGCTGCGCCTCTACCGCAGAGGAGAGCCGGCCGCCCGGATTGCGCAGGAACTGGGCCTGCCGGTGCAGGAAGTGGAACTGCTGATCAAGGTTCACGAAATTGTCCTGAGCACCGTGTAGAAGAGCCGGCGCGGTGCCGGCCGCGTTAAGAAACCTGCCGGCCGGCGACTGGTAACCGGTCGCCCCCAAGCTCCTCCCAAACCTTCCGCGCCTCCAGGCACCCACGCCAGAGACCCGCCGATCGCCAGATCCTTCACCGCCTTGGTGGCGGTCAGCCACCGCCAGCGTTCGGACGGGCCGAAATTCAATTCCACAAATCCGCACCGTGGCCCATAATGAGGGTAGCGTATGACTGCGGAATTGGAAGGCGTAACCCTGCACCTGGCGCATCCTGACGAACTGGCCGTAACATGGGTCGGTCAGGACGAGTTGATGCGGCAGTTGCTGGCTGCCTGGATGGTGGTAAACGAGCAGGATCTCCCGATGAACCCCAGGTTGCTCGGCAAGCCTGGCGTGGGGAAGACCACGTTGGCCTATGCAGCCGCCAAACGAATGGGCCGGGAGGTATATATTCTTCAGGCCACGCTGGATACGCGCCCGGAGGATCTGCTGGTCACCCCCGTGATCGAGGGCGAGGGCAAGCTGCGGTACGTGGCGTCCCCGCTTGTAACAGCAATGCTGCGGGGCGGAATCGCCATTCTGGACGAAGGTAACCGGATGAGCGAAAAGAGCTGGGCCAGCCTGGCGCCGCTGCTGGATAACCGCCGCTATGTGGAATCGATCGTCGCCGGGATCAAAATCAAGGCGCATCCGCAGTTCCGGCTGGTGGCCACCATGAACGACGACGCATCCACTTTTGAACTGCCGGAATACATTCATTCCCGCCTGCAGCCGCAGATTTTTATCGATTTTCCGGAGCGCGACGAGGAGCTGCACATTTTGCGGGAGAACCTGCCGTTTGCCGAGGAGCGAATCCTCAATTACGTCACCGATTTCCTGCAAATGGCCCATGCCGCCGACGAGCGCTACACGGTGCGGGACGGCATCAACGTGGCGCGCTTCGCCATCAAGCTGAAGAGTCTCGCCACGCAGCGGACGCATGAGACAGAGGCGCTCGAAATCGCGGTGGTACAGGTGCTGGGAGAGGAGGCGCTGCGGTATGTCCGAAGCATGCGACCTTCCGCTACCTGACCCGGCAAGTTTGCGCCGCGGGCGCTTCCGTTATTTTCCGGTGGTCCCCGGCCGGCTGGAGTTCGCCATCGAGGTGCGGCAGGCGATTCTGCGGGACCGGCCGAACGTGATCGCCGTCGAACTGCCGGCCACGCTGGCGCCGGCCTGGCAGCGCGCCGTGACGCGGCTGCCGCAAATGTCCCTGATCTTCTACCCCGATGAGAGCGCGGGGGACGATCAGGCCATCTATGTCCCGGTCGAGCCGGCCGATCCGTTTACGGAGGCGATCCGCACCGGTCTCGAGATCGGCGCAGAGATCGTGTTTGCCGATCCGGAGACCGGCGAGCGGCCGCACCTCAAGGATACCTATCCAGACACGTACGCGATCCGGCACATCGGCCTCGACCGGTACATCGAGGCGTACCGCGTTTATCCGCAGGCGCGTTCCGCGGATATCGCGACGCACGCACGGGGCATCGCCTGGAAGCTGCAGGGGGCGAACCCCGAAGCCACCGTGATGGTGGTGGTTTCGCTGAACCTGCTCGACGCCGTGCTGGATGCCATGGAAGAGCCGCAGGCGGAGCCGTTCCGGCGCGTCAAGCGCGAGGGCGTCGAGCTCTTCAATCCGCATCCGGAATCGCTCGGAGAGATCGCGCTCGAATACCCGGCGCTGCAGTGGCGCTACGAGCAGTTCCGGCAGTTGATGACGGATTTCAACCTGGTGGACCGCCGCCACGCTCAGCTCGCCGTCTTCCGGGCCGCCGAAAAGGAATACGAGGCTGCCACCGGCGAGCGCGTAGCGCATTGGCAGCGGCGGCTGCTGGCGCGCTATTCGCGGAATCTGGCGTTGGCGGGGCACGACCTGACGGCCGGGATTTTCGATCTGACCGTGGCGGCACGCAGCGTGGTGGACGATAACTTCGCCTGGGACGTGTGGGAGGCTGCCGGTCGATACCCGCCGCAAAAGCTGGATTCGGACGTGATGACGGTCCGGGTGTCTGGCGACGAGGTTTGGATGGACACCCGCCGGATGCGTCTGCGGCGGCGCCTGCCCAGCACCAAGCGGAGGCTTCGGCCCTACGGACTCAAACCGCGCCGCAAGGAGAAATTTCCTGGAGAGTGGGCCAGCCAGCTCAATGGGACGAGCATCTGCTCCTATCCGCCGGAGGACCTGGTCATTGAAGACTACGGACGGTTTCTGAAGCAAAAGGGCAAGAGCATCCTGTCCGAGGAGCGGGTACGGGTAGAGCCGTTCACCACATCCATCCTGGACGGTGTGGATATCCGGGAGACCATCCGGAAATGGTATGAAGGCCGCATCTGGGTGCGGCAATATCAGAAAATTCACGGCGAGGTCGGCTCGGTGGTGGTGATTTTCGATGAGGACCGCGATAACCGCTACCCGTACCTGACGACCTGGTTGGGCGAGAACCAGAACGAGTCCGATATGGCGTTTTATTCAACCTTCCCGTTCGACAGGCTGGTGGGGCCGGGAATCGGACGGGCCGAGTACGGCGGCTTTTTGATGTCGCTGCCGCCGCGCCGCATGTACGATGTATGGCAGGATGCCGATTACGAGTTCGCCGAGCTGAAATCGGAGCGGCTGCTGCTGGCGGCGATCGACTACTCCCTTCACCGTTATGTGGTCTACGTAGCCGCACGCCCGCCCCGCAGCATCTTCCGCACGATCGCCTCGCGCGCCGGACGGACGATCATTTATATTCCGATCGGCCAGCTCTCGCCGGTGTCGCTCAAGAAGATCCGCGTGGTCCACGTCCTGGACGGCTACGATAAGCGCGCCATCGCGAAGGATTATCTATGGTGATCCGGATGGGCACGCGATGGAAGCCCAGCCGCGCCGCCCCGAGGGAGCGGCCGGGCCGATGACCGCGCCGCCGCGAGCGGGGGATCTTCCGCCCACAATCGGCCCGCGGCGGACTTGATGATTTCCTCCGGCTGAGGCACCGGTCAGGAGGCGCGGGCTTCGAGGCTGCGCACCTTGGCGGAGAGGGTGGTCCGCTTCAGCCGCAACATGCGGGCCGCCGCCTTCTTATTGCCTCCGGTTTTTTCGAGCGCCTGCCGGAGCAGGCTGCGCTCGATCGAGGCGAGCGTTTCCGTAAAGTCGAGGCCGCTATCCGGCACAGAGACCAGAGGAGCGGGCCAGGCAGCCATAGCGGGCACCGGACGCGTGGGCTCCGCGAAGTCCGACGGACCCAGCCAGGCGCGATCGCCGCTGAGGGCCACTCCCATCTCGATCGCGTTTTCGAGCTCGCGTACATTCCCCGGCCATGGATCGTTCGCCAGGCGCTCGATGGCCTCTTCCGTGAGTCTTTTCACCGGCAGCCCTTCGAAGCGGCAAATCTTTTCCACGAAGTGTTTGGCGAGGAGCGGAATGTCCTGGCGCCGCTCGCGCAGTGGCGGCATGCGAATCGGGACCACGTTCAGGCGATAGAACAGGTCCTCGCGGAAGCGGCCTTCCTCGACGCGCCGCCCCAGGTCGCAGTTGGTGGCCGCCACCACCCGCACATCCACGCGTACGGTCTCGGAGCTGCCCAGGCGCTGAAATTCGCGCTGCTGCAGAACCCGGAGCAGCTTGGCCTGCAGATCCAGCGGCAGGTCGCCGATTTCATCTAGAAAGAGTGTGCCGCGGTGGGCCTGTTCGAAACGGCCCGTCCGGTTCTGGATGGCGCCGGTGAACGCGCCCCGAACGTGGCCGAAGAGCTCGGATTCGAGCAGGTGATCCGGTATGGCGCTGCAGTTGACCGCAACCAGCGGGCCATGGCGCCGCGGTCCGGCCAGGTGGAGGGCGGTCGCGGCCAATTCCTTGCCGGTGCCGGTCTCGCCGGTAATCAGAACGGTCGCGCGCCGGCAGCCGACCATGCCGATAATGTGGATCACCTGGCGGATCGCAGGGCTTTCGCCGACCAGGATGCGTTCCCAGCCGGACGCATCCTCCCGCAGAACTGGGGGCGCAGGCGGCGGGCCGCTGTCGGGATCCAGGTGCGCTTTAAGGTGCATTGCGTTCCCAGAGACAATCGGCCGGGGCGGTAGAAAAGTTTAGGGGGTGGCCGCTCTTCGGCGGTAGCGCTCCAGCCGGGCGGGGCACTAAAGCTTTGGCCACCGGCGGCCGATAAGCACGGTGATGGGGATCTGCGGCTGATGAGAATCAACGACTGCAACCTGACGCCTGCGGCGTCTAGCGAAGCCGGCCGTTCGGCGGAAACGCAAAAGGCGGATGCTGCGCGGACTGGACAGGCGCCGGCAGCGCAATCCGGCGGTGACCGGGTGGAGTTTTCCGGCAGCTTGGGGGCGCTGGCGCGCGCCGTCAGCTCGGACCAGGCGAACCGGGCATCCCGGATCGCCTCTCTGGCGGCCCAGGTACAAAGCGGAAGCTACCGGCCGGACCCAGCCGCGATCAGCCGGGGCATGATTGCCGAGGCGTTGGCCGGCTAGCATGGCGGGGGAAAGCGGGACCGGAGGGCTGGGGGAGGCTAGGGCCGGGGTGGAGCGCTTCTGCCTGGTCCTGTCCACGCCCTCGCCGGCCGTTCTGGAAGGGGCTGCGGTCTTGATTGAAGCCGCTATTGCGGAAGTGGCAGCGTGGCGGAAACGCCGTGCGGCGTGGCTGGAAGAAGCCGCGCGCGCAGCACAAGCCGGGCCCATGGAACAGGACCTGATGGAGCTGCGGCGCATCCGGCGGGCGGCGGGGCGGGCGCGCAAGCTGCTCGAAAAGGCCGCGGCCTACCATGCCGGCTGGAGCGCTTACCTGGGGACCCGCGCGGCCGGGTATCAGCCAAGCGGGGAAGCGGCGGCGCTCCCGCGGCCACGCCGTGTTCTGGCGGAGGGATAGCGTGGGAAACCTGTTCGGCTCGATCATTTCGACGGCTTCCGCCCTGAGGGCCTTCGATCGCGTGCTGGCGGTTACGCAGAACAATGTCGCCAATGCGTCGACGCCGGGTTACGTGCGCCAGGAGCAGACGCTCGAATCGTTGCCCTTCGATCCGTCGATTGGGCTCAGCGGCGGAGTGAGAGCAGGCGAAGTGCAGAGCGCGCGCAATCAATATGCCGATCAAGCGGTGCGCAATGCCAATACGCTGCTGGGGCAAGCCCAGCAGGACGTCAACAGCCTGAGCGGATTGCAGAGCGTTTTCGATATCTCCGGCAACTCCGGAATCCCCAAGGCGCTGAATGATCTATTCAGCAGTTTTTCGGCCTGGGCACAGTCGCCGGACGACGCGGTCGCCCGGCAGACCGTACTCGACCGGGCGGGCGACCTGGCGCAAGCCTTCCAGCAGACCAACTCGCAACTGACGGACTTGGCCCAAAATGCGGAAGAGCAGATCGGCCAGACCGTGGATACGGTGAACCATCTGGTCGGGCAGTTGCGCGGCTTCAATGCGCAGGTGATGGCCGGAGACAGTAACGACGCAGGTCTCGATGCGGAGATCCACTCCACCCTCCAGCAGTTATCGCAATATGTCAGCTTCACCACCGTCCAGCAGAGCGACGGCTCGATCAACCTCCTCATGAACGGGCAGACGGCTCTGCTGGTGGGCGACCGGCAGTACCAGATTTCGGCTGCGCAGAGCCAGCCGGCCACGCCGCCGCCGGCCTATCCGAACGCGCGGCCGCCGGTGGAAATCCTGGCGAGCGACGGAACCGATATCACATCGTCCACTACTGGCGGGCAACTGGGCTCGCTGCTACAGTTTCATAACACAATGCTCGCTTCCTATCTGGGAAGCGCCAACCAGCAGGGCGATCTCAACGTGATGGCGCAGCAGATCGCGGACCGGGTCAACCAGCTTTTGACCGCCGGCAACATTTCCGACGGTCCGCCGCCCGTAAGCGGAGTGCCGCTGTTCAGCTACGACACGAGTAATCCCACGAATATTGCAGCGAGCCTCCAGGTCGCCGCCGGGATGACGGGGGATCAATTGGCGGCGATCGCGCCAGGCCCGCCGGAAGTCTCGAACGGCACAGCGCTGGCGCTTTCCGCGCTCGCGAGCCCGCAGGATCCGTCCGATAAGATCGCGGGCGCGAGCTACACGGAATACTTCGGCAATCTGGCGGCGCGCGCGGGCAGCGCCCTCAGTGATGCCAACGATCGGCTTTCGGTCGAGCAGACGGCCGTGGCGCAGGCGCAGAATCTGCAGCAGCAGACCTCCGGCGTCTCGCTGGACGAGGAGGCCACCGAGCTGCTGCAGTTCCAAAGGGCGTACGAAGCCAACGCCAAGCTCCTGACGGTCCTCGACCAGCTCACTCAGGACACGATCAACATCCTGCCGGCTACGTAAGGATAAGATATGCTGAGCAATCTCGACGGAACTTCACAAATTTTTCTGGCTAACGTCAACCGCATTCAGCAGAAGTTCGCCGATGCCAACCGGCAGATCAGCTCCGGGCTGAAGATCTCTCAGGCCTCCGACGCGCCCGATCAGATTTCGCCTCTGCTGCAGTTGAAAGCCGACCAGGCCCATAACCAGCAGATCGAATCCAACCTGACCCTGGCGCAAAGCGACGCCCAAACCGCCGATTCCACGCTGAGCGCGGCCATCCAGCTCCTGGACCGCGCCGTCACCCTCGGCACCGAAGGCGCCACCTCTACGCTGAGCGACACGGCCCGGCAAAGCCTGGCCCAGGAGGTGCAATCGATCCAGCAGGAAATGGTCACGTATAGCCAGACGACTGTCCAGGGCCGATTCCTTTTCAGCGGCGACCAGGATATGCAGCCCACCTACGCCTATGACCCGAATGCCCCCGATGGCGTGGACCAACTGCAGACCGTGACCGCAACCAAGCAGGTGGAAGATCCGGCGGGAGGGTCGTTCTCCGCGGGGGAAACGGCCCAGGACATCTTCGACGCGCGCAACCCGGATGGGACCCCAGCCGCCGGCAACGTCTTCGCCGCGCTGAGCGGCCTGGTGGCAGCGCTCCAGAGCAACGATCCGCAAAGCATCACCCAGGCCGTGGGGGCCGTCCAGACCGCCTCCGAGCACTTGAACTCGGCGGACGCATTCTACGGCACGGTGGAAAACCGCGTTCAGGCTGCGCAGACCTTTGCCACCCGATACGATACCCAGTTACAGACCGATATCGGACAGAAGCAGGATGCCGATGTGGCCGCCGAAGCGATGGAGATGACGCAGGCGCAGACGCAATTACAGGCGGCGTTCGAGATGCAGGCGCAAATGCCTCGGGACACGCTGTTCAAGTATCTGGGGTGAGGCGGGGGAGCCCGACATCAGGCCCGGCTTACCCGAAAAGGTGCGGGACGAAGCGGCTGGTATTACCGGTGACCGGCGTGTCCGATTCGCGGATTCCCATGCCGGCCGCGCTGTTACCCTCCTCGTGGCCGATCAGCCAGCTTCCGATGACGGAGTACATGCCGTCGCAGACAGCAAGGGGCGCTAACTCCTGGTAAATGAAGCCTTCCTGGCCGTAATCGCCATCGGTTTGGATCTCCCGGCCGGGCTGATGGACGGTAATGTTGGCCCCTTCGCGGCCGAGCAGCGGTTTCCTGACCCAGGACATCAGCAGGCCGGGACCGTCGAAGTGGGCCTCGAGCAGGTACGGGTGCCGCGGGTACAGTTCCCAGAGCACCGGCAGAATGCCCTTGTTCGAAAGCAGCATCTTCCAGGCGGGCTCGATCCAATTGGTCGATGCACGGCCCAGATGCGCGCCAAACTCTTCCCTCACCATCCACTCCCACGGATACAGTTTGAAAACCGATTCGAGCGGCTGGTTGTCCGGCCCGACAAAACGCTGCCCATCCCAGCCGATCTCGTGAATGGGGAAGATCGAAGTGGCGAGCCCGGCCTGCTGCGCCGTGTCCTGAAGGTAGGTCACCGTCATACCGTCTTCCGCGTCATCGAGGGAGCAGAAATCCACGCGGCAGCCGGGCAGGTAGGGCGTCAGCTCCTTCCATAACGCCACGAGCCGTTCGTGAATGGAGTTGAACTGATCGCGTTTGGGAAAGACATCCTGCAGCCAGTACCACTGCACGACCGCGGCTTCGAGCAGCGAAGTCGGGGTATCGGCATTGTATTCGAGCAATTTGGGCGGGTGGACGCCGTCGTAGGCCAGATCGAACCGGCCGTAGATCGAAGGCGGCTCTGCCTCCCAGGAGCTTTCAATCAGCGGAATCGCCGATTCGGGAATTCCCATGCGGCCGTAAAGCCGGTTATCGATCACGTGCTGCGCCGCGGCGAGCGTCATTTTTTCCAGCTCGTTGGTCGCGGCTTCGAGGCAGTCCACTTCGCTCGCCGAGAACTCATAGAAAGCGGACTCGTTCCAGTAGGGCTGGTCGAGAGAATGCCATGCGAGGCCCACGGATTCGACTCGCTGCTGCCAATTCGGCCGCGGAGTGGAGGCAATCCGCCGCATTTATTCCCCCGCTCCGTGGGCCGCGCCCGTCGAGCCGAATCCGCCGCGAGTGACGCCGGGGGCAGCATGAGACGGATCTCCGCCCGCTGCTGCGCCCCCACCGGACGGCCGCGCGTAGGCCCCGGCGCCCGCGGCTGTGACCGAGCCGCCGGACGCGACGCGGGCACGGTAAGCGTCGTAATAATACGGGTAGGGATGGCTGTAGGTTGTGGGCACCCAGGAGCCGTTCCAGTAATAGCCGCCTCCACGGATGGCATCCGCACACGCCGTTGCATCGAAAGTTCGCTCGTCGCACGGATCATAGCGCCGGGCGCAGCCGGCCAGTCCGGCGAGCGTGACGATCGTAAGAGTTACTTGCGAGGAGCGCTTCATGGCTCCCCGCGATGGTAGCACGGGCCATTAGCCGGGCGGCACACGGTCTTCCGACCGGCGGCGCCTATCCGTGATTCGGGTGATTGACTTTGCCACTGCGCAAAACGGTGCGATGGCTGCGGCCGCGGCCCGGCTGGGCCAGCCCCACGATGGCGGGCCCCCGGCCGCCATGTTCCACGGTTTTGCGTCCCGAACCGGCCCATTTGCCGCCGTCGAGGATCTGGCCCGCGCGCGTGTTCCTGCCGCTCGGTCCGTGAGCGTACATGGCACGCTTTTGAGAGGTCTTTCGC